>ERZ773143.3329-NODE-3329-length-10183-cov-4.072769_pt1 | contig 10183 bp, 14 predicted proteins | sample MGYA00580852_ERZ773143 | MGnify/ENA primary metagenome ERZ773143 (study PRJEB29015, sample SAMEA2737853) | human gut metagenome | biome: human gut; feature: human-associated habitat; material: faeces | place: China | collected 2012 ... | reverse complement strand
ATAACAGCCCCTTTGCCTTTAGGGTCAGCTCCTTGTTGCGTAGGTGGTGGTTGCTCATTACGGTATATCCCGTATTGCGCTCCACACGAAAAACAGCCATTGTTTCATCACTCCTTTGCTGCGGATTTGTTACGCAGTAGAACGGCGATTTTGCGGGTACAGGTATAAATCCTTGTCCGCGCCAGAAATGTGCCTGCAAAGCCGCTGATAGCAAGGGCTTTTACGTCCCTAATGCGTAACAGTAGGTATAAAAAAAGACGCTCAACATTGAACGTCTTATTAGGCACGATATTTTATTTTAGAAATGGCTTGTCCTATCATTTTCGACTGTATGTTGTTCTTATGCAGTCGTACCATCTGCTGCCATATCCTCATACAAATCAGTAATAGGGTCTCCCTTGGATTGCAGATACGCAGCAGTGAAGGGAACACCCGCGGCGGAGGAGGGGTATACGCCTAAGCCATGGTTCACATAATAAGGATCTAAGCCGGCGGCAAGAATTTCGTCCTTTGTTAGCCCCTGTGTCAGCTGATGCACGATGGTGCCCATCATCTCCAAATGGGCGAATTCCTCTGTAGCAATGTCATTCAGCGTTGCCTTTGCCTCAGGCGTTACCATCGTAAATTTCTGGCTGAGATACCGCAGGGAGGCACCCAACTCGCCATCTGCACCCCCATATTGAATCATGGTATAGGTTTATCCGTCAATTAAAAACAGCTCTAGGCTGTTGGTGTGTTTATTGTAGATTACTTTTTCACAAACAGATTTAAAGGCTTTTCGCCTATCCTCCATGGAGCGGGATTCATCACGCAGGATTTCGATAACGGATGCGATTTTTGTTGAAAAGGCGGCTTGATCGAAGGGCATCTTCTGCTGTTCTTCAATTTCTGCGATATGCTCCTTCAATTCTGCGATTTCCTTTTCGATACTTGTTTTGTTGGAGCGGTATTCCTCCAGAGTATCAATATCATTCAAGTAGGCATCCTTTGCCTTTTTCAATCGCTGCTGTGCTTTGGCGAGGAGCGGCACATAAACGTCCAGTTCATGGGATGCAGGAAACTCGCGCCGTATGGTGTAGCGGCAGCCTTCGGTATTTGGATGTGCGGCAATTTTTTCAAGTTCGGACAGAAGGGCGGGAATCAGACGATTTGATGAAATGGCGTGGGAATCGTGGCACTGACCGTGATTATAGCCGCCGCACTGGAACTGCACTGCACCATTTTTATATTTCGTTCCGACAATCAAGCTACGACCGCAGGCGGAGCATTTTACCATGCTGGACAGCCAATGTATCCCTTCTGTTTCGGGGCGTTTATGTTTATAATAGGTTCTTTTTTCGGCTTTAAAGCGGGTAACGGCAGCTTCCCAGATTTCCTCTGATACAATGGGTTCCCAATTTCCCTTGGAAATGATGGAGGCTGGGTCGGAATAATCGCGAAGGTGCATCCGTCCGGGTGTCCAACGAGAATAGCCCTTATAGACAGGGTTATTTATAATATACTGGATGGTGCGATTTTCAAAGACATTTCCTCTATGGGTGCGGTAGCCCATCTGATTCATTTGACGAGAGAGGGCGAACATGGAAGTGCCTGCGATATACTGCTCAAAAATATAGCGAATCATCTTTGCCTCCTCCGGAACGACGGAGAGGCTTTTGTTTTCGTTCTTATATCCGAAGGGAGCGGTTGCCTGCCATTCGCCTGCCTGTGCCTTTTTAATCATGGTCTTATTGACTTCCTCTGCCAGATTCAGAGAATAGTATTCTGCCATAGCCTCAAGCATGGATTCATAAATAACGGCGAATTTATCATCCTGTGGAATAGGCTCCTTTACGGAGATCACCTTCACGCCGTCCTTTTTCAGCAGGGCTTTATACAGAACGGAATCCTCTTTATTTCGGGCGAAGCGGTCAAACTTATGGACGATAATATACTGGATATGGTTTGATTTTTTTCTTGCCTGTCGAATCATGCTCTGGAAGGCGGGACGTTTATCTGCACGCTTGCCGGAGATACCTTCATCCATGAAAACAAATTCATCGGGGATATGATAGCCGTTTTGGCGGGCGTATTCCCTAATATCTGCAAGCTGAGCTGACGGAGAATAATCGGTTTGCTCATCTGTGGAGACACGGACATAGGCTGCTGCGATAATCATAAAAAAGACCTCCTTTATTTATAAAATGTATGAGAAGGGGTTTATTGGGGAGGGTTGCAATCTTTGCAAGGGGTATAGCCTTCGGAGATAGCAGCCTCTTTATTATAAATCCAGATAGGATAGTCCCAATGATAGCAGCTATATGTATGATAGCGGGAGCCTGATTCTGTTACGATTACTGCTTTGCTGTGGTAAAAGTCGTATTCGTCATGAATTTTGTTGTATTCTCGTTTTAAGAGTTCTAAATTATTACTTTGTCTATAATAGCTATCTTCCCAAGAGTTTGATTCTGATAAAGATATGGAGTTCAGATAATACTGATAAGCATTTCCTGCTAAGCTGCATACAAGCAAAGCGGCACAGAGAATCAAAGGGATGTTAATATGCTTCTTCTTTTCTTCAGTGGGAGTTACTGCCGCAGGAGAAACAGAAGGACAGACATCATCAAGGGAAAGTTGCTGTTCCATAACTGTGTTATCGGTATTGCTTTGATTTTTAGTCCGTGCCGCTTTCAGTTCCTCGACCTGCTTTGCGTATGGGTCTGGATTCCTCTTTTCTTTATTAACAGGCTTTATTCCGAGTTTGGATTTAATAAAAACAGAAAGGCGAGACCAAAGAACGACCATAATACATATCATTGCACCTGAGAGAAGTCCGACGAAAGCTTTCTCCAATATGTTTTCTAACATAATATACCTCCTTGATTACTATCGTCTATTGAGAAAATTTATTCGTCATTAGAATTATTTTCCAGTTCTGATAGAAATTCATTCCAATCGATTTCTGCTTCTGCTTCGATATCTTCAACAATTTCTTTTTCGGGAATCCTTATGTTGATTAAATTGAGACAAACAAATTCTTCGGTTTTTGATGACAGTTTAATGATTTTTCCAGTGATACAAACATAATCGCCGATGCTTAATTTTTTGTGCAAGGAAGATGGGATTTGAACGTAGATTTGTGTAGGGTCCATATGAAAAAGCAAATCTTTGCACTCCTCTTCTGTTTTGCAAGGAAAAGGAACAAGATAAAAATAAATCAAATCAGGCATTTTCAAATCGCCTATAATATTATGATAGATTTCATAGACGTATCCCTCCAGATAGACGGTGCGTCCTTGGTTTAATTTATACGCCATAGGGTCTTTGTTAGATTGGATATAGAGGAAATCGCCATAAGAGCAAATTTCAGCCTTACCCATCCATTTTTTTTCGTTATTAGCCAAGGATATTTTTAAATTTTCGATTCTGGCGATTCTGGCAAAGCGATTATGCAATGCCTCTATCATTAAATCAACAGCTAAACTGTTTTTGTATACCTGACTATCATAATGATATTTTTCGCAATAGGAATTGAACAATTCGACAAGGCGGGTTTCATCACGAATCATGCCCCTGTTACAAACAATATGTAATTCAAGGTCGTTTTTTTCTTTTTTAAAAAATCCCATTTTTGTTATCCTTTCGAGAGTTTTTAGAAATCAATGAAAATGACATTATTATTTATGCGGGTGATGCGCCGTTTTTTGTTTTAGGAGAATACTTTTCATCCTCCAAAAGGACGGTCATTCGCTCTGTGATGCGGACTTGGTCTATTTCATCCAGCTGTACGTAGAGGCTTAACGCTGTAGCGGCGTTTTTGCCGAATTTATCTTCGATTTGCTTACAGATGCTTTTAGAAACAGGGGAGATTGCTTGTTCATCAGTCCAGCCCATTAAATAGCCGGGGGTGGTGTGCAATGCTTTTGCGAGAGCAGCGATTTTATCACGCTTCATATTTGCAATGATACCTGTTTCCCATTTGCGGACGGTGCTTTTTCCAACACCGACTTGATTTGCGACTTCTTCTAGGGTTAAGCCCAAGGAAAGCCGCAGCTCTTTAATTCTTTTTGCCATATCAGAATCGCTCATATATACATCTCCTTATTTATTCTAAAGCGAATATAGCACAAAAGTGTCTTATATGCAACACAAAATGTAAAAAGAATTAAAAAGTTTCTCAAATGACACAAATAAGTGTTGACAGAATCGAAAAGCGAATGTAATATAAAGGTGTCATTTAAGACACTTTTAGAGAAAGAGGTGGAAAATATGAATAAATTGAAACTGGAATATGAAATGAAAATGAAAGGAATTTCTGCGGCAGAAATGTGCAATGCACTGAAAATTTCACGTTCTGCATTCTATCGCAAGTGCAACGGAAAAACAGAGTTTACGAGAAGGGAGATTGAAAAAATCATTGAAATCCTTGGAATTAACAAGGTTGAGGCGTTGGAGGAAATTTTTTTTGATGAAAAAGTGTCTTAAAAGACACTATAAACTGGGTGGGGGAAATAGTTTAAAAGATTTGAGAAAGTATGAGGAAGGAGAAGAAAAGCGCATAGGACAAAATGGCAGCGGAGTAACGTATAAGGGAGGTGTTGTGCATGGCGAAGAAGGAGCCTTTGAAGGTAATCACAAAAATCATAAGAGGGGACGAGGTTATTCTTTACGATTCCCTGAGCGAGGAAGAAAAGGCAGAATTTGGGAAACGGCTGAACCGACGCGCCATCAGCGCAGTGGCGCAGGCGCACGGATGCACGGCAGAATTTATAGACGAGGAGACGGCAACAGCGTAAGCGGGGCTTTGCCCCATGAGAAGGACAAGCTACAAAAGGAGGAAGAAGATGGAGAAAACGACGGCAAACAGCCTGCGGCAGGAGGCAGAGAAGCTGGGCCTGCGGGCAGGCAGAAGGATTGATGTGATTGACAGCATGGACGGAGAGGAGAACGAGCGGCGGAGAAAGCGGAGTGGTGTTGTGGTGCGGTTATTTCGGCATTTCTTTCAATGCGACATGGGCGGATACACAGAGTGCTTCCGATACAACACGCTGCTGCGGAAGGAAATGGGAGAGAAGGTGCGTCTGCGTGGATTTTGAGAAATTGGTTCTGATTTACATTATTCTTTTTGCCATGCTTGCGACGGGCTTTGCAGCGGCATTGCTTGAAAATGCGAAGCTGACAAGAGAAAATGAGCGGCTGAAAAAGATTCTTTATCGGAGGGGATACAAATGAAATTTGCGGACATTGCGAAGCGGGCGAAGCAAACAAGGATTGCCTGTGTGCTGACGGATGAAAACGGCGTGCAGTGGGTAGATGTGGGTGCGGCTGTGTACCGCTTGGAAGGACTGCCGAAGATGGATTCGGAGGATTTCCTGCGGCTGGCAGGGGTATCCGAGGAAAAAATTGGTGGCTTTTATGTAGAAGGGAATAATGTCCCGGAAACATCACTTCGGAACGAGACGGGGGATGAAATAGCACTGACAAGTGACATGGCGGGGCTTGTGGTCGACATGGATGGATACAGGCTGATGCCCTTCTACACGGCACTGCATGGCGTGATCTGGCTTGATGTAAAGAACATGGAGCCAATCATGAAGGGAGATACAAATTATCTGCGGTTCTTCCTGCGGAGGTTTGGGAACGGCTGGATGATTGCGGTGAAGGACGGGCTGGTACTGATTGCCATTATTCCCGAGAAAAAGATGTCGGAGTTCCTTTATGAGCAGGTGCAGATATTATGGATGCGATGCGAACAGAGAGGCGTGGAAGAAGAAAAGAAGGAATGGGAGGAGGGAAGGAACATGAAATATCAGGTTTGCGAAAGCTGCGGCGCGCACTTAGACCATGGCGAAAAATGCGACTGTCAGAATGAAGGATGAAGAATGAAGAAAAAAAGACCAGCACCGAAGGGGAAATTCGATGCCGGTCGAGCGGTAGGGAAACCGCTGAGATATTTAACTGAATTATAGCAGAAAAAGACTGAAAAATCAAGGGTTGGGGAACCCTTTTGCTCCTTGATAATAGTATTAACAATTCGAGCATACCCCTACAAACATAGAGGGGAAATAGGAATTAAAAAACAGAGGTGGAACGGATGCCGAGATATTTAAAAAAGATTTGGGCGGGGGATGTTTACGAAGCGAAGGAATACAACAGCACGAAAGTGAAGGGGAAGGGCTGCGAAAGAGCCATGCGGGAAAACATCAGCCCAGAAAAAATAGCGGAATACAATTTTCTGGAAACGAGAAAAAGATGCGGGCGGATGATAAACGCAAATTTCAAGGCGGGGGATTTATTCTTAACACTGACATACAGAAAACAGGTTGGGATTGAGGATGCCCTACGGCTTTTCAGAAATTTCATTTGGAGATTGAAGCGGCTACGGAAACGGAAGGGACTGGACGCACTGAAATACATATATGTGATTGAGACGGGGAAGAAGGGCAGGGAACACCTGCACATGATTATCAATGACATGGATGTGACCTTGAAGGAGATTACGGAGCTTTGGGGACTGGGGCGTGTGATGATTTCCAGACTGGAGCCGGGAGGCGACTACACGGGGCTTGCGTTTTACATCACAAAAGAAAACTACAAGGAATACGGACGCAGATGGAACGGGAGCCGCAACCTTGAAAAACCGAGGGAGACTGTGGTGGAGGTTGCGAAAAGCAGAAAGCTGCGGGCACCGAAGCATTACCGTGTGGTTGAGGAGATCAGCTATTACAGCGAAATGACGGGTTTTACCAGATACATGAAGGCAATACGGATTGGAGGAGAGGACTATGGCGAAGGGAAGCCACACGAGCAGTATTTTGACGGGGAAGGATAAGCGTTGCTATCTGACGGGAGAGACAAGAGGCTTGGAGAAGCACCATATATTTTTCGGGACAGGCCTACGGAGGATTTCGGACAAGCATGGATTTTGGGTTTGGCTGACGGCGGAAAAGTACAGAGGGACAAAAGGCGTGCATGGCAGGGACGGACACGAGGCTGATCTGCGCTTGAAGCGGGCTTGCCAGCGGAGGTTTGAGGAGGCACACAGCAGAGAGGAATTTATGGCAATTATTGGGCGGAATTATCTGGGGGATGAACCAGAAGGAAAACCGCAGATGCCTGAGGATACGGGCGGATTTTATTTGCTGTAGGAGGTATGAGCATGAGGAAAGGAATCGTATACAGCGCCGGGACAGAGGGCTGCCCCTGCTGCGGATGCCAAGAGAGGACTGTCGGTTGCCATGGGACGTGTGAGAGGTACAAGGCATGGAACGGGAAGCGGCAAGCGGAGAAGCTGGAGAGGTTCAGAAGGACAAGCATACTGCATGAAGCGGACAAGCGAAAGAGCGCAGCGGTAAGCCATTACAAGAGAAGGGGGAGGCAGGCATGAACAAGGTGATTCTAATGGGGCGGCTGACAAGCGACCCAAAAATGGATTGGACACGTTCAGAGGATTCCAAACAGTACGCCACATATACATTAGCAGTCAATCGGCGGTTCAAAAAGAATGGACAGGCAGATACAGATTTTATCTCCTGCATTGCATGGGGAGCCATGGCGGAGTTTGCAGAAAAATTTACGAAAAAAGGTGCCATGTTCGCTGTTGAAGGGCGGCTGAATGTCAGAAGCTGGGAGAAGGACGGCGAAAGGCATTGGACAACAACGGTTGTTGTAGAGAATTGCTATTTTACGGGCAGTAAGAGGGATGCAGAGAGCAAGCCGGCACAGAGCAAGCCTGCGGCGCAGACCGGGAAACAAATGGGGTTGGCGGAGCAGGAGGGATTCTACCCCATTGACGAGACAGTAGAGGATGACGATTTGCCGTTCTGAGGAGTGAGGGCATGAGGCAGATAGATTTTTTTGAGGAAATGATAATAGACAATTTCGCAGGCGGAGGCGGTGCGTCAACAGGGATAGAGCTTGCCACAGGCAGAGCGGTGGATGCAGCCATCAACCATGACCCGGATGCGATTCTGATGCATCAGACGAATCATCCGCAAACGAGGCATTATTGCGAAAGCGTATGGGATGTAGACCCGTGGGAGGTCACAAGGGGCAGACCTGTCGGGCTGGCGTGGTTCTCACCGGATTGCAAGCATTTTTCAAAGGCGAAGGGCAGTAAGCCTGTAGACAGAAATATTCGTGGGCTGGCATGGATTGTGCTGAAATGGGCGGGGACGGTTAAGCCGAGAGTTATCATTCTGGAGAACGTGGAAGAATTTCAGACATGGGGCCCGGTGCGAAAAGGAAAGCCTGTGAAAAGCAGGCGTGGCGAAACATTCCGCAAGTGGAAGGAGCAGCTGCAGGCATTGGGCTATGAGATAGACCATCGGGAGCTTGTCGCGGCAGACTATGGTGCGCCGACCATCCGAAAGAGATTTTTCCTGATTGCCAGATGTGATGGCAAGCCGATTATCTGGCCGCAAAGAACCCATGCACCAAAGGACAGCGAGGATGTGAAAAACGGAAAATGCAAGCCGTGGAGAGGAGCGGCGGAGATTATCGATTGGACGATACCGTGTCCGTCCATTTTTGACACAACGGATGAAATCAAAGAAAAATACGGTATCCGTGCTGTGCGCCCTTTGGCAGTAAATACACAGAAACGCATTGCAAGAGGCATCGAGAAATTTGTATTGCAGAATAAAGAGCCTTTTATTGTTCCTATTGGTTACGGGGAAAGAAAGGGACAGGCACCGAGGGTGCATGACATCAATGAGCCGTTAAGTACGGTTGTTGGGAGCGGCAAACAATACCTTGCGATGCCTTCTCTGATTCAATATCACACAGAGCAATCGGAAAGGGTAAGAGGGCAGGGGATGGATGAGCCGATCATGACGCTGGATGCGGCGAACCGATACGGACTTTCTGTGGCATATCTGGCGGAATACTTCCAGAATGGCAGACCGCTGGATGTGAATAGTCCCTTACATACCTCGACTACGAAGGACAGGGAGTGCCTTTGCATGGCTCACATGGAAAAGTTTTTCAGCGGCGGCTATACAGGGAACGGCAGTGATGCAAATACGCCGCTTGGAACGGTTACGGCTGTAGACCACAATGGTCTGGTTGAAACCTTTATTTCCAAGTTTTACAAAACGGGCATCGGACAGAAGCCGGACGAGCCTTTGCATACGGTTACAACATCCGCAGGACATTTCGGCATTGTCACAGTCAAAATGAGCCGGTCGGAAATGAATCTGCATCACTGGAACGAGGTCAGAGAACTGCTGAATGCGTACTGTGGGTATGCAATTGCAGAGGATGAAATTCTGCTGCTGGATGTCAATGGGACGATGTACTTCATCAGTGATATCGGACTGCGGATGCTGACACCGAGGGAGCTGTACGCGGCGAATGGTTTTCCGCCCGATTACATCATCGACCATGACTATACAGGGAAAGCCTACGGCAAAACAAAGCAGGTCGCACGCTGCGGAAATGCGGTGCCGCCGCCGTTTGCAGAAGCTCTGGTAAGGGCAAATCTGCCGGAGATGTGCGGAAGGCGGCTTGAAACCATGAAGGAACTGTATGGGGTGATTTAAGGAGTAGATGCAGTTGTGAGGAGCGAGGAAAATGCAAAATGTATTAGAACGGATGGAGGCCATCGGTGCGGAGCGGAAGATGGCGGACTTCAACGTAAAAATGAAAATGGACTATGAATTTAAGAAAAATTATGCATATATTCGGGCATGGGAATTTTATAACGAGTGCTGTTCCAGAGGGCTGAACTGTCATGTATCGGTTGGCGGATTGGACAGCATAACGCTTTTGCTTTTCCTGCGGAGCATCGGGATAAACGTCCCTGCTATCAGCGTATCCCATTTGGAGGACAGGACCATACAGGAGGTACATAGACAGCTTGGGGTTGAGCGGATTCAGCCGCTGAAACGGGCAGACGGTACTGTCTGGAACAAGGCGAAAATCATTCAGGAATTTGGATTCCCTGTTTTATCGAAGGAAATTGCGTCTAAAATTGAGCTTTTGCAGAACCCATCCGAGAAGAACAAAACAGTGCGCCACGCGATTATCACGGGCGAAACGGGGGCTTACGGCGGATACCAGAAAAATTCGCGCATGAAGCTGTCGCAGAAATGGCTGGAGAAATTCGGCGGATACGAGAATGAGACAGAGGGCGTGAATTATGGTGTGCCGGATTTCAAGGTATCGGCAAAGTGCTGTTATTATCTCAAGGAAAAGCCCTGTG
>ERZ773143.3324-NODE-3324-length-10196-cov-2.762351_pt1 | contig 10196 bp, 5 predicted proteins | sample MGYA00580852_ERZ773143 | MGnify/ENA primary metagenome ERZ773143 (study PRJEB29015, sample SAMEA2737853) | human gut metagenome | biome: human gut; feature: human-associated habitat; material: faeces | place: China | collected 2012 ... | reverse complement strand
AGGAGGTGCTTCGTTAGCTCCTAAACGATGGGCATTGGTGGCACTCGAAATGCTGGCTTTCAGTAATCCGTTGTGGCGGTAGACAGCCATCAGCACATTGACGATGAAGGTGATGAAGCGGAGGTTTTCTTCCGGTGTCTTGCCCGGAGCCATCAGCAGGATGCCTGTGTCGGTTCCCAGTGACCAGTTGTTGTGTTTGCCGGAACCATTTATGCCTTTGAACGGTTTCTCGTGCAGCAGGACACGGAAGCTATGTTTGCGGCTGATCTTGCGCATCAGAGCCATTACAAGCAGGTTATGGTCGTTCGCCAGGTTGCATTCTTCGAAGACGGGAGCCAGCTCGAACTGGTTCGGGGCGACTTCATTGTGGCGTGTTTTCAAAGGAATGCCTAATTTGAGCGACTCGATTTCCAACTCCTTCATAAATTCCATGACACGGGTCGGGATGGCGCCGAAGTAGTGGTCTTCCAATTGCTGGTTCTTCGAACTTTCGTGTCCCATCAGCGTACGGCCTGTCAGCAACAGGTCGGGACGTGCGGCATACAGTCCTTCGTCGACTAGGAAGTATTCCTGTTCCCAGCCCAGGTAAGCGTATACTTTCTTTACATCCGGATTGAAGTAATGGCAGACGTCTGTGGCAGCCTTGTTAACGGCTTCGAGGGCTTTCAATAGCGGGGCTTTGTAGTCCAGCGATTCTCCGGTATAAGCGATGAAAACAGTCGGGATACAGAGTGTGTCACCTACGATAAAAGCGGGAGAGGAGGGGTCCCAGGCGGAATAGCCACGTGCCTCGAATGTGTTCCGGATACCGCCGTTCGGAAAACTGGATGCGTCGGGTTCCTGCTGGATCAGTAGCTTGCCGGAGAACTCTTCGACCATGCCGCCCTTGCCATCGTGTTCGACGAAAGCATCATGCTTCTCGGCTGTTCCTTCGGTCAGCGGATGGAACCAATGCGTGTAGTGGGTGGCTCCCATTCCGATCGCCCACTTCTTCATGCCGGCAGCTACGATGTCGGCTGTTTCTCGGTCGAGCGGAGCGCCGTTGTCGATGCAGTCCGTGATCCGTTCGTACGCTTTTTCAGGAAGATATTTGAACATCTTCGCCCGGTTGAATACGTTCTGCCCGAAATAGTCGGATGGACGTTCGGCTGGAGCCGGTACTTCTGCAGCCCGTTTCTTGAAGGCTGTTTCTACTACTCTGAATCTTAACTTTGACATAGATATAATGATTTGATGTGATAATTTTCCAAATTAACCTGTGGATTGGAATTCATCGACTGTTAGCTTAGAGCAACCACTTCTTCAGCCTGCTCATGGCTTCCAGCGTGTCGTCTCTGTCTCCGAAAGCGGTGAGACGGAGAAAACCCTCGCCACCGGGTCCGAACCCCACACCGGGAGTCCCTACTATATTGACTTCGTAAAGCAGTTTGTCAAAGAATTTCCAAGAAGAGAGTCCGTCCGGTGTTTTCAGCCAGATGTAAGGTGCGTTTTCGCCGCCATACACCCGCAGGCCGCAGCTCTGGAGGCTTTCCCGCATGATGCGGGCGTTGGCCATGTAATAATCGATCGTTTTCCGGACCTGCTCTTTCCCTTCCGGGCTGTAGACTGCTTCGGCTCCTCGCTGGGTGATGTAGCTCGTACCGTTGAACTTCGTGCACTGACGGCGGTTCCACATCCGGTTCAGCGGAACCCGTTCGCCTGCCAGGGTAAAGGCGTTCAACTCTTTCGGAACAATCGTGTAACCGCAGCGCACACCTGTGAAACCGGCTGTTTTGGAGAAGCTGCGGAACTCGATCGCCACCTTCTTCGCTCCCTTGATCTCGTAGATAGAGTGGGGGATATTGGGATCTTGGATATAGGCCTCGTAAGCCGAGTCGTACATGATCAGGCAATCATTGGCAAGGGCATAGTTCACCCATTTCTTCAGTTCTTCTTTCGTAAGCGTTGTCCCGGTCGGGTTGTTCGGATAGCAGAGGTAAATGATGTCTACGCGGCGGCTGGGCAGATCGGGCACGAAGTTATTGGCTTCGGTGCAGGGGATGTAGACCACGTCGCTCCATTTGCCGTTTTCCAGCGTACCGGTCCGTCCGCTCATCACGTTCGAGTCGATATATACCGGATAGACCGGGTCTGTCACACCGATACTGTTGTCGTGACGAAGCATGTCACCGATGTTTCCACAGTCGCTTTTGGCTCCGTCGCTCACGAACACTTCTCCGGGTTCGAGGAAGATGCCGCGACTGGCATAATCGTTCTTGATGATGGCATCTATCAGGAACGGATAGCCTTGTTCGGGGCCGTATCCGTGGAATGTATCCTTGCTTGCCATCTCGTCGACCGCCTTGTGCATGGCTTCGATGACGGCAGGGGCTAACGGTTGCGTCACATCGCCGATACCCATGCGGATAATTTTCTTTTTGGGATGTGTAACCTTAAAACTGTTTACTTTCTTTGCGATGTCCGAGAACAGGTAGTTGTTTTGCAGCTTCAGGAAATGTTCATTAATCAGTGCCATATTCTATCAATAGTTTTTTGTTGTGTTTATATTTCCAGTTCCCCCTCGAATACTTTGACCGCCCCGCCAGTCATATAGACGTGTCCGGAACTTTCATCCCAATGGATGGTAAGAGGGCCTCCATCCATGACGACTTTGGTTTTTCGTCCGGTTTTCCCGCGCACTGCGCTTGCTACGGCTGTCGCACAGGCTCCGGTCCCACAGGCTTGCGTAATGCCGGAACCGCGTTCCCAAACCTTCATCCGTACTTCGTCTGTACTTAGCGCCTGGACAAATTCGACATTCGTCCGGTTCGGGAACAGCGGATGGCATTCCAATAAAGGTCCGATGACCGGCAGATTTATATTCGTGATATCTTCGACAAAAATGACAAGATGCGGATTCCCCATCGAGATGACCGTTCCCGTATAAAAATAGTCTCCGGCTTCTATTTCAAGGGCTGTTTCACCTATTACCGGACAGCCCATGTCGACCGTCACTTCGGTTACCTCTTCGTGGGGACCGGAAAGTTTCCGGGTGGTCAGTTGCAACTCCTTGATGCCGGATAATGTTTCCAGCGTAATGTTTTTTTTGTTCGTCAGTCTTTTGTCATATACATATTTGCCGATACAACGGGAGGCATTTCCACACATCATGGCTTCGGAACCGTCCGCATTGAAAATACGCATGCTGAAGTCGGCGATTTTTGATGAACCGATCAGAACCAGTCCGTCCGAGCCGATCCCGGTATGGGGAGCACTCAACCTAATGGCAAGCTCTTCCGGGTTCCGGACCGGAAAAGCCATTGTATTCACGTATATGTAGTCGTTTCCGGCTCCGTGCATCTTTGTAAATCTGATTGGTTCTGTCATTTTTATCGCTATTATTTTGTTTGATATGTCTTTTTGTTTTATTGCAATGCAAATATACGACGTTTTGATATTTTTGATATGTAAATTATGTCTTAATGTATAATAATAATGTATTTGTGATGAATTGTTATAAATAGGGCTGTTTTATGTTATAAATAGTAATGAGGATACTTGTTTTATCTTTGTTATTGTAAGTTGTTCTATGCGAATGGCTATCTGAGTTTATGATGAGGACTTTTGGTTTTGGAAGGATGGGAAGAAATTCTGACTGCTGATCGACACACCTCCTGAAAGATTTCATGAGGTCAAAATGAAAATTCGCTTGCTATTTGTTTTTTTGGCACGGGTTACACGAGGAAAGAATAAAAAAGTCCATGTAATCCGTGCCTAAGAGAAATCATATAGGTATTTTGATACAGTTCCTTAACCGGCATGAAAGAGGTTATTTTTGGAATATCTCCGGATATTTGTTGATGAAATAGATCGGGGTGCAACTCCAGGCATGGCAATAGCTATTGATTACGAAGAAGCCATAGGGGGAAAGGTAATCATTGTTCGGGTCATAGACTTCCCAAAAGGTATCGGCTCCCCGCTTTACCATACTACCCCAATAATCGGTAATCAGTTTGCGTGCTTCTTGCGGCATGCCGCATTGCAGAAGGGCTTCTATCACATAATGGTAAGCATAGGGGCAGCCCGGATAGCAAGCGTCGGGCATGGACATGACGGTAGCCATTGCCTTAGCCCCTTCTTTTTTGTCCAGTGTGTTGGATAGGATCATCCAAACTTGCGACAGATAGGAGATTTGTTTGTCTTTGCCGCTGACCATTACTCCTCGCTTCTTGTCATAGAAATGTTGGCGGGCAGCTTTCTTCATCTTGCCGGCTATTGTCGGCCATTCGCCGGCCTCCTTTTCTTTGCCTAACATTTTAGCCAATTCGTAGCTGTGTTGTAGGGCGAAAATCGTTAGTCCTTGCATGGAAGCCTGCCGGTCATATCCGTCTTTCCAGTCGAATACCAACCAGTATTGAGGTTTCTTGTCCATGTCATAGATCCATTCCGGTGAAAACTGGCGAAGTGCTAACTCTATCTGGCGGACAACAACAGGCCACAGGTCATTCGCTGTTTCCCTGTCCCCCGTCTCTTTCAGGTATTCCAACAATGCTACGTTATAAATGAGGCAGTAGTCCAGTGTGTGCGTGCCGTATTGCGGATGGGGTTGAGGCTTTTCGAGCAGTGTGGCATGCAGCAAGCCTTCGTCGTTGGCGAAGGCGGCGAGCAGATACAGGCAATGTTTGGTCAGTTCATGGTTCTTGAACGTATGGGCGTTTGCCAATGCTTCGAGATAGAGGTCGCCGATCCACAGGCGGCGATCCCGTTTGGGGCCGTCTTCATAGACAGTCTGCATGCATTCTTTCAGGGTATTCAAGCCTACTTTATATATATCCCGGACCAGAGGATCGGTGGTAGAGGCTAAAGCCGGTGCTTCGTTGGTGACGGAGGTTTGTGTCTTGAAGGTCAGCTTGTCGAACACGAAGTCGAAACTGCCCGATATGCCCAGCAGTTCGATTTTCAGGTAGCGTCCTGCCAGGCGGCGCGGGATCGTCATCTCGTGGGGGACGCTCATGACCGTCACGATCTCGTCCTGCACCCAGGAACGGGCCAAACCTCCCTTATAAGGTTCGAGCGGGGTGTTCAACTCTCCCGGAACTTCTGCAAAGGTGAACTTAAGCCGGACGGGTGCGTCTGCTGCTTTTAATCCGGACGGTTTGATGGAGAAAGTGAGATAGCCGGTATAATGATTGCCGAAATCCAGGGTAATGGCTGGATGCTTTTTGAACGGCTCGTTGAAGAGGATATCCGGTTGTCCGGCATCTTCCATCCGCCAGCCCTGGAATGCTTTTGTGTCCTGTACGGAACGGACGACTTTGACGGGAGAAATAGTCTGATAACTCAACTCCGGCTTGCAGGCCTCAGCTTTCCGGAGCCATTCTTTACTGTCGCTGAAATACGTGCTTTGCGCCAGGCAGGTCGATCCCCAAGCGAATAGGGTAAAGCCTGCGGTCAATAAGATTTTCTTCATTCTTTATAGGGGCTTAGTAAATGGTTGTTTTGTTTGAATGATGCTTTATCGGTGAATAAAAACCGCCTTATTCCTGTGCTGGGCACAGGATCGCGTTATAACTGGCCGTAGATGATGCCTGTTCTTTTGCGATCCCGCGTCGAGCGTGGAAACAAGGCGGTTAAGTCTTCATTCGCCGATAGGTTACTTCGCGTTCTCGATGCGGAACGAGTAGCTATAGTTTTTGTTCTTTTCAATTTCATAATGTGGGCGCGGGCCTGGGCCGCAACTGCCGTTTCCAATACCACGCTGGATGCAATCGAGATTTAGAATCACTTCCGCACGGCGGATATTGTCGAGGTCATGCCCGTAAGTCAGTTCCCACAGTTCCGGATCGGTGAAGTGGAGTGCGCTGAAGTTCAGGTGGTCTTTAGATGTGATTCGGATACCTTGGTTATCGAGGCTTTTTAGCGTCAGCCAGCGTACATCGTCGCGGTTACCCATCGACTGGGCACGTACGTAGGCTTCTTCCATTCCAGTCACGGTGTTCTTGTACAGGCCGACATAGGCTGCATTTTTGCGGTCCCAATAGTTTTCAATCGGGCCGCGCCCGTACCATTCCACCTGTTCGAGTGTCGGGTTCAAAGCAACCTGAAGGCCGAGGCGAGGCAGGTTGAAGTCGTTGCCAGCTTTGAAAGTCGCGTCTACATCGACCGTACCGTTTGCATAGACTGTATAGGTGACGTCGAATGGCAGTACCACTTTTTGGGTTCCACTTCCTACGGTAGCTTCCAAGCTCGTGGTAATGGTCACCGACTTTTTGTCGGTGGCCTGCTTCCAGTCGAATGCCTGCTTTTTGACGGTGGTCGGCAGATAGTCCCGTTTATCATTGTCCATTGCACGGAACCAGTTGAAATCGAAACCTTCCTTATTATAGATCATATCCGTACCGGTATAGCGTAAAGAAACCATCTTGCCCGTCTCTGGATTGAAAGCGATGAAGAATCCCGGAGCGCGAAAACCGATCTGCCCTTTTTCTTCTTCGACTTTCAGTGTGTCGTTGAAAGCTGTGTCGACAGGAGCTACTGCAATCTTTCCGGTCAGTGAATATTGCTCGGAGGCTACTTCGTGCCCGGCATTCGCCCAATTGCAATCTTTTTTCAACCGGGCTGACAAGTTGAGGAAGTATTCGCTGCCGGCATCCAAAGCCGTTTTATAAGGAATCGTCACTTCGATGTCTTTGTTCGGAGCTGCATCGCCTAAAGATAATACGCCCGATTCGACTATTTGGCCGTCTTTCAACAACTGCCATTGTAAATCGAACTGATTCAGATTAAGGAAATCGTAGCGGTTTTCCAGCTTCACTTTACCAGCCTTCAACTCTATCGGTTTGAATTTGATATATTGGTACACTTTTTTCACTTCGATCAATTTAGGAGTTACCTGGCGGTCGGGAGTTACGATACCGTTACAGCAGAAATCAAAATCGTTAGGTTTGTCGCCGAAGCCACCGCCGAAGTAGTAACGGTCAGACAATTCGCCATATTTGTTGATACCCTGGTCCACCCAGTCCCAGATGGCGCCGCCCATAATGCGGTCGGAAGACTCGATGGCCTCCCAGTAATCCGCCAGGTTGCCCATGGCGTTCATCATGTTGTGTGCGTACTCGGAAATATAGTAGGGCTTGGGAAAATCCTTGTTGCCCGCCATGGAACGCGTCCAGTCCACGGACGGATACTGGTTGGACCCCAGGTCCACAATGTCATTATTGCGTTCGTAGTGGGTGGGGCGGGACATATCCCTGGCCTTCACCATCTTTTCCGCACTGCGGAAATTCTGGCCGGGGCCGGCTTCATTCCCCAGGGACCACATAATCACGCAGGGATGGTTCTTGTTGCGCTCCACCATCGCCATGATGCGGTCCACGTGGGCCGGCATCCACTCAATGGGATGGGAAAGGGACTCCTTGCCATAGTAATAGCCGTGGGACTCGATGTTGGCCTCATCCTGCACGTAAATGCCGTACTTGTCACAGAGGTAATAAAAATAAGGATCCGCGGGATAATGGGAACAGCGCACGTGGTTGATATTGGCGCGTTTCATCATCCGCACTTCTTCCTCCATCTGCTCCGGAGTCACGTAATGCCCTGTTTCCGGATGGCTTTCATGGCGGTTTACGCCCTTTACCTTCACCGGCTGGCCGTTTACCAGGAACACGCTGTCCTTAATCACCACATTGCGGAAACCCACGCGGGAGGAAACCATTTCTTCCGTCTTCCCGTCACGCTTCAGCGTCAGTACCAGGGTGTACAGGTTGGGATCCTCCGCAGACCATAGCCTGGGTTTGGAATAAATGCCCAGCAGGGAAGTTTTAAAATCCTTCATGCCGGTAATGCGCAAGGGCTTTTCCAACACGCCGTCATATGGCGCATCCTTGGGCTTGACAGGTTCTACCAGTTTTCCGGCAGCGTCATACAGGGCCATGGAAACCGTGCAGCCGTCCAGCTTTTCCGTTGCCGGAAACAGATTGCGAACATCCACATCCACCTGAAGGCGCCAATCGCCGTCCACGGTCCCCGGTTTGGCATGGTCAATATTCAAAGCCCAATCCCTCTGGTCCACCGGATTGGCCTGTGCGAAAAAGTCGCGGATGTGAACTTTCGGCAGCGCAAAGATGGAAACATTGCGGAAAATGCCGGACAGGCGGAACATATCCTGGCATTCCAGATATGCTCCGTCGGAATGGCGGTACACCTCTGCGGCCACCACGTTCTCCCCCTTCTTAAGGTAGGGGCTGATGTCAAAACGGGCCGGATTCCGGGAATCTTTGGAAAAACCTACATACTGCCCGTTGATCCAGAGGTAGAAGAAGGAATCCACTCCGTCAAACTGCATGTACACTTCCCTGCCGTCCCAGTCCGCAGGCACTTCAAAAGTGCGGCGATAGGAACCTACGGGGTTCCGTTCCTTGTAGGACGTATAATTCTTGTTGGAAGGCTCCTTCATTACATAAGGCCAGGAGCGTTCAAAGGGATACGGCTGATTGGAATAAATGGGGGTGCCGTAACCCTGAGTCTGCCAGGAGGAAGGCACCTTAATCTCCTTCCAGTCCTTTACGTCGTAATCCGGCTTGTAAAAATCGGCCGGGCGGCTCTGGGGATCCTTCGCCCAGTGGAACTTCCACTGACCGTTCAGGGACCTGCGCCATTTACTGTTTTCAGGCAGCACTTTCAAGGCGGACTGCAAATCGCTGAAAGACGCGAAAAAGGCGGTTGGAGCTTCCTTATTCAAATGCAGGTTTTGTTCCTGTTCCCATTCCAGCCCTGTGGGGGCTGGCGCGGGGGCGGAATCGCCCGGTGCTCCCAGGCCGCACATGGCGGAACTTACCGCCAGCGCGGTACAGGATAAAAGCCAGGATCTGGTCGTTCTCATGAAATCAATATGTGTCGGAGTTGATATGCACAAACGGATTGTCCTGTTACATACGAATCCGCAATTCTAATTCTAACAGCAAACTTGCCCTTTGCAAGCTGCTGTTGCGTTTATGAACGGCCTGCAAACGCAGCCGTTAAAAAGTATGCCGAAGCTGGAGAACGCCCACACACTGCATGGATTCCTGCTGGGTGTACTCCTTGGTCATGTAATGCAGGCCGAAAAGCAATTCCGAGCGCTTGTACCGGAGGCCGAAGCCATAACCCCATTCTCCCACTACAGGATACTTGTTCACATACTTGGGGGAGGAACGAAACACCGTACCATCCAGATACAGGTCATGAGCCACGGCTCGCACGGCAGCATGAATATAACCGTAATACCCCCAATTGGAAACGGACATCCTGTTATAAACGAAGGGAGGCGCTGCGCTGGTCGCGCCGCGAATGCTGTTCTCCGGAGAAGTATTGCCCAGATTATAGCCGAAGCGGAAGGACATGCCGCCCCCCGCCTGCACCTTTACTGTGCCGGCGTCCGCATGCCAGTAAGCCAGGGCATCCGTTTCAAAACCGGAGCCGTAGCGCTTCTCCAGTCCGCGCAGGCGGTAATACCGCTTGAAAAACAAATTGGCAGTCATCTCTCCGGGGAGCTGGTTGGCCCAGCCGGGCCATTGCTCCATACCCCACAGCTTATGGATGAAATGCTGGGAGCCCTTGGCGAGGGAATTCGTGCCCGTGGTGCCGAGCTGCAGCTCCAGGGAATTGGCCCGGTCTTCATTCTTGACCAGGGAGGTCAGCCCCAGCGTCAGGTTGCCCACATAGGGGTGCTGGTTGTAGATGGGATAGGTGGCCTTCTGCTCCGGGGTGTACATGAGCTGGGTCAGGTCCAAACCCCACTGCTGGCGCAGGTTGGCGGAACCGTTCATGCCCATGAACCGCCGCCAGGAATCCGAGGCGTTCGTGCCGCCCAGCACTGTTCCCAGCATGCCGGAAAACGTATGGCTCCGGGACGTGGTGCCGGACATCCACGCAAAGCGGACGCCGTTGGTATAATTATCATCATCCCCCACGAACATATCGTTTTCCAGATGGAAACTGATAACGGAGCCCTCCTGCGGCGCTTCTATCTGCTGGGTTCCTGCCTGCAGGAAGCCCACCGGCAGCAGGGCGGCGCACATGCACAAAGCCGTACATTTCATGCGGGGCAGTTTGTGCGTTTCACTTCCGCGTGGCAAGGAAAAATCAGGCATGCTCTGCGTTTGCACTTTTCAAAGCCGGCAAATATCCACAAACTTCATCCGTTCCGCCACAGTCCCTTACACCATGATTATTGACAC
>ERZ773143.3321-NODE-3321-length-10202-cov-4.758451_pt1 | contig 10202 bp, 7 predicted proteins | sample MGYA00580852_ERZ773143 | MGnify/ENA primary metagenome ERZ773143 (study PRJEB29015, sample SAMEA2737853) | human gut metagenome | biome: human gut; feature: human-associated habitat; material: faeces | place: China | collected 2012 ... | reverse complement strand
AGATTTTTATTTGTATTCATATTCCTGGCAGAAGGGGATTCTTTGAAATTTTTATTAATCACCGCTTCCAAGATAGTGAAAAGTTTTCAAACTTTTCCCGATATTTCCACGGGCATCGGAAGATGGCACCAAAGCGATCACAAACATATCGGTCTCTCCGCTGTGACGACAGGCTACTATCAGACGACGATGGATCAAGGTGCGTTCATGGACAAAATTGTCAAAAGACGGAAAGGTCCGTCCCAGAGTACCACGTCCCAGAATACCCAAAAAAGAAAGTGCCAAAAGATTTTACTCTTCCGGCACTTTTTTAAAGAAACAGATTAATCTATTTCAGATCTTTATAGCTTATTGGTAAAAAATACTTCATATTCTTTATAGAGCTATCTGCTTTGCTTGGATTAAGTTTTAGAACTTTTTTCAAATTTTGTTCCAATTGATAAAGGCGGTCAGGGTCGAATTTGGTCATTACCGGATCGTTGTTACGAAACTTAAAAGTAATCTCCTGGGCGTTACCTTGTTTATCTGTGACAATATTCAGTATAAGTAAATATCCAATTTTACCTTTCAGCATCTCTCTTTCTTCTTGAGTCAATGCTCCCTGAAATACACGAACCAGATCTTCATTTTTAGTTGCAATAGTACCACCCAACCCTTTATAACTCGGTAAAGCTGTCCCATCATCGTAATACATGGTTGTAGTAGTATCCACATTATTCACATTATTCACTTTAATAAGAATCTCATATTTAGTTGAACAATAATAGCTTGCATTTTTACCCTTAACTATTGTCCCGGGTACATAAAGTGTCTGGGCAAAAAGATCGGTTATGCCCAATAAAAATACGAATATTAACATTTTTGTTTTCATGGCTTTCATTTTTTATTCACAATCCTTTGCCAGATTTTTATTTGTATTCATATTCCTGGCAGAAGGGGATTCTTTGAAATTTTTATAAAAATCTACTTTTTTGAAGTCATCAATCACCATTTGATATGCGTCCTGATATAAGTCTGCATCTGTTACATTATATTTAACATCCAATGCATCAGATAGTATTGGCATATTTTTATACAAATCATCCACTAAAGGTACTCCTTTTCTTAATGCATACCTATAAACAGCCAAATGTGCTTCAATTTCCAGATTCAATTTTGCATCTTCATTATTCGTCTGCAGACTGTGTAAAAGTTCATGGAACAATGTCCTTTCCAAATTTTGATCTGTCACCTCAGATTCTTTAAAATCTTTTATCGTCATTTGATTTGTTTTCGGATTATACAAGCCATTAGCTTTTATGTTCGGATCATGAACTATTGTTATGTTCTTATCTTTCAATGCGCCAATCATTTCTCCTCCCATACAGTCATTATTCATACTTGCTAAGGCATCCTCGACTTTTTTCCATTGTGCGCTGCTCAGAGAGGACGTACTGTTAAAAATAGCCTTGGATAAAGTACCCATTGACGAAGAAGAACCACCGCCAGGTGTCACTCCTCCGCCACCACCGCCGCCTCCCGGATTCGGGTTGGGATCAGGGTCGGGATCCGGGTATTCGTAACAAGTACATTCCCACAATTTACGCTGACACCGGACACATCTGGTACAACTACAATACTTCTCTTTCTGCCCACAATAAAAACACCGCGGACAAAAACAACCGTTTATCGCACCGCAATCCGGACAGGCAACAACGACAACCTCGTCGTTGCAACCATAATGCGGACACTGGCCCTCGGGGTAACCGTGAGGACAGTAACCCGAACCGGCACCGCCACCTTCATCGAAAAGATAGGTGCCTGATCTGGTCTTCATCCCCTCCGCCAACCTGATCGTCGAATAATGATCATACTGCCCCTCTCCGGCATGTCCGGCTAATTCTGAACGCTTCATGACCAGCAAACGGCCTGACAAACGGCCGTCCGTATAGCCGAAGGCTTTCACGAACTCACCTTCCAGCGTGGAGCAGAAAACCCGGCCGGTAAAATCACCGCCGCCAAGATAGCGAAAATTTTCCAAACTTTTCCCGATATTTCCACGGGCATCGGAAGATGGCACCAAAGTGATCACAAACATATCGGTCTCTCCGCTGCTACGACGGGCTATAACCAGACGACGGCGCGTAAAGGCCCGCTTCTGATAAAGCAATTTACCCGACTTAATTACGCTCTCTACATACAAACTGAAAGTATTCGACTGAAGAGGCACTTCAATTAAACGGACACCGCTATGCCCCGACTCTATCGCCTTATCCCACTCAGGAATCAATTCAACTGCAGGCAAGGCAGAGGATTTCATCGCTACCCGATCTGTAAAGCGTAAGGGAGCCAGATCGGTGGCATTTTCTTCAAAATAATAACGGGCATCCCTTATTCCAAAATCTTTAAACTCAACCTCTCCCGTTGTCGGAGGTATTCGTTCCAGCTCATCGGAACAGGAAATAAAGAAGGATAAGAATATCCCGAAAATCAATAATTTTTTTCTTTTCATAAATCATTTACATTTCATTCATTACTCACTTCATTCATTTTTTTCTTTCATCAGCACCTCCTTTTTAAAAATAAAACATACTCCATTTACCAAAAACAGATCTTACCATCCGTATAAGTAAAAATCCGTTCTTCCTTTCCGGTAGTCAAATCCCTTAACCATAGCAGGGCATTGGCAGGTATTTCACTGAATTCCACCCACCTTTCAGTGGCCTCCTTTACTCCCAGCGAACACCATCCCGAGCCGTCATGATAATTCAATTCATACCAATGGCCAGGATATACACTATTGCCATCGTTACGTAATAAACACTCTATACCCGACAAGGAAACTTTTTTGCCCATATCCCATTGTAAAATGTAATTCCGATCTGAAAAGGCATAAGAAATCGGATTATCATCGAAAGCAGGGGAAGAAGCGGTGAATCCCGGAACATTTTGCAGGGGTTTTATACTTTCCCCTTTCGCGTTATATAATACACATTCACCTACATAAAACGGCCTTCGGGAACATATTCTCCAGTATCGGTAGGATTGGGAAGAACCGGTTTTTATTTCAGCCCATTGCAATTCGGAGATATATTTAAACACGCCGATACTGTCTTTCCGTCGGAAAGAGGGATCATTGGAAGCTTCCACCACCGAATTCAAAAACGGTCGGTTGGCCGACCTTAGCATGAGCCTTGAAGGATACTTCCGTTTCAGTTTTAACGTGAGCAGGTGAGTGGTATCGGGTCGTAACAGCTGTACTTTTCCGGTCAAATCCAATAGAAAAGGATAAGAAACGGCAACGGCATCCCCGTCCGGATAAATCAACGGCAAATATACAATACCACACCCGACATCTTTAAAAAGGAACCGTCCTTCCCGAAGTCCGGCATAAGCGACAGGTTCCCATTTCAAGTCATTGAATACACCCAAATACCCATAGGTAACGGATACCGGTTTGAGGGGTGTCACCGGGACATCTTTCACCCGGGTATAGCAGGAAGTCACGTCCCGGTAAAAAGGACTTCGGAAAAAAGGAGGAATGTATTCACTTTTACCGGTGTCCGGAGCAGGATTACGGGTAAAAGTCTGGCGATAAATCTTCCCCTGTTTATTAACCTCAAATGCGAGACGTTGTATACTGTTCATCTGTCTGTTATCTATCATCACCGACCAGCAATGTCTGTCGTTCCGGGTCGGGAAAGCCGGATTCAGGTCCAGAGCAACCGGACACAGCGTAAGTCTGGCCAACCAGCTTCTGAGCATAGCCAGGCTCACACATCCCGTCAGATTATAGTTGATAAGATTTCCCCGGTACAATACTTTTGCCTCCCGGGGAATCCGGCCATTAAAAATCTGAGACAACCCGATGCCTGTTGCCACTTCGTTGCCGATATCGTCATAGTTCAGTAAATCGGCAATATCGGTGTGGAATATCGAATCCTGCAACCTGAAAAGTTGCTGGGGACGTTCGTGTCCAACCCGGTAGGGCAATACATACTCACACAATTGACCGAACAGCAAGTTTTTTAACCAGGGTCTTTTTCGGATGGCACTAAAAGTCGAGTCGATATAAGTAATCAGAAAATTACTATCCAATTGTTCGATATCTTCATACCGCACCAACCCTTCCGTTGCACCGGGTTGTTGAAAGAATGCTTCGTACAAAGTCGCTTTAAAAATGAAGCTTTGTCCACAGTAAACCGAATCGATCCATTGTTTATAAACATCGAGGGCCTCTCCCTCATACCAGCCATGCCCCGGCATGTTAGCGATCAGATAGCAGGCAGCCCGGTATTTCAACGAATCGGCAGGATGCAAAGAATAATGTTTTAATACCTGCTCCAGCTGCATCCTGTTTTTCCCGCTTTTACTCAATGCCTGTTCCAATGGTGAGTCGGACGTACAGCTGATAAAAAAATAACTCCAGCACACAAAGAAAAAATAATATTTGCTCATATATGTCTTACTCTTTGGGTCGATAATTCTGTAAGAAAATTCTTGCCTGATTTCTAATCCGCAAAACCGAGGTATTGACTACTTTCACTTGCATAGACAACATATATTCGGCCTGTATGGCTGCCTGGCCGGGAGAGCCGTCAGCCCGGTAGAGATTGAACAAATGATAATGCGGAACTATATAGGCCGGAGTCATAAAAGAAGCGGAGAGATAAGCCTTTTCAGCTTCTGCATTCCTGCCAGCCTGCTGATAGCACATCCCCAAATCGCACACCAGCCGGGAGGATGGTTTTAAAGCACAGGCATTTTCCAGCACCGGCAGGGCTTCCGCATATTGCCGGTGATTGAATAATGTCTTTCCGTAACAAAGTACAAAATCAGCATTTCCCTGCAGATAGCGGTAAGAGTTCATCATCCCTGTTCCGGTCAGAACCGATACATCCGATTGTGCTTCTGACAGAAGCCTGTCCGCCCTCTTTTCCTGCCTGTATTCAAAACAGATAAAGACCGGTAAGGAAAGAAGGAACAGGCCGGCAACAAATCTGTACCCGGTTTTCCATCTCCCCTTTTTTACAAGGACCGGAGACGATACATTTCCGGCAATTACAGCCAAAGCAGCAACAGCGATAGTTATAATCAAACCGATCGAAAAAGGGTAGCTGAAAAAACCGAAACTCAGGATTGCCAGAAATACGGAACCCGCATCCCGGGATTTTTGATTTCCACGGAAAGAGTGACGGCATCCGGTAAAAATCAGGAGAACAAAGAGAACAAAACCTGCAATTCCCGTTTCAAAAAGTATCCGGAGAAATTCGTTAAAAGCATATACATTATTTCCGGCAACGTTTGCATAAGCAGAAACGGAATGTTCCCTAAACCATCCGGCCTGTAAAGGCATATATAAAGCCTCGAGACTACCCTGGCCCCACCACAATGCTTCCGGCAGTTTACTTCCGATAACCTGCCAGATTAAAAATCTGCCTTGCACGGAGTCCGGCCGCATCCGGTATCCGGCATAGATTCCAATTAACAGGATTCCCGACAGTAGTATAAACGACAAGTAGTTCGGATACCGGTATTTTTGCCGGGCTGCTTTCCACAGTATACCCATAACCAAAGCAATCCAGGATGCCCGGGAATTTATGGACAGTATACCATAAAGCAAAAGTAAAAAATTCAGCAACCAGCACACCTTCCACCCGATGCCGAACTCTTTCTTAAAAGAACAGATCCCTGCCAGAAAGGAAAGTACTAAAAACAATGCGAGTATAGAGGGATTGAAAAAACATCCCGTACCCTTCAGTAAATAATGGTAGGAGGGCAGGAAATCCGTGATTTGTAAAATATACCATATTCCTTGCAGCCCACCTGCGAAAAACAACAGGATAAAAAATGTATTGCCCGACTTTATATTCCTTGCATAAACATATAACAGGAGCAGCATAACGGTATAAAGGGGAACATTCGGATTAAATACCCGGTCGGTTATCAAAATACGACTTCCGTAATAGAGGACGAATAAGCCGAATATCAAATCCAATTCATTTAATCTGAATTGCCGTTTTCTGAGAATCTTCATCCCCACCCATAAAGCAATAACTATAAAACCGCCGAACCTTGCAGTCGATCCTGTTAAATAGACGTCGACAGGCCAAAGGACCGGGCATAAAAACAGCAGGAAGCCTACCGGGAAATACTCAACGCAAATCCCCTTACAAAATTTCAATTTATTTTGCGTATAAAACAAAACATAAAAAGGCATGGCATTTTGACACACCTGAAAAAATCAGCACCTTGATGTATTTTATTAAAATTCTATTACAGAATATTACATTTCAAATATATTACACCGATTGAAGTCAAACAAATATTCAATATTCTATAATATACCAAAGATTAAAAAAACAGAGAATTAAAGTTTTACTCTTTCAGGAAAAGGTACCCTTTTTATCACAAGAAAATCAGGATCATAAAGGCCAGATTGCCTAATTGGGTCAGTGCTGCTTTGGTCAGACAGCCGTAGAGGCTCATAACGGCAAACGTGCCGATGGTGACGAAAAAGGTTGAAGCGATCGATTCGGTCGTGAATACCAGAAAATGAATGGAGAAAGTGATCTCTCTACCATTCGATTTCCTTCAACCCATGTTCCCGTAGATATTGGTTTGTGCGGCTGAACTGGTGATTGCCGAACCATCCGCCCCGGTTGGCAGAAAGCGGGGAGGGGTGTACGCATTTAAGCACCAGGTGCCGGTCGGTATCGATAAATGCGCCTTTGCGTTGGGCATAGGATCCCCACAACAGGAATACCAGGTGTTCTTTCTTTTCTGCGATCTTGCGGATAACGGCATCGGTGAAAGTTTCCCAGCCTTTGTTCTGGTGCGAACCGGCCTGGTGGGCCCGTACGGTAAGCGTTGCATTGAGCAGTAGTACCCCCTGGTCCGACCAGCGTTCCAGGTTGCCCGAACGGGGAACAGGAGTACCCAGGTCATCGTGTATTTCTTTAAATATATTTTGCAGGGAAGGCGGTTGCTCGATACCTTCGGGCACGGAAAAACAAAGGCCGTGCGCCTGTCCGGGACCGTGGTAAGGATCCTGGCCGAGGATAACGACTTTCGTATTGTCTACCGTACAATGGTTGAATGCATTGAATATCAGTTTGCCGGGAGGGAAAATCCGGGTTTGGGCGTATTCGTTTTTTACAAAAGCGATCAGTTCGGCAAAATACGGTTTGTCAAATTCTTCCTGAAGCAGTGCTTTCCAGGATTCTTCAATTTTAACGTCCATATGGAATAAGTTTTACCTTGATTTCAAATAGTTTCGGCCACCGTTTCCCGGTGACATAAAAAGTTCCTTTCCCGGCATTCCATGCGATACCGTTCAGCACATCGTCTTTGTCGTCTAGCCGGGCTTTATCGGTGGCAGGCAGGAGCCCGGGCAGGTTCAGCTCGCCCCGGACAATGCCGGTTTCCGGATCGATGACGACAATCCGGTCGGTCAGCCACACATTCGCCCAGATCATACCGTCTACGTATTCCAGTTCGTTCAGTTGGTCTACCGGCCCGTTATGGTCGTATACTTCTACTTCTTTCAGTATATTGAACGTCGACGGAGCGATATGATAAAGCTTGTTGCTGCCGTCGCTCATGATCAGGTGGTCTCCCGCCGTAGTAATCCCCCAACCTTCGGAATTATAATTGAAGGTCGATTCCAGGGTAAAAGTTTTCAGATCGTAAATGAAACCTTTGCGTGAACGCCAGGTGATCTGGTAAATTTTATCTTCATATATCGTGATCCCTTCTCCGAATAACTGACTGTCGATATTTAAGACCGATAGAGTTTTACCGGTTTGCATGTCTGTTTTACGAATAGACGATTCGCCATATTGCCCCGTTCCCTCGTATATAAAACCGTCCTGATAGATCAAACCTTGTGTATAGGCTTTCGGATCGTGAGGAAAAACGTTGACTACTTCATAACTGTAAATGGCCGGAGCCTGATCGGGTTTCACCCGGATCGTCGTTGTCGCGATTCCCCGTTTGTTGTCCGGATGCCACGCCATCACTTTGATGGTCATATTGCCGGTTTTACCTTCCGGTATCCGGTAAGTAAAACTCCGGTCCTCTTTACCGGCCGTTGCGATTTGCTGGCCGTCGATATAGAAGGCGGCAGAATCGACAGGAAAACGGTCCTTGCTTTCAAAACCGATAACGATCTCCTCGTTGAAAGCATACATCTTATCTTTCCCGGGCGATGTAAGTTGAATACTTTTCACATACCTCACCTCGTCTTTCGGAAGTTCTGCAGCCAAAGGAGTTTTTTTTTCTTTGTTCGCCGTTTTATTCCCTCCGCAGGAACAGATGAAAAAGGCACATAATATGTAAAAAAAACAGGTCATCCGCTGTTCGTATCTGTTCAATTTTCTACCAGTTCCCATTCATATCCCTCTTTGGTATCCTTAATGGCGACTCCGGCTGCTTTCAGTTCGTCCCTGATCTTGTCGGAAGTGGCCCAGTCTTTCTTTTGCTTGGCTTCTGTACGGATAGACATCACCATATCCAATATTTTCCCCAGCACTTCGTGATCCTGGCTCACCGATTCGCTTTCGGCCTTCAGTCCCAGGATATCGAATACATAATCCTGATACAGTTTTTTCAATTTAGCCAGATTACCGGCGTCTATCTTCTCGTTTCCTGCCACCAGTGAATTGATCATCCGTACTCCGTCGAACAAGTGGGAGATCAGGACCGGTGTGTTGAGGTCGTCATCGATCGCTTCTTCACATTGGGTGATCAGTTCATCCACATCTACCGTATTACCGGCCGAAGCTTTCACTTTGTCCAGTGCCCGGACCGCTGCCATCAGGCGTTCATATCCCTTTTGGGCGGCTTTCAGGGCCTCGTTCGAGAAATCGAGCGTCGAACGGTACTGCGCCTGCAACACGAAGAAGCGGATGGTCATCGGCGAATAGGCCTGCGCCAGCAATTTATGGCTGCCCGTAAAGAGCTCCTCGAGGGTGATGAAGTTGCCCAGCGACTTGCCCATCTTCTGCCCGTTGACCGTCATCATGTTGTTGTGCAGCCAGTAACGTGCCGAATCGTGCCCCAGCGCGGCGGTCGACTGCGCGATCTCGCACTCGTGGTGCGGGAACATCAGATCCATGCCGCCTCCGTGGATGTCGAAGCGTTCGCCCAGGTAACGGGTACTCATCGCCGAGCACTCCATATGCCAGCCGGGGAACCCCTCTCCCCACGGCGAAGGCCAGCGCATGATATGCTCCGGCGACGCCTTCTTCCACAGCGCGAAGTCATAGGAGTGGCGCTTGTCGCCCTGCCCGTCCAGCTCGCGCGTGTTGGCGATGATGTCGTCGAGGTTACGCCCCGACAGACGTCCGTAATTATATTTGGCATTGTACTTCTCCACGTCGAAATAGACCGAACCATTCGACTCGTAGGCAAAGCCGTCGGCGAGGATCTTCTTGACGAACTCGATCTGCTCGATGATATGCCCCGAGGCATAGGGTTCGATCGACGGGGTCTCGACGTTGAGCGCATCCATCGCACGATGGTAACGCTCCGTATAGTAGTGCGCCACCTCCATCGGCTCCAGCTGCTCGAGGCGCGCCTTCTTGGCGATCTTGTCCTCCCCCTCGTCGGCGTCGTGCTCCAGGTGCCCCACATCCGTTATGTTACGCACGTAACGCACCTTGTAGCCGCAGGACTTCAGGTAGCGGAACATCAAGTCGAACGTCACGGCCGGCCGGGCGTGCCCCAGGTGCGGGTCGCCGTAGACCGTGGGGCCGCAGACATACATGCCCACGCGGCCGGGAGTCAGCGGTTCGAACACCTCCTTGCGGCGAGTGAGCGTATTGTAAAGTACGAGTTTCGATTCCATAAATTGCGAAAAATTATTGTGCAAAAATAAGAAATTTAATCGAGATGCACCAGAATCGCGGAATTAATCGTACCTTTGTGCCAATAATAGTGCGCGTTGGTCTGACGCTTCCCGTTTTTCCCTCCGTATATTATCAACACCGAATTATCCGGCGCACGACGCCGGGACAAAACCGATATGCAATGACATTCCAGGAACTGAACCTGATAGAACCACTCAAGCGTGCCGTGGCCGAAAAAGGCTACACGACCCCCACTCCGATCCAGCAACAAGCCATCCCGCCCGCACTCGAAGGCCGCGACCTGATGGGCTGCGCCCAGACCGGGACGGGCAAGACGGCGGCCTTCACGCTGCCGATCCTCCAATTGCTCGC
>ERZ773143.3312-NODE-3312-length-10233-cov-2.887797_pt1 | contig 10233 bp, 7 predicted proteins | sample MGYA00580852_ERZ773143 | MGnify/ENA primary metagenome ERZ773143 (study PRJEB29015, sample SAMEA2737853) | human gut metagenome | biome: human gut; feature: human-associated habitat; material: faeces | place: China | collected 2012 ... | reverse complement strand
GCTGCTCATGGTAGAACTGTTGTCATCATATACAACGACATAGTAGCTTCCCGCATCATTGCCTGAAATATTATCAAAGCGGATAGAAGAAGCCGTTGCATTGGTTATGGCAGACCCGTTTTTAAACCACTGATAAGATAATGTTCCGTAGCCGGAAGCCGTAACAGAGAGTTCTCCACTCTCCCCCTCTGTCAGTGAAAGAGAAGCAGGCTGTGCGGAAATCTGAAGTCTAGGCATAACCGTAACGGTTGCGGTGTCGCTTGTGACACTGCTTACACCGTTAGAAACGACAACGGTGTAATCTCCGGCATCACTTTCGGCAAGTGCAGAGAAATTCAGTGTGGATGAAGTTTCACCGGTAAGAGCCGTACCGTCTTTATACCACTGATATTTATTAGAACCGCCCGTTCCCTGTACAGCAACATTTAAAGAATAACTGCTGCCGGTAATTCCCTTAAAGGATTTCGGCTGGGTGAAAAGCTTAATAGGATCCGGTGCACTTGTTTTGCTGACATAAACGGCAACAAACGGGTGCATAACAATATCATATCCCGCAGGCGTGGTAATAGTAAAATGATAGTTAATATAATAATATAAGCGGGAACCGCTGTCCACAAGTGTTGTATCCAGTATAATCTGATTGGATGACGCATCAAAAGTGTATCCGTCTGCTTCAACCGGAGCGACAGGTGTGCCGTCAATATTGATAACCGGGTTGTCAATTACACAGGTTTCCTGTGTATATGGCAGAAATTCCTTTACAATTTTAGTGTATGGTCTGGTCGGGAAGGAATCACTTCCTTCTGCCATACGGATAGGCCAGTTGGTTAAATGCGGCAGACGGGACATAAAGCGGTAGTCCATAATATTTGTAGAGCTGATACCCAGTGTTTTTAAGCTGGTCATTTGTCCGAGTGTGTCAGTCATGTCATTGGCAACTGGACAGCCGTAAAGTGTCAGTTCCTTTAAAGTACCGTTGTGTGACAACAGGAAATCAACATTTGAAAAACGGTTATATGCCAGAATTAAGGTTTCAAGCTTTGTAAGCGAATCAAACATTGAAGAATACTCGTCTGTTACATAAGCGTATGCTAAATCCAGATATTTCAGATTCGTAAGGCTTGAAATTGTGTCCGCATTAGAATCAGCGTTTTTATCGGTGATTTTAACACCGTCCAGACAAAGTCTTGTGATAGACGGAACTGCTTTTAACGGGCTGATATCATTTACAGATGTACATTTTTCGAGTTCTACATCATTTAAAGTATCCGTTACCGGAATTTTAGAAATATCTGTCAGGTTGTAGCAGTCACTTAAATCCAGAAAGTGCAGTTTTGTTAATGCCGTAATATCCGGCAGTACCGTAAGTTCGGAATCGGTAATCCGTAAGGTTTTCAGATTCACACAGTACTCAAGACCTGTGTAGTCGGTAATGTGTGTGTCGTCAGAATTTGTTAATTTTAAAGCAGTGAGCGATTCAAGCTGTTCCTTTGTAATATCGGCAGAAGAATCTTCAACGTTTAAAGCGCTGTTTAAAGCGGCTTTCATATTGACATCGGGAATGTCCACGATGTCGGACGAAGCTGCCCAAATCTGCGGAAGCTTTGCAAATTCTGTACAGAACGGAATCACCATAAGACAGGCAAGCAGTACGCACAGAATTTTCTTAAAATTGTGTTTCATAATTTTCCTTTCCTCCTAAAAATAGAAATACAATGAAATTTTACCATAATGCAGTGCAAAAGTATGTGGTTATAAAGGGATAGGATAAAAGGGAATTCTAGGAAAAAAGATAGAAAGAATAGGACGGGGGATACAAATTTCCATAAAGTAAAAAGTGTCCGGCAGGAATACCGGACACCGTTTAATCGTCAATCGGCTGCTCTTTTTCCGACTGTGAATCGGATAGAGAGCAAGCAATTGACGGTTATAGTACCTGATATATTATCAGTCCTTTGGCAGGCTCTGCATATATTCATGCATGGACTCTGCTACGATCTTGCTGTGGGCAACAGCTTCAACAACAGTACGCGCACCGTTTACAACATCACCGGAAGCAAAGATCCCCGGTCTTGAAGTGTGACCGGTTTCATCGGCATCCAAAAGACCTCTGGCAGTGGATTTTAAGCCTTCAGTGGTATTGACAATACGGTTCTGTGGTCCCTGACTGATAGAGATAATCGTGCTGTCAGCTTCATAAAGCTTTTCGGTGCCTTCAACATCGGTAAAGGTACCGTCTTCATTTTCAATAATATCAAGAATTTCAAATTCTATTTCTTCGCCCTCATCACTGATTAAAGTAATAAGATCTACATTAAATTCGTTATCCATAAAAATATATCCTTTCGTTTGCACTTAGCAAATAAAAACAGCATTTATATTATAAAACCAAATTAAAAAGAATTATAAAAAATAATTACCCATTGCTGTTTTAATTGTTCAAGATTATTTTACAATTTTTTAAGCGATTAGTCAAGCATTATTCGTATTTAATTAAAATATATATTTTTTTTACATAAATATTGATAAAAGTATTGAAAAATTACAATTAGTATGATATATTATAGATATATTAAACAATAACTTCCTTTCAATGTGCTTGAGTACTCCATAAAATTACCTAAAAACCGGCGACTTCTCAGTCGCCGATTTTTACTGTATGTAAAAAGTGTTCAGTTAAAATCAAACTTATTTGTATTATCATAGCTATAATTACGCTTGAAAAAACTTTTCAAAAGATATATAATGCTAAATAATGCTGTCTTTAAACAGATTATTGTGTTTATATAAGCGATATTTTAATTTTACGGCAAAATTACTCTAATGAAGGGTGGAACTATGAGAGCTTTTGAAAAATTACCTCCTAAGTTTCAAAATGATGAGGTAAAGCATTATTACGATATTATTGCCAAAAAGTCTTTTTCTCTTGTATTAAAAAGGATTACGGATATTATCTTCTCCCTTATTATTCTGGTTATTCTTATAATACCGATTGCGGTTATTGCCGTAATAGTTAAAGCAACCTCGAAAGGCCCCGTCTTTTACAGGCAGGAGAGAGTTACTTCTTATGGCAGGATATTTAAGATTTTTAAATTTCGTACTATGGTGCAAAATGCCGACCGTATCGGCACACTTGTAACAACAAGCGGAGATGCCAGAGTAACTAAGGTGGGCAGAATCTTAAGAAAATATCGTCTTGACGAACTCCCGCAGATTTTTAATGTACTTGCAGGCTCAATGACCTTTGTCGGTACTCGTCCGGAAGTACAGAAGTATGTGGATATGTACAAAGACGAATACAATGCAACCTTGCTTATGCCTGCGGGAATAACCTCGCTTGCTTCTATTATGTATAAAGACGAGGAAAAACTTTTACAAAATGTCGAAGATGCGGATAAGGTTTATGTTGAAACTATTTTACCCGAAAAAATGAAGTATAATCTTATGTATCTTGAAAATTTCGGCTTTTTGTCCGACATAAAACTTATGTTTAAAACAGTTAAAGAGGTATTTAGGTAACAGGTGGTGTATAATGAAAGAGCTAAAGAAAAAAATAAAGAGCTTTTCTTGTTACAGAAAGGTTTATATTTTTACTCTGTTTTTTTGTAATGTATCATTTTTACAAATTCCTGCGTATATTCTTGTAGCATTTTTGTTTTGCTGGGGCATATGGCTTACCTATTATAAGCAAAAAACAAACAATACATTTTTTAAACTGCGCTTTGGCTTGTGGGTGTGGGGATTCCTTGCAGTTTCTCTTTTAACCATGCTGTTAAACTTTACTTATACTATTTTTTACAGTGCGTTAATGTTTTTACATATACTGATATGCTTTTTTATATTTTACGGTATGCACACAGAACCTGATTTTGATTTCAAAAACGAGCTTTATACCGTGGCAAGAGGTATTGTGTATATTACTACAATTGCAAACTTCATCGGTATTTTCTGCCTTATGTTTAACATAAGGTTTGAATGGTACTGGATTAAGTTTACAATATACGAAAACAGATTTACGGGTATTTACATAAATCCTAATTTGCTTGGTTTTGTTTCCTGTGTAGCAATTTTTTGCTGTCATATTCTGTGTAAACCTGATTTTCAAAATGCGGTTAATCAAAGGAAAGTCAGCAAAATATGGATAGTTGCCTGTGTGTGTACAAGCTTGTTTTCGCTTTTGCTTTGCGATTCAAATGCGTCTATGGTACTTATTCTTGCATATATGATAGTTTATATTGTATATCAGTTTTTTGCTGCAAAAGACGGACTTTCTCCCGCAAAAGTCACGATGAGAATAGTGGCGCTTGTACTTGTAGGAACTTTTCTTGTGGGTTCTTCACTTATGTTTAGGGAAATCTGTCAGCAGGGGTTTGCTGTTGTTACGGCAAAGACTTATTCTTTACTTGATGAAATTACAGAAAAAGAGCAGTCGGATACCGATGAACAGCCAAAGCAAAATGATTCCGACAATAATAAAACCGCTGCGCCGTCCGACAAAGGGCCGATAACATTTGAACACGAAAATTCCAATATTGACAGCGGTCGTTTTAAGCTGTATAGAGAATCTTTAGATTTGTTCAAAATATCGCCTGTCTTTGGAATAAGTAACGGAAACATCGTGTTCTACAGTCAGGAATATGCAAACGGTACTTTAAAATATACTTACCATAACAATGATTTGCACAACGGATTTTTAACTATACTTGTATCTACAGGTGTGCTCGGATTTGTTATTTTCGGTATATTCGGTTTCCGCTTTGCAAAACACGCCGCACAACATTTATTCCTGCAAAAAAAGACCTTTAAAAATGACGCTTATCCGTGTATGTTCGCATTTTTAAGCGCATATCTTTTCTATGCGTTATTTGAAAAGGCACTGCTTTACGATATATCGTTTATGGTAATGTGGTTCTGGCTAATAATGGGTTACACAAGCTGTTACATAGCTAAGTTTGAACCGATGCTTGAAACACGCTATCTTTTTCATCAAAAAAGACTCCACAGAAGTCTGCTTTGATACTTGTATAATTACTATTTTTAGGCTATAATAACCGTAGGTATGTTTACCTGCGGTTTTTATTTTTCTGAAAAGGAATTGATATAAATGAAATACGGATTTGTAAAGGTTGCGGCGGCTACACCTATTATCAGAGTATCTGATTGTAAAAAGAATACCGACGCAATAATTGCGCAAATAAAAGAGGCAAATATTGAGGGTGCCGCACTTGTGAATTTTCCCGAATTATGCATAACCGGCTATACTTGCAGCGATTTGTTTTTACAGCAAACTCTTCTTAAAACAGCAGAAAGCTCGGTTTACAGAATAATTGAAGAAACCAAAAATCTTGATATTATATCCGTTGTGGGCGTTCCGGTTGCTTTCAGGGAGGCTCTTTACAACTGTGCGGCAGTTATTTTTAAGGGCAAATTACTCGCTCTTGTGCCAAAGGCAAATATTCCGAATTATTCAGAATTTTACGAGGCAAGACATTATACAAGCGGAAAAAATACGGATTTTGAAATTGAGTATGCAGGCCGGAAAACTGTTTTGACCGATAAAGTTTTGTTCCAAAATAAAAATATGCCCGATTTTACTGTTGGCGTAGAGGTTTGCGAAGATTTATGGGTAGCGGAATCTCCGTCAATAGCTCTTGCAAAATCGGGAGCAACGGTTATTTGCAATCCGTCAACCTCCGATGATACCATCGGCAAAGCAGAATACAGACGCTCGCTTGTGAGAATGCAGAGCGGCAAGCTTTGCTGTGCATACATTTATACCGATTCAGGATTTGGGGAAAGCACAACAGACACAGTTTATTCTGCACAGAATATAATATGTGAGAACGCATCTTTGTTGAGCGAAAGCGAGCGCTTTACGACAGGCATTACTTATGCGGATATTGATGTTCAAAAACTTATGGGCGAGCGCAGAAGAATGAGTACATTCTGCTACGACAATGAAAATATCAGAAGAATTTATTTTGATATGCCGCTTACAGATACAAAGCTCTCAAGAAAATTTGAGCAGACTCCGTTTGTACCGTCGGCAAAAGATGACCTTAGCAGAAGATGCAAGGAAATTATAACAATGCAGGCAACAGGACTTGCAACCAGACTTGCTCATACAGGAATTAAGAATGTTGTGCTCGGACTTTCGGGCGGTCTTGACAGTACACTTGCACTTATTGTTTGCGTTCACGCTTTTGATATGCTCGGTATTGACAGAAAAAATATTCACACTGTAACAATGCCTTGTTTCGGTACAACAAAGCGTACCAAATCAAATGCCGAAAAACTTGCAGAGGCTTATAATGTTTCTTTTGAAGAAATTAATATTACCGCAGCGGTAAGACAGCATTTTATAGATATTAAGCACGATGAAAGTGTAACAGACATTACCTATGAAAATTCGCAGGCGAGAGAGCGTACTAAAATTCTGATGAACCTTTCAAATAAGTACGGCGGTCTTGTAATCGGTACGGGCGATTTGTCGGAACTTGCGCTTGGTTGGGCAACCTACAACGGCGACCATATGAGTATGTATGCGGTGAATGTTTCTATTCCTAAAACACTCGTCCGTTACCTTACAGCGTACGAGGCTGAAATCAGTGACGGAGAATTAAAAACGGTTTTGCTTGATGTGCTCGATACACCTGTAAGTCCGGAACTTTTGCCGCCTGATAAAAACGGAGAAATCGCACAGAAAACCGAAGATGTGGTCGGCCCTTATGAATTGCACGACTTTTTCCTTTATTACTTTGTGCGTTTTGGATTTACTCCGTCAAAAATATATTATCTTGCAAAGCGTTCCTTTGCGGGAAAGTACAATAACGATACAATAAAAAAATGGCTTGTTACATTTTTAAAGAGATTTTTCTCTCAACAGTTTAAGCGCAGTTGTTTGCCTGACGGCCCAAAGGTAGGCTCGGTAACGCTTTCTCCTCGTTCGGACTGGAGAATGCCAAGTGACGCAAGCGTAAGAATTTGGCTTGATGAGCTTGAAAATCAGTAAATCTGAAATTCAAGGGGGCTTTTTGTGAAATATTTTATTAAAAGAGATGTTTGTGCGGATTTTGGCGCTTTTGAAATTTATGACGAAACGGGCATAGAAAAATATCTTGCGGAATTTTCAAAAAGCAAACGAAGCCGAAAAATTATTATTCACAGTGCTGACGAAATTTTTGTTAAGATAAGATGCTTGTCGGTGTCAAACATTATTGCCTGCAATATAAACGCAGGCGGTAAAAAAATGCGCATTTTAATGGGCGTAAACCGCAATGAACTTGTTTGTATTTGCTCCGGTGTAAATTGGAAAATTTGCGGAAATATAGCGCAAAAAAGTTTTTCCGTACAGGATGTTGACAATACGGTTATTGCAGTGCAAAAGAGAGTATTTTCGAGTACGGAAAGTTATGAACTCGATGTGTATTCGCCGTCAAATGAACTGTTATCAATATCTGTTGCGGTTTGTATAAATATGCTTAATACAGTTGACAATCCCGTCAGACAGGCGGTATAATTATTAAGTACCCGATTTTTGTCGGGAAAAGTATAAATTCACAGGGGAGGATTTATTATGGATAGATTACTACAGCTTTTAAGTACAAACTCAGGCTTTACCACAGCCGAGATAGCGACAATGCTCGGTGAGCCGGAAGATTACATCAAGGCTCAGATAAAGGAATACGAAACTCAGGGCATTATCAAAGGCTACCAGGCAGTTGTAAACTGGGAGAATACCAAGGAAAACTATGTTGAGGCACTTATTGAGCTTAAGGTTACTCCTAAAAAAGATGCAGGCTTTGACGAAATGGCGAAAATGTGTATGGCATTTGACGAGGTGGATTCTGTGTATCTTATGGCGGGTACATATGATTTTGCGCTGATAGTTAAGGGCGAATCTATGCAGGATATCGCAATGTTTGTATCTAAAAAACTCTCCACAATCGACGGAGTGCTTTCAACAGGCACACATTTCATTATGCGTCGCTACAAAGACAGCGGAATGAATCTCATCGATTTTGAAGGGTCGGATGAGAGGAGTTTAATTCTGTGATTGACTATTCAAAATTTTTAAATAATTCTATACAAGAAATAAAACCGTCGGGTATTCGTAAATTTTTTGATATTGCAAGCGAAATGGACGATGTTATCTCTTTGAGTATCGGTGAACCTGATTTTCAGACACCGTGGCATATCCGTGAAGAGGGTATAAATTCTCTTAAAAACGGCAAGACTTGGTATTCACCGAACCGTGGTTTCGCACAGCTTAGAGAAGAAATTGCCAATTATTATGCAAGACGCTTTAATATATCATATGAGGGCAAAACACAGGTGCTTGTTACAGTTGGCGGCAGTGAGGCTATTGACCTTGCTTTCAGATGTCTTGTTTCAGAGGGTGACGAGGTAATTATTCCCGAGCCGTCTTTTGTTTGTTACGAACCGCTTACTCATATGGCAGGCGGTAAGGCAGTTATAATTAATACAAAGGCAGAGGATCAGTTCAGACTTAAAGCTGATGACCTCGAAAAGGCAATTACCGATAAAACTAAGCTCGTTGTTTTGCCGTTTCCTAATAACCCAACAGGCGCTATTATGGAGAAAGCTGACCTTGAGGCTATTGCAGAGGTAATTAAAAAGCACGATTTGTTTGTGCTTTCGGATGAAATTTACTGCGAGCTTACATACGGCGGAAAGAACCACATTTCTATTGCCGCTATTGACGGTATGTATGAGCGTACTGTTGTTATTAACGGCTTTTCAAAGTCTTATGCAATGACAGGCTGGCGACTCGGTTACGCTTTAGGTCCTGTTCCGATTATTGCACAAATGACAAAACTGCATCAGTATGGCATTATGTCAGCGCCTACAACCGCACAGTATGCGGCTATTGAGGCTTTACGCAATGGAGATCCTGATGTTGTAAATATGCGCAATGAATATGATATGCGCCGCCGCCTTGTTGTTGATTCATTCAACGCAATGGGACTTACTTGTTTTGAGCCTTACGGTGCATTTTATGTATTTCCTTGTATTAAGAGCACAGGTATGACTTCAGAGGACTTCTGTACAAAGCTTATTATGGACAAGCATGTCGCAGTGGTTCCGGGAACAGCCTTTGGCGAATGCGGCGAGGGTTTTGTAAGAGTTTCTTATTCTTATTCATTAAACCATCTTAAAACCGCTTTACAGCGTATCAGGGACTTTATAGAGGAGCAGAAAAATGGAAATTAAGGTTCTTGCACCTGCAAAAATCAATCTTACGCTTGATGTCACTGGCAAACGACCTGACGGCTATCACAATATTTTGTCGATAATGCAAAGTGTTGATTTATATGACACAATTACCGTTACCGATAATGACAGCGGTCAGATTACCGTTTCATGTAATTATGAGGGCGTCCCTTGTGATGAAAAAAATATTTGTTACAAAGCGGCGGAAAGATTTTTTATCGCTACCCGTAACGAAGGACAGGGTGTACATATAGATATTGATAAAGTTATTCCTACTCAAGCGGGACTTGCAGGTGGAAGTACAGACGGTGCGGCTGTTCTTATGGGACTTAATAAGATGTTTGACGCATTTTTAAAGCCCGATGAATTGCAAGAAATTGCTGAAAAAATAGGAGCGGATGTTCCGTTCTGCCTTGTGGGCGGCACAAAGTATGCTACGGGAATCGGTACAAAACTACAAAAAATGCCTAATTTTTTGGCATCGCATATTGTTATCTGCAAACCTGATAATGTAAGTGTTTCCACGGTCGAGGCATATAAAAAAGTGGATGCGTTAAATCCGCACCCACCTTATACAGATGAAATGATAAAGTCACTTTTCAGCCGTGATATGTTCAGAATTACATCTACTTTATTCAATGATTTTGAGCTTGCATTAAAGCTTGAAGAAGTGAATGATATTAAAAGAATTATGTACAAGCGCAAAGCACTTGGAGCAAGTATGTCGGGTTCGGGTTCGGCTGTTTTTGCAGTCTATAATTCCGAACGCAAGGCTAAAAAGTGCGTTGACGCATTAAAAGAAAAATATGATAAAGTTTTCCTTTGCCATCCGACAAAGGAAGGTTGCAAAATAGTCTGATTATTATCAGGCTATTTTATTTTGTCTTAATTTTTGTTGTTTTTTATCAAAAGTTGGGGTAAATTATTGTTTGGCTGATTGCTCAATCAAGCAATTATAAAAGTTTGGTCGACCTTTTCAAAGGTCGTGGGTGTGGGCAA
>ERZ773143.3309-NODE-3309-length-10235-cov-9.770236_pt1 | contig 10235 bp, 8 predicted proteins | sample MGYA00580852_ERZ773143 | MGnify/ENA primary metagenome ERZ773143 (study PRJEB29015, sample SAMEA2737853) | human gut metagenome | biome: human gut; feature: human-associated habitat; material: faeces | place: China | collected 2012 ... | reverse complement strand
GTATTTTTTTTAGTACAATGCAAAACAAATTTGACCGGAACATAAGTCCCGGCCAAAACAGCATTTTAATAAAATCCAAATCCAAGATACATAGAATTAATCTTCCACTTACCATCTTCATATTTATAATATATGTAAGCTGAATTATTGTTATTATTCTTGTCGTTAGCTTTATTACTTCCTGAGTACTGTATCTTGTATGTATATCCAAGTTTAATTGATACTTTAATCACTGGGCATCCGTCATCTGAATCCACTCTGAAAGATGTATCCGCGATAGAAGCTGTGAATTTGGAAATCTTCAAATCGGATACAGTTTTGTATTTGTCATTGTAGCTGTCGTAAATATTCTTATAAGCTGACTCTATGTTCTTCTTTTCTTCTTTACACACCCTGTCGGCTATAGCTGAATAATCTTTCTTTGCCTGTACAGCGTTAACTATTGCATCCACATCTGTTCTTGCCTGTGTCTTAAGTTCTTCAAGCTTCGAATTAACATATTTTGCATTGTATGTTCCAACAGTAAATGTATCTTCATCATGTGCTGCATAAAGCTGTGTTGTGTAGTCCTCTATAAATTCTCCAGTTACCTTAATATTATTCTTTCCATTGAACAGATATGGTATAACATATTCATCAGAAGAGCCGTTTCCATTCTTAGATGCATCAGACTTATATCCATCGCCAACAATAACATCGTTAATATATAACGTAAGTCCTTTTGGAATCTTTATTGTAACATCCTTAACTACAAGATTCTCAGCGCTGACTTTATACTTCTTAAAGAATAGCATATAGTTCTTCTTAGCAACTGTAAGATATACATCATCATACTGCATTCCCGAATCTGTTATATATCCAACCTTAACAGCCTTGTTACCCGGCATCTTGCTATATGTTGAGACAATGTCATCTGCTGCCATCTTTTCAACTTTCTCACCTGTCGCATCTGCATGAACATTAATAAATGCTTCTTTTGTAAGAAACTCCCCATCAGGCAGGTTAATAAGACTATACGCATCATTCCATTCGCACTCTGCAACCGCCTTAACATACTGCTTGGCAGTTTTCTTATAATCTGTCACATTCTTTCCCACACATACAAATATAATTATGGCAGCTATTACAGCAACTCCCGCAGCTACAATTGCAATTATACCCTTAGGGAATCTGGCAGGCTTATTATTGGCAGGCTGCTGACCAGAATTCTGACCTGTAAACTGTGTAGGCTGTACAGGCTGTTGACCAAAAGCCTGCTGTGGCTGAACTGGAACACTTTGCTGTACTGGTGTTACTTCCGGCTCTGCTGTCACACTCTCCTGTACCGGTGTTTCCTCCGGCTCTGCTGGCACATTCTCCTGTACCGGTGTTACCTCTGGCTCTTCTTCCACACTTTCCTGCACCGGTGTCTCCTGAGGCACATCTATCACTAGGCGTGTTCCACAGTTTCCACAGAATAGTGCATCGTCCTCGTTCTTTGTTCCGCAATTTGGACAAAACATAATTTTTCCTCCCTCATATGATTAATATAGTAAATCATATATCATCATACCATGAATATATGATTTGCTCAACCAAATAATCTGTTCTGATGTCACTTGTTTTGTTAATATTTACTACTGTTTCTGTTTCTCTATTTTTTCTGCAAGATCATTAAGATATTCCCATCGCTCCATCTTTTCTTCAAGCTGCCTCTCCACATCTTCCTTTTCCTTAGTAAGTTCTGCAAGCTTAGAATAAGAAGTTGCGTTCTTTGCAATCTCATCATCAAGTTCTGAAACTTTAGTTTCAAGCTTCTCTATATCATCATCTATAGTCTCATATTCCTTCTGTTCCATATATGTAAACTTAATCTTATCCTCATGGCTGTTATAAACTTTCTTCACCTGACCTGCTGCCTTTGATTTGGATGTATCAGATGTTCCATTTGATACCACATTATATATAGAAGAAACACATTTATCCCTGTAGTCCGTATAACCGCCTTCATACTGTGTAAGGTGGCCCCCTGCCTCAAACGCAAATATCCTGTCAACAACTCTGTCAAGGAAATATCTGTCGTGTGAAACCGTGATTACAATACCTGCAAATCCATCAAGATACTCCTCAAGAATCTCAAGAGTTTCAATATCAAGGTCGTTGGTAGGCTCATCGAGAATAAGCACATTTGGCGCACTCATAAGAACACTCAACAGATAAAGTCTCCTCTTCTCTCCACCTGACAGCTTGCTTATAGGTGTCCACTGCTGCTTAGGTGTAAACAAAAACTTCTCACACATCTGTGACGCTGTTGCCTTTCCATCTGCCGTCGTAACATATTCACCTATGCTTCTTACGAACTCAAGCACAGTAAGACTGTCGTCAAGTGGTTCATTCTCCTGCATGAAATATCCAATTCTTACAGTCTCTCCAACCTCAACACTACCACTGTCCGGTTCAAGCTGGCCTGCTATAATCTTCATAAGCGTAGACTTGCCGCATCCGTTATCACCGACAATACCTATTCTGTCATCTCTTAGAAAAATGTAGGTAAAATCGTCAATTATTGTCCTCTCTCCAAAACTTTTGCAAATGTTGTGGAGTTCAACAGTCTTTCTTCCAAGCCTGCTGCTGACTGAATTCATATCCATAAGCTGCTTGTCAAATCTTGCTCTCGCCTGCTTTGAAGCCTCCTTCATATCCTCGAATCTGTCAATTCGTGCCTGCTGCTTGGTAGATCGAGCCTGGCATCCTCTTCTTATCCACGCGAGTTCCTTCCTTAATATATTCTGTCTCTTAGCCTCAGTTGCCCTCTCCATCTCCTCACGCTGGGTCTTCAGCTCAAGAAAGCCTGAATAATTCGTATCGTAGCTGTACAGAGAAGCTTTATCAAGCTCAACAATCCTGTTAGTTACATTATCAAGGAAATACCTGTCATGAGTAACCATGATAAGTTCCCCTTTAAAGCTCTTAATAAACTGCTCCAGCCAGAGCACCATGTCATTGTCAAGATGGTTCGTAGGTTCATCAAGAATAAGAAGTCTTGCCGGCTCAACTAAAGTTCTCGCAAGTGCCGCTCTCTTTTTCTGACCACCTGATAAAATATTCATCATTGCAGCGTGATTTGTTATTCCAAGCTTGTTAAGAATCTCTTTTGCTTTTGGCTGGCTGTCCGCATGCTTTCCACGCATAACATATTCCAGTACATTTTCATTCTCATAATACAGAGGTGTCTGTGCAAGATACGCAAGCTCAATCCCCTTGCCCTTGACAACCTGTCCCTCATCCGGTTCTTCAACACCTGCAATAATCTTTAAAAGTGTAGACTTACCAGTTCCATTCACACCTATAAGTCCAATCTTATCGCCACTGTTAATTCCCAGACTTATATTATTAAAAAGTTCCTTTTCTCCGTAGGTCTTGCTGACCTTTTCTACATTTAATATATTCACTATTATCTCCGTTATATAAATTATTTGTCATCGTCTGAAAGATTATAGAAATTCTTAAGCTTCTGTGCAAGCTCCGGATCTTTCTTCTTCAGATGTTCATAATGCTTCCTCTTCTGCTCCATCATATGCTCATATGCATACGGATTGTGAAGCTTCATTCTGTCAAGTATCTGCTTTCTGTGTTCCTTAAGCATCTGTATTGCATCAGGATTAATCTGTGCCAGCTTCTTCTCAACAACAACGCGGCGCTCATCGATTCTTTTCTCAATATCATCAATATCAAGATTAGGATATTTCTTATCGTCAAACAAATGCATCTCAAGTCGCTCAAGCAGTTCATTCTCATCAAAGAGTCCTATTCTTCCCCATGCAGCATGCTTTTCAGCATCAACAATAACATTCTTCTCATCTTTCTTGACGCTGCCAATCTCATCAGCCATCTCTGCTGCCATCTTCTCAAGCCATTCATCTGCATCTTCGCCAAAAGCCCACTCAATCTCAGCAAGTCTTTCATTGTCCTCATGTACCTCGCCAGAAACAGCCTGCTCTTCTTCCTCCTCCTCGACAGGATAAGGTCTGTCAAGACCTGCATCTCTTAGGGCAAGCGGAATAGTTCTTCTTACAACACCTTTTTCAACAAACTCGCCTGCACCAAGCTCTCTTAACTGGTCATTAAGCGTGTGTTCATGCTCTGTAATATAGAATCTGATACCTTTCTTTTCAAGCACCTTATATAAAGTCATAAGCCTGTCAACTGCCGTCACATCAATAGATCCAACGCCTCCGGCATCTACAATTACCCATTTAGTATTATCATCAAGATTCTTTTCTATATCATCTATAAATGTATTAATATTTGCAAAGAAAAGTGCTCCGTTAAATCTGTATATAACCACACCTTTTATCTTCTTCACATTGCTGTATCTGTTAAGACTATAGAATCCCTCCTGTCCCGGTATCACCCCGAGAAATGCTCTCGGCGGTTCAACAGCTTTTACAATAACTGCAATGAATGAAAGTATTACACCGATTACAACTCCGTATATCGTTCCAAATAACAGAACGCCTAAGAAAGCACCTACAAATATTGCAAACTCCGTATGGTCTGTTTTCCATAATTTAACTGCAAGCCCGAATTCAGTAATTCCAATCAGTGCCGCAACAACAATTCCTGTAAGTATTGGTACAGGAAGATACTCAAGCACCGGCGTACCAAAAAGCACTATAAGAAGCATTGTCAGAGAAGCTGTTATTGACATGAACTGTGATTTGCAGCCAAACTGGTCTGCAATTCCTGTTCTTGACACACTTCCATTCAAAGGGCATCCGCCAATTACAGCAGAAGCCGCATTTGCAGCAGCATATGCCAGAATTTCTCTGTTATTGATTACCTTATAGCCATATTTGTTGGCATAATTATTAGTTGCCAGCAATGTCTGCGCCATGACAACACCTGCCACTGAAAGTCCAAGAAGTATTATCTCTGACGGATTCTTAAGCACAACTGACATATCAGGAAGCGAGAATCCCGGCAGCCCCTTATCAACATGTGGAAGAAGCTTAACACCAAATCTGTCAATATGAAAAATTGCAGTTGCAAGTGCACCAAGCACCATAAGAAGTACTGACATTGGAAACTTTGGAATGAACTTCTTCGCAACAAGAATAATCACAACTGTTCCGACTCCAAGCACTGCCGAGAGCAGATTAAATGAACCAAACTCGCCAGCTATATGCATAACAAGCTGTATCGCTTCGCCAGTCCCAGCATTGCCACCAAAAAGCTTTGCTGCCTGCATAAGAATTATTGTCACGCCAATACCGCTTATAAATCCACCCATTACAGGTGTCGATATATAATTGACAATACGTCCTGCTTTGATAAAGAAGAAAAGCAGCAGCCACAATGCTGCAACCAAAGTTATCGCCGGAACTACTGCCTTTGCCTCCTCAGATCCTGACACTATTCCAAGCGTTGCAAGTGTTCCACCAACAAGTGCCGCCGGAGTTGCGTCCACTCCGAACACGAACTGCGGCGAAGATGTAACAAATCCATATATAAGCACTGGCAGAATAGAGCAGTACAGACCATACACCGCTGGCAGTCCCGCAATCTGTGAATATCCCATTGATATAGGAATTGACACAAGAGCAACAATTATTCCTGATACAATATCCTTCTGTATATTCTTTAAACTAACATTTTTCAATATGCATCGCCCCTTAATCAGATTTCGATAGAAATATATTAACATAAAACAAGCCTGTTCAAAACATTTTTGCACGATTGCAGTTATTAATATTTTCGTATATAATTATTTAATAACAAATGCGGTACCAAACTGCAACACATTTTTATATAGAAAAGGATACTTAATTATGTTTATAGCTGACAACTGGAAAGATTATGAAGTAATAGATACCTCTAAGGGCGAAAAACTTGAACGCTGGGGTAAGTATATTCTTGTACGCCCGGACCCACAGGTAATATGGGACACTCCTAAGAAAGAGCGTGGCTGGAAGAATATGAACGGTCATTACCACAGAAGTTCTAAGGGCGGCGGAGAATGGGAGTTCTTTGACCTTCCACAGCAGTGGCAGATTCACTACAACAGTCCTTCATTTGAACAGGAGCTGACATTCAACTTAAAGCCATTCAGCTTCAAACACACAGGAATATTCCCTGAGCAGGCTGCTAACTGGGACTGGTTTGGAAAGATAATCTCTGATGCCAGAAAAGAACGTGGCAGTGAACCCATAAAGGTTCTTAACCTGTTTGCTTATACAGGTGGCGCAACACTTGCATGTGCAGCCGCAGGCGCTAATGTTACACATGTAGATGCTTCTAAAGGTATAGTTGCATGGGCTAAAGAAAATGCACAGTCTTCAGGACTTATTGACAAGCCTATCCGATGGATAGTTGATGATTGTGTAAAGTTTGTAGAAAGAGAGATAAGAAGAGGCAACCATTACGATGCAATTATCATGGATCCGCCTTCATATGGACGTGGTCCTAAAGGAGAAATCTGGAAAATAGAAGAGGCTATACACCCGCTTGTTAAGCTTTGTGCACAGCTTCTTTCTGATGAACCATTATTTTTCCTTATTAATTCATACACTACAGGTCTTCAGCCAGCCGTTCTTACTTATATGTTAAGCACAGAACTTAAGAGCTTTGGCGGACACTGTGATTCACAGGAAGTAGGTCTTCCTGTTTCAAGTAACGGACTTGTACTTCCATGTGGTGCTTCTGGCCGCTGGATGAAATAATTAATACACAACACCATCGAGTGACGGCGATTCTTCGCCGTCATTCACAATTCTAATAACAAGATGATTAGGCAGACATGTGATTGGCATTAAAGGCTCAGATATATAGCCCATGTTCACACACAGCTTATCCGGACAGCTTGCATCAGCAATCTTAATCTTTCCATTCTCGACAAGAATATCATTATACTCTCCATCCCCGTATTCAATCCTGAACGTGTACGGATTCTTAACATCATCTAACGAAACAGTTCTTAACAATTCGTTATCTCTGTATATATAAGCGGTCTTACTACCGTCATTCTTTCCTGATTTCATATATATAATAGAAGCCACACTTGCCACGACAAGCAGAACAATCACGGCCACCACTGTAATAACTCTTTTTTTCACAATCTCCTCCATCTGCTACATAGTATATTTTTTAGGAATATATCTGTCTGCAAAGAAGCACACAAGGCCCGTAAACAGACCTGTTATAACACCGCTTATCACAAGGAACGGCATGTACGCAAATATACCTGACAATCTGAGTATGAAAAATGCAGCAAGAATCTGACCTGCATTGTGCGACACCGCGCCAAGTATACCTGTAAGGAATATATACTGTCCCCTAAGCAATTTATTAACAGCTGCCATCACAATAAGACATAAAAATCCACCACTTACACTATATATAAATGATACTGCCTGCCCTGTAAATATTGTAGCTAATATAATTCTCATAGCTAACACAATCGCTGCATCACTGAATTTATACCTTTTCAACACAAAAAGTGTGACTATATTAGCAAGTCCTAACTTAACTCCCGGTATTGGAACAAGCGTAGGTATCGCTGATTCCACAACAAATATTGTCAGTGCAATTGTTGTAAGTAATGCCAGCGTTGTAAGTCTCTTAACATCAAAAGTTTTCTTCATATCTGCCTCCGCATATATATTACCTATGCATTTTAACAGACATTTCATATTAAGACAATAATTCGTTAAATTAATTCAAATTCGTGCAAAATCAGTTTGACAGTTTGTAAAAATATAGTATAATCATTTGGCTTTATAAATATACGAAAGTGAGGAAATCCTATGGTAAAAGACATGACAAATGGTTCACCTTCCAAGCATATTCTTGGATTTGCAGTTCCAATGCTGTTCGGAATGCTGTTTCAGCAGTTCTACAACCTTGTTGACACAATAATCGTTGGTAAAACTCTCGGTGTTGAAGCTCTTGCCGGAGTTGGAGCAACAGGTTCTATCAACTTCATGATAATCGGCTTCTGTATGGGAGTCTGTAACGGATTCGTGATTCCGGTTGCCCAATGCTTTGGTGCAAAGAAGCCTGCTGACCTTAGAAAATATGTATTTAACGGATATATCTGCAGTATTGTGTTTGCCATATTGCTTACGCTTGCATCCGTAATATTCTGCCGCAGGATACTTATTATCATGAATACACCGGCAGATATTATTGACCATGCCTATAATTACATAGTAGTTATATTCATAGGAATCCCAACTGTATTCCTGTACAACATGGTGTCCGGTGTTATCCGTTCGCTTGGCGATAGTAAAACACCTGTAGTTTTCCTTGTGCTTTCTTCAATAATAAATGTAGTACTTGATTTCTTTCTTATTCTTGTATGTAAGATGGGTGTTGCCGGAGCTGGCTGGGCAACTGTAACATCACAGTTAATTTCGGGACTTACCTGCCTTATATATATGTATAAGAAATATGACATCTTAAAAGGTGACAAATCAGAAAGGGTACTTGATAGAAGATTTATCACTAACCTGTGTATGAACGGTGTTCCTATGGGACTCCAGTATTCAATAACAGCCATCGGAAGTACAATCCTTCAGGCTGCTGTCAATACACTTGGTTCAACATATGTAGCCGCAATGACTGCCGGTTCTAAGATGTTCAACTTTACCTGTTGTCCATTTGATGCACTCGGCTCAACCATGGCAACCTATGCCGGACAGAATGTTGGAGCTGCCAAGATTAAAAGACTTGGTCAGGGCGTACGCTCCGCTATGATAATCGGTTCAGTATACAGTGTTCTTTCTCTTATTGCACTGTATTTCACTACAGATTATATTGCATTATTATTCGTTAATGCATCTGAGACAACAATTATTGCTCTTACAAGACAGTTCATCCTTGCATCTGCATGCTTCTACATTCCACTTACAGGTGTTAACGTGGTCCGCTTCTGCATACAGGGTATGGGTTTCTCAGTATTTGCAATATCAGCAGGTATCTTAGAGATGATTGGCCGTGCATTTGCAGCCATCATACTCATTCCAAGTATTGGATTCATGGGTGCATGCCTCGCCTCACCAATCGCATGGATTGCTGCTGACGCATTTTTGTTCCCTGCATTCATACATTGTGCCAAAAAGCTTAATGCAAGGCACAATATTAAATCAAACTAATAACATGACTAAAGGGAGGACAATATTGCCCTCCCTTAATTATTCTATAATATAGACAGCCTGGCTGTGCATCGCTTCATATCTTGATTGAAATGTCTGAAGATTCCTTGTTACATTACCTTCCATAGGATCCATTATATAAACAATATTCTTATTAAGATCATATCCTGTAATTACAACACAATGTTCTGGAGACATCCATGTGTATTCTTTCCCATTAAATACAAATGTCTTAGATTCATATGGCTGTCTCATATCTATTGTATTCCATATTACTATCGGGTCACCCTGAGCAACCATACCAAGAATCTCTTTAAAATCTGTTCCGCTTATATTCTTTGCAACTGCTGACATATTATTAACTTTGAAATATTTATTAGCTGCATTAACAATTGGCTGTGACATGCATCCATAACTTGTGTTATCCCTTGGATTACCAAGAAACATTTCGTAGAAGCTGCCATTGCCTTTCTTAAGATATTCATCCGACATAGTTGTTTTATCAACATTACAGCCGTAATAATTTAGTACGGATGTTAACGATGTAATCTCGCATCCCGTTGGCAGCTCTGGATTCTGATTAAGTGATTCATAGCATTCTATTCTGTATACATCTGGTAAATCATTTACAGTCTCTTCACTTACAGAAAGCTGTTCCTCCGTCACATTACCATCGCTCTTAATCGCTGTATATTCTGCACCAACTGCTACACCTTTGCTGACATTCTGATTATTCATCTTGACTGTTAATACAATTGTAACCGTACATGCCAGTATAGTCATCATTACAAGAAATATTTGATTCTTCCTTTTTACTCTTCTTTTGTTTTTTCTCCTGCCATCTCTCCTACTCATCCCAATCACCATCCTAACCTTCCGTTGTAAGTCAAAGTCTCATTTATTAACTTCTATACTTATATACGAAACCTAGCATGATTTGGTCTGAATAAATCGTAAAAATTGTGCTTTATAATATTATATAAGCTTTACTACCTGACAATTATCAGTCATTCCATCCCAGAATTTATCCAGTGGTGTTCCTCTGAATTTTGCTATAATACTGCAGTTCATGGCACCATGACCAACAATCAGTATATCTTT
>ERZ773143.3304-NODE-3304-length-10252-cov-3.016868_pt1 | contig 10252 bp, 9 predicted proteins | sample MGYA00580852_ERZ773143 | MGnify/ENA primary metagenome ERZ773143 (study PRJEB29015, sample SAMEA2737853) | human gut metagenome | biome: human gut; feature: human-associated habitat; material: faeces | place: China | collected 2012 ... | reverse complement strand
AAAGCTCAGAAATAAGCTCGGCATCAGTACATATACAAAAACTCAAACAAAAAATAGACTGTCCAATTTTCCATCTTGAGACAGTCTATTTTAAATAAAACCCTTCACTTTATCCCTTAGAAATTGGATAATAACTCTCTATGCCAAATAAATCTACCATTGTATAATTTGAGGCAACATCTTCAATAAGAACTTGAACAAGATCTCAAAATAATCAGCCAAACTCATCTCCTATAGTAGTAGGTTATGGATTTAACCTCGGCGCACAGAGCCAATTTAAGCATCTTATCCATTAATAAACTAAATGACTATGCTTCAATCGTGCAATTTTTTTATCATCCATATTTGTTTTTAATAATTTAAGAACGTTATCCCAATCATCAATATTTTTCAGCACGCTATTCTTCCAATCTTCGGTAGAATAATTCTCATAAAAATATTGATATTTCCATTTTTTAGAAGCCTTATTGATATTATTTAATATTTTATCTATTGATCTATAATCACCAATATACTTCATAATATACAATTGCAACTCTAATAAATCTGCTTGACAAATAGGATTACATTGAACCAGATAGTCATTTGAATAATAACTATTTATCAAATCAAACATTTTTTCAACCAATACTTCCGGCCGTAAACAACATCCAACCTGCTCTTCAGCACATCGTATAGACTCTTTAAAATAATTTGAATGTTGGTTATATGGAATATCAAATGTTACTTCAATCTGCGGGATACCACGCATAGCGGGAGCAATGCCTGTGAGAGCAAACAAACCGAGCTGCTTGTTATCTCTTGCAAATTCACGCTCACCCTGTAAAACATTGATTTCAACCTGTGTCTGGTTATCAGCGGCAGTTGAGAAAATCTGGCTCTTCTTTGTAGGAATTGTTGTGTTTCTCTCAATAATCTTTGTCATTACGCCGCCCATTGTTTCAACACCAAGTGAAAGAGGTGTAACATCGAGGAGAAGAAGTCCCTCTACCTCGCCGCCGAGAACGCCACCCTGAATAGCAGCACCTACAGCTACGCACTCATCAGGGTTAATGCCCTTGAACGGCTCTTTGCCGATAAGCTTTTTAACAGCTTCCTGTACAGCAGGAATTCTTGAAGAACCGCCGACCATAAGAACCTTGTCAATCTGACTGATCTGTAAACCTGAATCAGAGAGAGCCGAACGAACCGGACCCATTGTAGCCTCTACAAGGTCTGCTGTAAGTTCGTCAAACTTAGCTCTTGTAAGTGTTAAGTCAAGGTGCTTAGGACCTGTCTGGTCTGCTGTAATGAACGGGAGGTTGATTGAAGATGTTGTAACGCCCGAAAGCTCTATCTTAGCTTTCTCTGCAGCCTCTTTGAAACGCTGCATAGCAACCTTATCTGATGAAAGGTCAATACCTGTTTCGTTTTTGAATGATGTTACCATCCAGTCGATAATTCTCTTATCGAAGTCATCACCACCGAGGCGGTTGTTACCTGCTGTTGCAAGTACTTCCTGAACACCGTCGCCCATCTCAATGATAGATACATCGAATGTACCGCCGCCGAGGTCATATACCATAACCTTCTGGTCTTTTTCTTTATCTATACCATATGAAAGAGCAGCTGCTGTAGGCTCGTTGATAATTCTCTTTACATCAAGACCTGCAATCTTACCTGCATCCTTAGTAGCCTGACGCTGTGCGTCTGTAAAGTAAGCAGGAACTGTAATAACTGCCTGTGTTACCTTTTCGCCGAGGTATGCTTCAGCGTCTGCCTTTAACTTTGAAAGAATCATAGCTGAAATTTCCTGCGGTGTGTACTGCTTGCCGTCAATTGATACTTTATATGATGTACCCATTTCTCTCTTAATAGAAGAAACTGTCTTGTCAGGGTTTGTGATAGCCTGGCGCTTTGCGACCTGACCTACCATACGCTCGCCGTCTTTTGAGAAAGCAACAACGGAAGGAGTTGTTCTTGCGCCCTCGGCGTTAGGAATAACTACAGGCTCGCCGCCTTCGATAACTGCTACACATGAGTTTGTTGTACCTAAATCTATACCTATTGTCTTTGCCATAATGAATTCCTCCTGAATATATTTGTTTTACTTTTATACTGATTTATTTATATAAAGGTCTTAGTCGCAATTTGCAACCTGAACCATTGCATGACGAATGATTTTATCGCCGATTTTGTAACCTGTCTGGAACACCTGTGAAATACAGTTCTTTTCAAAATTCTCATCGTCAATCTTTGAGATTGCGTTGTGAATTTCCGGATTAAACTCCTCACCCTGCGCACCGAAAGGCTCAACCTTGAGCTTTTCAAGCGACTTTGCAAGCTGATTTGAAATAAGCTCAATGCCCTTTAAAATTTCGGGGTCACAATCTTTTAAATTTGTAATAGCCATCTGAATACTGTCTGCTACAGGCAAAAGCTCTGTAACCGCCTTTGCTGTTGCGTCATCATAAATAGAAAGCTTTTCGTTTGCTGTACGCTTGCGGTAGTTGTCATACTCGGCACAAAGGCGAAGATATTTGTCTTTCTGTGAGTTGAGCTCCTCCTCAAGTTCAGCTATTTTTTTGGCGGTTTCATCAATCTCTTCCGTAACCGCTTCAGCTGTCTGTTCGGATGTATTCTCGTTTACAACAGCTTCGTCTTTTGTCACTTCTTTTTTCTTTGACATATTACCTTTCCTTTCTATATTAATGCTCTATAAGCTCGCTTATTATTTTACTTACACATTCGCTTATACATTCTATAATCGAAATCACTCTGCCGTAATCCGTTCGTATCGGAGCTATTACGGCAAGCGTACCGGACGGTGTATCTTTTACGCTGTAGCTTGAAGAAATTACCGAGCTGTACGCAAGTTCTATGCGGCTGTTTTCTGTACCTATACTTACCGAAGTACCTATCGGCAGGCTTGTAAGAACACCTGCAAGATCTCCTTTTCTTGAAAGAAGTTCAATTACATTTCTTGCCGCAAGAAAATTTACATTCTGCATAAACAACGGCTTTGTCTGACCGCTCAAAAAGATTCCGACTTCGTTTGCCTTGTCTGCCGCATCTTTTATCGCCGTAAGCACACTTGGCATAAAGAGCGATAACTCGCCAAATCTTGCCGCTGCCGTCTGTATAAACGGACGATTTATCGAAGAAAGCCTTACTCCGTCAAACAATTCGTTAAGTGCTTTGTCAAACACTTCAAGGATTTCGGGAGTGATTATAAATTCGCATCTGAAAAGCTGATTTTTTATAATGCCGTTTGAGGCAATTACAACAGTCATTGCCGTGTGCGAACCCGTCTGCACAAAGCTGATTTTGTGAATCCTGCTTTCTGCGGAATTCGGTGCTGTGGCAACTGCGGTAAGTCCTGTCAGCTCCGAAAGAAGATCTGCCGCCGATTTTAAAATATTTTCGGGTGATTCGGCATTTCTGTAAAGTTTATCCTCCACAAGTTCTCTGCCCCGCTGTGACACCGCCACAATCTTCATAAGATTGTCAACATAGTATCTGTAGCCCTGCTGAGTAGGTATTCTGCCTGCCGATGTATGCGGCTGAACAAGATAACCCTTTTGTGTGAGGTCTGCCATATCATTTCTTACCGTAGCCGATGAAACTTTTAAATCCGTTTCGTCTATCAGAGTTTTTGAACCTACAGGCTCACCTGTCTTTATAAAGTTTTCAACAACAGCCGAAAGAATTTTTTGCTTTCTTTCCGCAAGCTCCATAGGTATCACCTCTCTGCCTGCGTTTTTGTTGTTTTAGCACTCTCTATATGTGAGTGCTAACTCTTATGCTTATACTATAATCTTAAAGTCAGCAAAAGTCAAGAGTTTTATCAGAAAAATTTTACTTTTCAAAAACTTTTCACAAATCCGTCACCATTATTGACATTTCAGCGCAAAATATACTATAATGGAAGTTATATTGACAAATACACCCTTAACTACACAAAACGGCTTAAATTAGCCGTAATTTTGATACAACTAAGATACAAAAGAGGTTATTATGAGAATCGGTTACTTTTTCAGAGTTTGCTCCGGCGCAACATTCAGCAAACTTTCCGGCGCAATAAACACCGTTCACACAAAATCCGGCAAAAACAAAGCCGGCATTTTCTTTGATATGGTAGGTTGCTTTTTAAAATACAGAGCGGGATATAATGACTATGTTCTGTTTGAATACTACAATATGACCGCAGACCAACGCAAAACGTATATGACACGCTTTAAAAACAAGCGTTTTATGTTAATGCAGAACGATCTTACAAGTGCCGAAATATTTAACGATAAAAGATTATTTGATACCAGATTTGCAAAATATCTTGGCAGACGGGTACTTGTAATTGAGGAAAAGATTACTTTGGAGCAATTCAGCGAATTTATTAAGCCTTGGGATGTTTTCATTGCAAAGCCTGCTTTCGGCGAATGCGGCAAAGGCATTGAAAGACTTGTTAAAGCGGACTTTAAGAGTGACGAAGAATTTTATAATTATGTTTTTGACAAAGAAAACGAATTCGGTGTACTTGAAGAGGCAATAAAACAACACCCCGATGTTTCAAAAATTTATCCTCACTCAATTAACTGCTTAAGAATTGCCACACTTGTGGTAGACGGCAAGCCGAATATTTTGTATGCGGTGTTTAAAACAGGAAATAACGGTAAATTTGTAGATAATCTTGAAAACGGCGGTTTTGCCTGTCACTTTGACCTCGATACAGGTACGGTAACAGGGCCGGGACATACTTCCGATATGGAAATTGCATACGAACACCCGTATTCGGGAATAAAATTTAAAGGTTTTAAAATTCCTTACTGCGAAGAGGTCAAGGAGCTTGTTAAAAAGGCGGCGCTGGAAGAACCCGAATTTAAGTATTGTGGTTGGGATGTATGCATTTCGGAGAACGGACCTGCGATTATCGAGGGCAATGACTATGCGGCATATGACTTTCCGCAGTTACCCGACGAAGATACTCCAAAGGTCGGATTAATTTCAATTATAAAGCAGTATATTCCCGACCTTAAACTTTAAATCATTAATACATTAGATTTATAGGAGATCAACAAATGGAAACCATAAAATCCTTTTACTTTATATTATGGGCAATAATCGCTCTGTATATGTTCGTATCGGCAAAAAAGCTCGGTTCCTTGTGCTACATCATCGGGGGATTTTTCAGCTTTATGACTGTATGGTACGCTATGAACAGTTTTTCGGGAATTGCAATGTTTGACGGTGTGCTCGGCATTGTGTTTAAATGTGTAGTAGGTGCTTTCCTGCTCGGCTTTGTACTGATTTATGTAATCGGTAAACTAAAAAAGAATAAGAAATAAAATTTTAAATCAATTACAGGCTTAAAAGCATAACCCCTCCGGCAACGCTGTTAATATGCGTTGTCGGAGGGGGTATTGTTGTTGTCAAAGGTTGCGTATACAAAAAGATTTTCAAAATATGTCGCATCAGAACAAATTTTAAAAACAATGTAAAAATAATTGACAGCGACTATATCTGATTTTATAATATTTATATAAATACATTCATATAAAGGACTGATATTATGATAAAATTCAATAATGTTACAAAGGTATTTAACAACACTTTAAAAGCAGTAGACGATTTGTCTTTTACTGTAAATAAAGGCGAAATTGTAGGATTTATCGGACCGAACGGTTCGGGCAAAACCACCACAATCAAAATGCTTACAGGTATTCTCTCAAGTGACAGCGGTGAAATAAGCATCAACGGTCACGAGATAAAAAAAGAACCGCTTGAGGCAAAGAAAAGTATCGGTTACATTGCCGACAGTCCCGATATGTTCTTAAGGCTTAAAGGAATTGAGTTTCTCAATTTCATCGGTGACATCTACAAAGTCCCGTCAGATGTGCGCAAAAAGAGATTTACCGAAGTTTGCGACAGATTCGGACTTACCGACAGCTTAAACGCACCTATGCTAAGCTACTCGCACGGTATGCGTCAGAAAATTATGGTTGCCGCCGCACTTGTGCACAATCCCGATGTATGGATTCTTGACGAACCGCTCATCGGTCTTGACCCTAAGAGTGCTTTTGAACTGAAAGCTATGATGCGTGAACACGCAGATGCGGGTAACTGCGTATTTTTCTCCACTCACATACTTGAAGTTGCCGAAAAACTCTGCGACAAGGTTATCATAATAAAAAAGGGCAAATCGCTTTATGACGGCACTCTCGATAATCTTTGTAGTCAGAACACAGGCAAATCACTTGAACAAATCTTTTTGGAGCTGACTGAAAATGAGTAATTTTTTTAATTTATTAAAAACCTTTATAAAAACAACCGAGCTAACCTCCGCAGAAAAAAAGCGTTCCAAACATTTTTATACAATTATGGGTACGGCGGTTGTGCTTCTTATTATGATACCGGCAGGTGCGCTTGTCGGAATAATCACCTATGCCCTAACACTCGGCGTAATGACATACGGCGGAGCAACACAGGGTGCGGAAGTAATTTTACATATTATTTCTATCCTTTCCGTAGTATTCGGAATTAATGTAATTATCAATATATTTTATTTTTCAAACGATATTGAAAATCTCATTCCTCTTCCGTTAAAGCCGAGAGAAATCGTAAGCGCAAAGTTTGCTTATTCCCTGCTTTCGGAAAACATAATGGAATTTATCCTTATTCTCGGCGCTTGCGTAGGCTTTATGTCGGCAAAGGGATTTTCGCTTACAGGTGTTATAACTTCAATAATCGGCATACTTACCGTTCCCATTATTCCTCTTGCTTACTGCGGAATTATTGCCGTTATATTTATGTACTTTACCCACTCGGTAAAAAATCGTGATTTCCTCAATAAAATTACAGGTATCGGCACTGCCGTGCTTATAGTCGGCGCATTGGTTGCTCTCGTAAGCATCAGCGGATTTAATCCCGATGCAATCGTTACTTCGCTTGCAAGCGCAGACAACGGATTTTTAAATGTTATGAACTTTATTTTTCCGCACATTCCGCTTATGATGGATTCTATCTCAAGCGAATCCGTATATCAACTGCTTTTATACTTGCTTGCAAATGTAATTTTCGTTGCAGTCTTTCTTTTCCTTGCGTCAAAAATGTATATCAAAGGTGTGTCGGACATCAATACCACAAAATCCAAACGCAGTAAAAGCATTGCAAGTCAGGCTGTTGAAAAATCAACCCAAAAAGGAGTTTTTGCAAGTTATTTGAAAAAAGAATTTCTTATCCTTTTCAGAACTCCGCCTTTCTTTATGGACTGCATAGCCATTAACCTTTTGTGGCCTGTTTTTATGGCTGTTATTATGATTTTGCAGGGCAGTACAAACTTTTTGTCGGGCACACTTACACCGTACCTTGCGGGAGATCAAAAAAGTATCACTGTAATTACCGTAGCGGCTGTTGTAATTTCCGCCCTTGTCACGGCAATTAACAGTATCGCTTCTTCCGCAATTTCAAGAGAGGGCAAGCACTTCCAATTTATGCGCTATATTCCCGTTACATTAAGAGTTCAACTGAATGCAAAAGCACTTACAAGTATAATCATCAGCGGCTCTGTTATGGTGCTCTACGTAATTGCATTTAATATTTACTGCGCAATTCTCGCAGACAGCTTTAACCCGTTTGTATTCATCGTAATTCCGCTTATACATATTCTTTTAAGCCTTATCTGCGTTGTTTTTGTAACCTACCTCGGTATATTCTTGGACACAATAAACCCTAAACTTGTATGGGACGATGAAATCAACGCTTTGCGAGGTAACTACAATACCGTAATCAATGCAGCCATAATTATAGCAATTACCGCCGCTATTTGTGCAATTTCTCTTGTATTGCTATGGATTTTTGGCGTTGAACCTGTTATAATTAACCTTGGACTTGTTATTGTTATGTGTGTGCTTGCGGTTTTTGCACAAAGGCTTTGCCTTAGCAAGGGTGTAAAAAATCTTGAACAAACCGAAAGCTGATAGGTTCGAAACATAATGCAAATCAAATTTTATTAAGGTGATTTATAATGACAGAAACTAACTATTCCATGCTCTGCGATTTTTACGAGCTTACAATGTCAAACGGCTATTTTAAAAACGGCTTTTACAAAAAGAATGTTTACTTCGACCTTTTCTTCCGCAAAGTGCCCGACAACGGCGGTTTTGCCATTGCGGCAGGTCTTGAGCAGGTAATTGACTACATCAAAAATCTCCACTTCTCCGAAACCGATATTGAATATCTTAGAGAAAAAGGAATTTTTGACGAAGAATTTTTAAAATATCTTTCAAATTTCAAATTCACAGGTGATATTTACGCTATTCCCGAGGGAACTCCTATCTTCCCTAACGAACCGATTATTACGGTAAAAGCTCCTGCCATAGAGGCACAGCTTATCGAAACATTTTTACTTCTTACAATCAATCATCAGACTCTCATTGCAACAAAGGCAAACAGAATTGTTCGTGCCGCACAGGGCAGAACGGTTCTTGAGTTTGGTTCTCGCCGTGCACAGGGCGCAACAGGTGCTGTTGACGGTGCAAGAGCCGCATACATAGGCGGTTGTGCCGGTACAGCCTGCACACTTACAGACGCACTTTACGGCGTACCCGCAGGCGGCACAATGGCTCATTCCTGGATTCAGATGTTCGACAACGAATATACAGCATTCCGCACCTACTGCGAGCTTTATCCTGAGAACCCGACGCTTCTTGTCGATACTTACAACACGCTTAAAAGCGGCGTTCCGAACGCAATAAGAGTATTTAAAGAAGTGCTTGTTCCAAAGGGCATTAACAAATTTGCAATTCGTCTTGATTCGGGCGATATTTCTTACCTTTCTAAAAAAGCGAGAAAAATGCTTGACGAGGCAGGACTTGAAAACTGCAAAATTGTTGCATCAAACTCACTCGACGAGTACCTTATCCGTGACCTTATGATGCAGGGTGCACAGGTCGATGTTTTCGGAGTTGGCGAAAGACTTATAACTTCGTCAAGTTCGCCTGTATTCGGCGGTGTATATAAACTTGTTGCCGTTGAAGAACCCACAAGCGGCGAAATTATCCCGAAAATCAAAGTCAGCGAGAACACATCAAAAATCACAAATCCTCATTTCAAAAAACTTTACCGTTATTATGACAACGAGAGCGGCAAGGCTCTTGCCGACGAACTTTGCGTGTACGACGAAGTAATGGATTTCTCAAAACCACACACCATTTTCGACCAGAATGCAACATGGAAAGCAAAAACTCTCACAGACTTTACCGCAAAAGAATTACTTGTACCGATATTTAAGGACGGCAAGTGCGTGTATGAATCGCCAAAGATTGAAGATATTGCAAAATACTGCAAAGACCAAATCGGACTCCTTTGGGACGAGGTAAAGCGATTTGAGAACCCGCACAACTACTATGTTGACCTCTCGAAAAAACTTTGGGACATCAAAAACATTCTTTTAAATATCTATCAGAGTTAAAATCACAGGAGTTCATATGATAAATTTAAAACAAATTATCGCCGTAACACTTACCGCCACAGCAGTAGCGGCAACTGCAATTGTTTCGGCATCAGCACTCGATACGCAAAAATACGACTTAAACGATGACGGCAGATTTGATGTGCAGGATGTTACATACTTGCAGATAAAAATAGCAGGTGACGGAGAACTGACGGACAATCAGAAAAAAATTGCCGACTATAACAATGACGGCAAAATTGATGTTCAGGATGTAACCTCGGCTCAAATGCTCATTTCGGGAGGAGAAACTCCGACACAGCCTGCAACACAGCCGACCACCGTACAACCGACTTCACAACCGCAGCCGACCACACAGCCGAGCGGATCTGCAAGCTATAATAAAGAATTTGCTGATAAGGTAATTGAACTTGTAAATGCGGCACGGGCAAAAGAGGGACTTTCTCCTCTCACAAAAGACACAACTCTTACAAAACTTTCAAACATTCGTTCAAAAGAAACAGCAACTCTGTTTTCACACCAGCGTCCTGACGGCACAAGCTGGTCTACGGTTTTAAAGCAGAATAATGTTTCGTACACTTCGGCAGCCGAAAACATTGCCGCAGGACAGAACACACCCGAAGCTGTAGTAAAAGAATGGATGAATTCTCCGTCGCACAGAGCAAACATAATGAACAGCAAATATAACAAAATCGGTGTTTCGTGTTATGTTGACCAAAATGCTCCGTACAGATATTATTGGGAACAGTTGTTTATTAAAGGCTAACGCAAACTCCGATTGCCAACCGGCTTGCTGTTTGGTAGCTT
>ERZ773143.3303-NODE-3303-length-10252-cov-3.669118_pt1 | contig 10252 bp, 8 predicted proteins | sample MGYA00580852_ERZ773143 | MGnify/ENA primary metagenome ERZ773143 (study PRJEB29015, sample SAMEA2737853) | human gut metagenome | biome: human gut; feature: human-associated habitat; material: faeces | place: China | collected 2012 ... | reverse complement strand
AGCACTCTTTTCCTCCCGTGCATACAACAGGACAGTAGAAGGCGCAAAAGCTCCTCGAAATCGTCGGAATTAAGACGGTTTAAAACAAATACCTGACAGCGGGACAAGAGCGCCGCGTTCAATTCAAACGACGGATTTTCGGTGGTGGCGCCGACAAGAATGACGGTGCCGTCTTCCACATAGGGCAGAAAACCGTCCTGCTGCGACTTGTTGAAACGATGAATTTCGTCTACGAACAAAAGCGTGCCCTTGCCCTGGTTGGCGCGGCGTTCCTGCGCATACTGAAAAACCCTTTTCAGATCCGCCACGCCGGAAAAAACGGCGGAAATCTGCTCAAAGTACAAATTGGTATGTTCGGCGATCAGGCGGGCGATGGTGGTTTTGCCGCAGCCCGGCGGCCCCCAGAGAATGAAAGAGGTGATTTTGCCCGACTTCACCATCCGCCCGAGCGGCGCGTCCGGCCCCACCACATGATCCTGCCCGACCACTTCGCTTAAATTCTGCGGGCGCAAACGGTCGGCCAGCGGGCGTTTGACTTTCTGCGAAAACAAAGTGTCTTCCATGGCCGCCCCTACCGCTGATAACCGCCGCGGTCGCGGCCGTTAAAGAGTTCCGGATTTTCCTTTTGCCGGCGTTTGGCTTCCAGCACCCGGCGTTTGCGTTCTTCGATCACGCTGCGCAGTTCCTCCTTGTTGGCTTTGTTTTGCTGACGGATATGTTCCAGCGCCTCTTCGTCTTTCACCGGCGCCTTTTCCTTGTGTTTGAACACCTTTTGGCCGAACTTTACCAGATTTTCCACATCCATGCCCTTAAAGCCGGAAACGTTGTAAACTCCGAAATTGCGCGCGTCGTTTAAGAAAAAGTCGGTAAAGTCGATGAACTTTCCGGCTTTGCGGACTTTCTTTTTCGGCGCCAGAATTTTTTTCAATTCCATTGCCGTCGGCACATGTCCGAGCGCCTGAGCAATCTGTTCGGGAGTGATGATGCATTCGCTTAAGTCCAGCTCCATGATGTTGACGCCGGTAAAGTCAACGCCGGTAAAGTCAACGCCGCGAAGATTGACCCTGCTCAGGTCGATTTTGCGCAGGTCGAGCATTGTCAGATTGATGCGGGTCAGATTGAGCTTATGCGGATAATACTGCGCCAGATATTCAATCAGTCCCTGCAGCTCTTCCAGACTGATGTCGTCAATCGTAATGTCGAGCAGAATGGCGTCCTGGAAATAAACGTCGGTCAGCACCACGTTGTTCATGATCGCGCCGGTAAAGTTGGTGCCGATCAGCTGGGCACCGGCAAACACCGCGCCCGTCAGGTCGGCGCCGGAAAGGTTGGTGTTGGTCAGGTTGGCGCCGGAAAAGTCCGCTCCCCGCAGATCGGAACCGGAGAAATTGACGCCCGACAAGTTGGCGGCCGAAAAGTTGGCGTTTGACAGGTCTTCATGGTCAAACTCGCCGTTTTCAAGGTTTTTGCCGTTAAACTCGATATTTAATATCGGCAGGTCATCCTCTGGCGAACGGGAAACGGCATGCCAGGGATCGGGGCCGCCGCCGTCGTCATCGTCGTCCGGCGGCAGCGGCAGTTCTTCGTCTTCAGCATCTCCGCCGCCTTCTTCATCTTCGTCATAATCATCAAAATCCCGCTCATCTTCCGCCGGGTTGTCATAATCCGCATCATCATAATCATCACCGGCAGCAGCATAATCCTCTTCATCATCACTGCGGCGATAATCTTCCTCGTCGTCCGCTTCATCGTCATCTGAACGGCGGCCGCTTTCATCATCCGCCTGCCGGTCATAATCTTCTTCGTCGTCATAACCGGCGGGGTCATCATAACGCTCCCGCTCATCATATTCGTCATCGTCTTCCGGCAGATATTCATCCGCGGAAAAAGCCTCTCCGCGGGACGATGCCTCGTTGTCATCCTCCGCGGGTTCGTCCTCTCCGGTACGAGCTTTTCCGCCAGCGGCATACTCCGGATAAGCGCGGCGCAGGTTTTCGTCTTCCTCCTCGTCATAAACGGCAAAAGTTCCGTCTTCCCCCGTTTCCAGACGGGAGGCGCGGGCCTTGTCCCTTATCGCTTTCAGAGCGGCTATTTTTTCTTCGTCGGAAGCCATTTTTCCCCCTGCAACCATTGTATCCTGCCGGCTTTTTATCATAACTTAAGAAAAGAAAATTTACAAACCTTTTATATGCTTTCGTCAAAAAATTCGCCGCCGATGATGTTTTTGGCGGTTTCATAACCGAAACCGGCGCGAACCATAGCCGCCAGATCCTTCTGCCGGCAGGCATTCCGCTCTTCCGCGCTTTTGCGGAAAGGGCCGATTTTCTTTTTGCGGGCAAAGTTTTCGGCCGCTTTGTCCTCGTCGATTTCCGCCGCCGACAAAATTGCGTCCGTCACCTCCTCTTTCTCTCCCTTTTGCATCATTTTCTGCCGGATCCAGCGCTCAGGTTTGCCGGCTGCCAGATACGCGGAAATTTTGGCTTCCGCATATCTGGCATCGTCAAGATAACCCACACGCTCAAAACCGGCAATAATGTCTTCGATCCAGGCTTCCGCCTGCCGCCGGTCAAAATCCGGATTTTCCCGCGCATAGTCAAAAACCCGCCGGCTCAGCACCCGGCGCAGGTTGTCAGCCGAAGAATCAAAGCGTTCAAGATAATAAAGAGCGATGTTTTTTAAGCGTTCCGGCGTAATTTTCCGCTTTTTGCGGGGAGAAACCGGCTTTTTTTCGTCATTTTCCATTGCAAACATCCTATTTTCACTTGATTTTTATATAAGCGGCATGTTAAACAATAAAATAGAATTTACAAGCATAAACCGTATTAACAACTATGGATTAGACCAATGATCAAAAATATTCTTTCTATGTTCTGCGCCCTGGCCCTCGTTTCCGGCCTGGCTGCCTGCGCCTCCACCGACGAAGCCGTTCCGCAAAAATACAACGAACCACGTTTTAATGCCGACGGCATTGTCAACCTGAAAGTCAACAAAGTGGAAGTCGTTTCCGAATTTACGCCTTCCTTCACCCGTCCGAACGTTGAACATCTGTTCCCCGTTTCGATCGAAAAAACGGCCAAATTGTGGGCAACCGACCGGTTGAAAGCGGTTGACTTTTCTTCCGACAAGCAGGCAACTTTCATCATCAAGGACGCAAGCGTAACCGAAGAAGTGGTCAAATCCGACAAACTGTTTGAAAAAGACAGCCTGAAATACCGCGCCAAATTGTCGGTGGTTTTAAAAATCAACGACCCCTACAACTTCTCCAGCGCGGAAACTTCTCTTGAAGCATGGCGCGAACTGACCATCCCGGTCGATACCAGCATTGAAGACAAAGAAAGATATTGGAACAGCATGGTTGAAAAACTGTTTGAGGAATTCAATGCCCGCATGCAGATGAACATCAACAAATATCTGAACATGTACATTGCCGATTCCCAATACATTCAGGACTATGACAAATAAACCAAGCTTGTTAAACATGCGGCCCGGATTTGCAAAAATCCGGGCTTTTTGGTGCCGCTTCATAATCACCGACTTACCGGAAGACTTTTCACTAAGCTGCTTGTGAGTTTACTCAGACTGCCGATTTAGAACCCAAACCATACTTCATCCGTTTTTCTGCTTTCCTTTTTAATCTCTTTCCGCAAGTTTCCTGAGCTCTCCCGTTTTGTTCTCCCCGTTCTCCTTTTCGGCTTTCCGCTTTTTTCCGTGATATGAGATCCCTAAATACTTCCGTTTCATTTGCCTGCGAAATAACGGCATCAGGGGCAATGCTTATTTTATTTGCTTGCAGGCTGATAAAATTTTGCCTGCAAGATAACAAGAATGAACACTCGCTCATACTTTTTTGAGGATATGCAAATTACGCCTTCTTCTCAGAGAGGCTCTTTCCGTTATGCCTTCGGCGTGAAAAAAGCCGATGGATCGGCGCTCTCTTCTCTTCCTCTGTTCCTTCTTGCCAGGCTTTTTCCGTGTCTTTCTCTCCCTAAAAAACTGATTAATTTTCCGCCTGCCACGGGCTGCGTTTTCTTTAATATCAACCCTGCATCCGGGAGGCCGGGTGTGGTGTCTAACAAACATCTTCAATGTAAAAATCCTTCTTTCGGAAGGAGTGCCGGTAATATGCTGAATAACGGCGATTGCATACGTTGACAGTTTATTAGCTCCTTCCGCCTAAGGGTTTTCCCCGGGCGGTTTTGTTTTTTTACCATAAACAAAATCAAGGGAGTTTCAAACTATGTTTAACGATAAAATCAAAAGAATAATCGGACAAGAACTGCACAAATACCGCTGTGACCGTTTTCTGCAATTAAAAACGGTGGCAACCAAGACCGGGATCCCCTGGTACGTGATCGACAACATGGAGATAGGCAGCGTGCGTAAATGGGAATACTATCGTCATCTGCTGGAGTTTTACGGCCGGGACGTTAAAATTGAACTGGTCGGGAAAACCGAAAACGTCTGGAACGGCACCGCGAAAAACGGCGGCGGAAACAACCGGCGAGAAACAATGAAAACCGATGAACACAAACAAATAATGAGATAAACTTTCACTTGCCGGGCAGACGAACTTCATCTTTCAAACGAAACTCGTTCTGCCCGAAAACCGTACAAATCCGGTGACCGGAACAAAGCGCCGACATACGGACAAAGTTACGCCCAAAACATAAACTTTCGCCAGTTAATGCAAACACTATTAACTCATTCAAACGCCGAAAACCTTGCCCGTCCTTACGGCAGAACCTGCATATCCGCACCTGCCCGTTTACGCAGACATTCAAACCACAAAACAAAAAAGGGGGAAAAGCATCTGGCTTTTCCCCCCTTTTTTCGTTCGGTTATTTGCGCTCTTTGACATCCATGGCTTCCGGCGCTTTTTGAACCGTATTTTCAATCAGCGGCGCAACCGATTTCTGACGCCACGATTTTTGCGGCTTGGGCTTCGGCTGCGGAAATTCCTTGCCGCAGATGCCTACACCCAGGCTCTTCATCGCCGTTTCGATCGGCAGGAACAGATCCGGACCGTCTTTAATCGGGCGCGAAGTATGAGCCATACCGGTAATCCGCCCTTTTTCGTCAATCAGTACGCCGCCGATGGTAGCGCTTTGAACAAAGGTGTCGATCACAATCTGCGAAGTGCCGTCTTCGTCATAACGGTAGCCGCTGACCTTGCCGCCGGTCTCCAGATAACCTTCGCCTTCACCCTCGGTAAAGTTGAGCAGCCCCAGGGTCATGAAGTTATCCTTGTTTACCGCCGGCAGTTCCAGATTGAGCGACAACGGCGTATACTGCGTCGGCTTGTCAAGCACCAGCAACGCGGTGTTCTTCTTCGGATTGATGCGGAAAGCGCGGGCTTTCAGCTTTTTGCCGTTGATCGTTTCCAACGCATAGCTGTTGTTGCTGCGATCAACCAGATCGGCGGAAGTCATGACAAACTGTTCCGAAATCAGCAGGCCGGCACCTTTTTTGCCTTTGGCATTGGCGACGGAAACTACCGCGGTTCTGACCTTATAAACGTTTTCCGGTCCCATGTTGTCATAATCCGGCTGTTCCCTGATGCACAGGCTGTCGCTTTCGATCATCGCCGACATGTCGCTCGGCAGCGGTTCCACCGCTTCCACTTCATACATTGCCGCACCGTCCGACACAACTCCGGAATCTTCCGTAACCACGCCGCCGGTCGTGATAATTTCCGTCACGTTGCCGCCTTCCGCCATGCCGTAACCGGAAGCGGAAGCGCCCGAAGTTTCAACAATCTGACCGTCGATCAGCTGCAGTTCGGTCACGTTGCTGCCTTCCGCCGCACCCGATCCAGAAGAAACGGAACCCGAATTTTCGACAATCTGTCCGTCGACCATTTGCAGTTCGGTCACATTGCCGCTTTCCGCCGCGCCGAAGCCCGAAGAAGCGGAACCCGAATTTTCAACAACCTGTCCGTCAACCATTTTGGCTTCGGGAACATTGATCCAGCCTTCGTTCATGCCGTAACCGCTCGAAACGCTGCCGGAATCTTCCATCACTTTGATTTCTTCGCTGAACTGACACTTAACCGGATCCATCTGCCGCTGCATGTCGATCAGGGCATTGCGCTGTCTTTGCAGTTCTTCCGGCGACAGGCGTTTGGACAACTGGTCTTCAAACCCCGGGAGATTGCGGAGATTGTCGACCGCATCGGCAAACGCACGTTCGATCAGCACGATTTCGCCGTTATATTCGCCGTCTTCGACTTCGCCGTAGCCAACGCTCTTGCCTTTCCATAACACGTTGGTTTTGGTCAGATCCATCAGACGCCAGACAACCGTCATTTCCGACGAACCGATTCTCTTGTCTTCTTTTTTGGCCTCGTCCCAGTTATATTCGTCACACAAATTCATATAATAGTCGGTAATTTCCGCCGTCAGCACATATTCCGGCAGCGGGCTGTCGGCCCTCAGGCACAAGTCGTTCGGGGTTTTGACCACTTTGTAGCAGTCGGAAACCATGTCATCGAAAATTTCGATAAAACTCATGTCCTTTTCAAGGATTCTGCCTTCGTTCAAAATCGCGTTTTTGGTATCGCGGCGGCAACCGAAAATACGAAAGCGGTATTTTCCGAGTTTGCGGGAATAGCCGTTGTTGTCCATCCCGTTTTTAAGCCGGAAATCCACCCACTCCAGCTCCAGCGGGGCAAAATCGCCGCACTGACGGTGTATTGCGCTGTAAAGGCTGTCGTCATAAAGAATGTAGTTCTGAATATATTTCGGATTGGTCTTTTCCGGACGGCAGGCCGGACCGTTACAGGGCGCGCCGCCGAAAATGCTGCCGTTTTTGTCGCAGGTTTTGCAGGGGCCGCCGCCGAAGATGCTGCCGTTTTTGTCACAGCTCACGCAGGGACCGCCGCCGAAAATGCTGCCGTCGCGGTCTTCCTTTTCCTCTGCCGATTCGGAAAACAACTGCTGCCGGGCAGACATTTTGAATTCGTCAGAACGCGGCGCCAGCGTATAGGCAACCGGTTTGGCCTCGCCGCAATCGCCGTTTTTGGATGCCGCCTGAATACATCCGCCGGGCTGTCTGGTTTCAATCGTTTTTACCTGCGGGCAGGCACAGTCTTCGCCGCTCCCCATCTGCGCCGGACAGGCACAGTCTTCCACCGCCTGCGGACAGGCGCCGCCGCCCGGACACTGAGCGGAAGCAGACAGCGCCGGCACCGTTAGCAAGGCGGCAAATAAAACTGTTTTGAGAGTTGTTAAATTCTGCATTATTTTTTATCTCCTAGATTTATAGTCAGGCGTTTTCCATCGCAAAGACAGAGCCTCGGCGATATGTATTCTAAGCAATTTATTTTCATTTTGCAAGTCCGCAATTGTCCTAGCCAGCCGCAAAGTACGGTGATAGGCACGGGCGGACATCGCGGTGCGGTCGGCATAGGACAACAGCAGCGCTTTGGCCTCGTTGTCAAGCGCCGCCGCCTGCTCCAGCAGTTCGCCCTTCAGCTGCGAATTGGTCAGAAGCGAAGGACAGCCGAAAGCGGCGAAACGTTTTTTCTGAATTTCGCGCGCGGCAATCACCCTTTTGCGGATCTCGTCCGAACTTTCTCCCGGCCTGACGTCTGCCAGGTCCCACGGACTGACTGCCGGCACTTCAATCTGAATGTCGATCCGGTCCAGCAGCGGCCCCGAAATGCGGGCGCGGTATTCTTCCGCGCATTTCGGTGCCCGGCTGCATTCCTGGTATGCGGAAGAGTCACTTTTTCGGTGACTCCCTCCTTTTCAAATATATAATTATCATTAAATAAATTTATTTTTCTATTTTTACTTAGTTTTATCTCTATTGGTGTATTTTCTGGTTCAATCGTCTCAGCCCAAAATACCTCAAGCGAACCTTCCATTGCTGTTTCAGAAGAAGATTCCTCTGTATACAGCGGCGATGTCATCGTTTGGAAATATAAGACTATGAACGGGAAATTATACAAAAGAAAATATAACAAAACAACAAAAAAATGGATCGGGAATTGGATTCCAGCTTAGTGAGCATGAAAAAGAAAGGAAATCAGACATCTTAAATCTGATTTCCTTTCTTTTTCTTTATCAATTTCTGCGTGATCAAAGATACCATAATTCCACAAAACGCCCCACAGCTATCGATCATCACATCAAATACTTTTCCTTCTCGTCCTGGAACAAACATCTGATGAATCTCATCTGTTGATGCATATCCTGTAGAAATCAACTGTGCGGTCAATACTGCTTTCTTTCGATCTAGCACATCACATGACACCGCCTTATAAGTAAAGAATCCAAGTACTGCATATTCCGTAAAATGTGCTGTTTTTCTAACAAACGTATGCACCGCTTCTGCATGCATCATAAGATCAGCATTAGAATGAATCTGGAAAAATCCAAGAAAGCTTAGGATCCTTGCAAGTTCTTTCGCATATCCGATACTCATCCCTGCTGAGGATGTGCCGTTCTTTGCAGAAAATGAAAAAATCAAAATCATCAAAACGAGTGTTATCCCCCAGTATAACACTCGTTTTGTCTGTTTCTGTACTCTCATACAGACTCCTATAAGCGGTTTCCGTACATCTTATCGAAATAGTTTGCATACTCTCCAGATAAAATGTTCTGCCACCATTCTTTGTTATTTAAGTACCATTCGATTGTCTGTGCAATTCCTGTGTCAAAGTTATATTTTGGTTCCCATCCAAGTTCTGTCTCCAGTTTTGTTGGGTCGATCGCATAACGCATGTCATGTCCTGGACGGTCTGTTACGAATTTGATCAGGCTTTCTGGTTTGTCTAACGCTTTTAAGATTGTCTTTACAACTTCTAAGTTAGTACGTTCGTTATGTCCACCTACGTTGTAAACTTCTCCGACTTTTCCTTTATGAATGATCAGGTCAATAGCTTCGCAGTGGTCAGATACGTGTAACCAGTCACGGACATTTTCACCTTTTCCATAGACTGGAAGTTCTTCGTCTGCTAAGGCACGGCTGATCATTAGTGGAATCAGCTTCTCTGGGAAATGATATGGTCCGTAGTTGTTTGAGCATCTTGAGATCGTCACTGGAAGTCCAAATGTTCTGTGGTAAGCTAATACAAATAAGTCTGCACTTGCTTTGGAACTGCTGTATGGGCTTGATGTGTGCAGTGGTGTTGTCTCTGTGAAGAATAAATCTGGGCGATCTAATGGAAGATCTCCGTATACTTCATCTGTAGATACCTGATGGTAACGTTTTACACCGTATTTCTTTGCTGCATCTAACAGTACGACTGTCCCTTCTACGTTTGTTTTTACAAAAATAGATGGATCTTCAATAGAACGGTCTACATGGCTTTCTGCTGCGAAGTTTACAACGATATCGAATTTTTCTTTTTCAAATAAATCCATGATAAATTCACGGTCTGCGATATCACCTTTGACAAATTTGTAATTTGGTTTGTCTTCCACTGGTTTTAATGTTTCAAGGTTTCCTGCATATGTTAATAAATCCAAGTTTACGATCTCGTAATCAGGATATTTGTTTACCATATGATGAACAAAGTTTCCACCGATAAATCCGGCTCCACCGGTTACTAATATTTTCATGCTATTCTCCTTATTTATCTAAAAATTTTCCTGCCATAACGTCCATTAAATACTGTCCATACTGGTTTTTCTTTAATGGTTCGATATCTGTTAATAACTGGTCCTTTGTGATCCAGTGATTTAAATATGCGATCTCTTCTAAGCAGGCGATCTTTCTGTGCTGATGTGTTTCGACTGTTTTTACAAAGTTTGTTGCTTCCACTAAGGATTCATGTGTTCCTGTATCTAACCATGTAAATCCCTGTCCAAGTAATTCAACATCTAACTCACCTTTTTCCAGATAGATCTTATTTAAATCTGTGATCTCTAATTCTCCTCTGGCAGATGGTTTTAATTCTTTTGCATATTTTACGACATTGTTATCGTAGAAGTATAATCCTGTGACACAGTAGTTTGATTTTGGCTTTTCTGGTTTTTCCTCAATGGAAATGGCCTTTCCATCAGAATCAAATTCAACGATTCCGAAGCGTTCTGGATCATCTACATAGTATCCGAAAACAGTTGCACCCTCGCCGGATTCTGCGTTCTTTACAGCAGCTTTAAGTCTCTTCTTGAGACCATGTCCTGCAAAAATGTTGTCTCCGAGAACCATGGCAACTGTATCATCACCGATAAATTCCTCGCCGATGATAAATGCCTGTGCAAGTCCGTCAGGGCTTGGCTGTACGGCGTAAGTAAGGTGTACG
>ERZ773143.3301-NODE-3301-length-10256-cov-2.189883_pt1 | contig 10256 bp, 15 predicted proteins | sample MGYA00580852_ERZ773143 | MGnify/ENA primary metagenome ERZ773143 (study PRJEB29015, sample SAMEA2737853) | human gut metagenome | biome: human gut; feature: human-associated habitat; material: faeces | place: China | collected 2012 ... | reverse complement strand
GTTATTGCCGCCGAAATTGCCGCCGTAAGCAGTGTAAACACTGCCAGAAGTATCATTGATACGATTGCACGCATCAACATCTCACCCACGCCGATAACTCCCAATTCACAGTACCCGATTGCCGAAAGTATCGACAAGCCGCTTACCACCGCCGCAGCGGATGACGCATACAAACATATCCGCCGTCTTGTTCTCTTACTTAATTTAAATTTTGTCATTTGTATCATCCTTTCAATCCCAATTTCATTAATTTTGCTCTACGCTTTTCCAAATCATCAACATCGATTCCCCACGCCTTAAATGCAGGTTCGGTCTTAACTCTGTCTTTTGTTTCGGTAAGAATTTCTTTGCCTGTTTCTACAATTTGCCGCGCTGTTTCCTCTCTCGCGCGGTTTTTCAATCTGCATACCGTTGACGGTGCAATATTTTCGCCGAATAACATTCTTATTTCCTTTGCGCCTAAGTCATAGCTTGAATAATATATGTAGAGAGTTGTGTCTATATCTGCAACTCTCCTCAATGTCTTTCCCATTCTGTTTCACCTCACTTTCTTGTAATTTAATTTACCATATGTTATAATCAACCTCGAAAGCGAGGTGAATTATAATGTATGATATTGACCGAGATTGCAGAATGATATTAAAAACACTTGCAAAAAGGGACCATTTATCGTGTTGCGACATTGCGCTGTTATTATCTATAGATGAACTCAATGTTGCCGATAAACTATTTTACTTATTCTCAAACGATTTTATAGAAACAGATTCCAATATAAAACCGGGCGAACCCATTGGATTAAAAACCCCATTCTCTATATCCGTTAAAGGAAGAGCGTGCCTTGAATATATTTTCAAAGATAGTTGGCGCTTTAGGATTCCGGTAATCATTTCTGTTATAGCAATCATGATTTCTATAATAAGTCTTAGGCTTTCAATATAGCAACAAATTGTGCAATAAGCGCAATAAGCATTGCTATCGCGGAAAAATACAGGGGGAAATTCGGGTATTTCTCCCTAAAAGGCTTTTTTTCTCTCTCAGCAAGTTTAGCTTCTCTGCGGAGCATATATATTTCAATTTTCCGACAAATTAATTTGATTAATTCCATTTCATCTCACCTCGCTTCCGTTTTGCTAAGTTCAGATTTTCTGAACTTAATGAGCAAAAAAATATGCCCCTATTTCATTGTCTGAAATATCAAGCAGATTGCATATAGATGATATTTCTCCTTGTTTGAATTTTGCTTTGTTATTAAGTTTTTGACTTAAAGTCGCCGCCTGCATTCCTATTTCCTTAGCAATTGTTTCTTGTGTATACTTTTTTTCTTTAATTCTTCCAAGCAATTTATCATAATTATATGGCATCATCTTTCCTCCCTCCGTTCAGATTTTCTAAACTTATTTTACCATACAAATTTCTGTTTGTCAAGTACAAAATTATATTTTTCTAAACTTTTTTTATTATTTTCAAAAAAATATATTGATTTTTCTAAACTTGTATGTTAAAATATGTTTGTAGGCGGTGATTTTAATGAAAAAAGAAAGTTGTTCTACCCGATTAAAACGTGCGCTAAAAATAAACGGGATGAAACAGGCGGAACTATCTTCTATTACAAAAATTCCGAAAAGCGCAATTAGTCAATATGTTTCAGGCGCATTCGAGCCAAAACAAGATAGGGTTGAACTTATTGCAGAAGCTTTAAATGTTTCAGAAGCGTGGTTAATGGGGTTTGATGTGCCTATGGAAAGAGAACATAAAACCTTTGCCGATAACTTCCCTTCCCCAAATATAACCGAAGAATATACAACATTTCCGGTTATAGGCGATGTTGCCGCAGGTTACGACCATATAGCTATTGAATCCTGGAATGGCGATGTAGTTGATATTCCCGATTCATATTTGCTCGGCCATTCTAAGAGTGATTTCTTTGTTCTGCGTGTTGTCGGCGACAGTATGTATCCACTTTATCAAAACGGTGATAAGGTTCTTATATTAAAACAAGAAACATTAAACGAAAGCGGTGATGTCGGTGTCATTATATATGATAACGAAATCGCAACGCTTAAAAAAATCGAATATGCAAAGGGCGAGGATTGGCTGAGACTTGTGCCTATCAATCCTATTTATAAGCCAGAATTAATCGAAGGTTCACAACTTGAATGCTGTCGCGTTATAGGTGTCCCGAGATTATTAATAAGAGAAATTGATTAAATTTTAAGGAGAGAGTTATTGTGAAAAACGACAAATCAAAAAAGAAAACGTTAAATATTGTGCTTCTTTGTGTTTCTATAGTTATAATACTTGTGGGCGTTATGATATTAACGGTTCCCGGTCTTTCAAATAATCCGACAGAAGCATTAGTACCGATTATAATTTTCGGAATAGTAGGATTATACAATTTAATTCGAGTAATATTGGGCACAAACATCAATCCCGCTTATCCTGCATATCAGAATGCCGCTCCTATGAATGCACCGCGATTCAATTTTACAAGCGGTGTACAGAAGTATCTGCTTATTGATGAGCAAAATCAAGTATGGTGTGTTCCTGACGGACGAAATGGACAACTCATTAATCCACGCATACATTCATACAAGGACATTATTTCCTTTGAATTAGTAACAAAAGAAGAACAAATAACAAAAAGCAAAAAGGGAATAGGACGCGCGGTCGTCGGCAATGTACTGTTTGGACCTGTCGGCGCAATTGTTGGTTCGAACACAGGAAAAACAAAATCAACGACGCACACAGCAAAATCAAGTCTCGGCATAAGAATAACCGTCAATGACATGTCTCATCCCACTGAATACATAAATTTATTATGGAGTTCGCCAGGAACCGATTCAAAAATAATGTCTTTACTGACTATAATGTATAACACCGCGCAGGAACAAAAAAGCACCATACATCACCCGAGCCAACCGCAACATACCGCGCCTGAACAAGCTCCGCAATCAGAAATCAATCCGGATAACTACATAAGAGAAGGTAATATTATACGTCGAAAAGATGGTAAGAGTATTACCGATGCCGACTGTGCATATTTAAGGCAAGCAGGGATAGATGAAGCAATAAAAAGAGAGAAGGAATCTCCGAACCCTAAATTTCACAGGACAGAAGCTGAGTTTGAAGCTGGACTTGAATTTGAAGAAAAATATGGAGAAAGCTCGCGTGCACTCTGCGCAATTTTTTTGGAAACCGCAAAAAAGGCAAGAGAGGCTACTGACCCAAACATAAAGCTACACTTATTAAACGAGTGCGTTAAACAATTTGAATATGCAAAGCAATGGCACTATAATCATTCAGAAGGAGCAAAAATTGCTTTTCAGGATAATTGGGAATATTGTCACAATTCAAAAAATCCTTGTTTCTCTTATATTGACCCTATTAAATCACAAATACAAAAACTGCAAGACAAAGTAAATTAAAAACACGACTGAAAGGACTAATTCTAAATGGAGCCATTAACAAGTGATATAATTGTCGTAATTGTACTCGGATTATGCTTACTTATATTTATTGTTATTATTTTAAGCACCCTTGATGCACGCAATAAACAAATAAGGGAACTTAAATCTATGTTAGCACAAAATGATTCTGCTGAAATTTCAAAACTATCTGCAATAGTGGATAATCTTGAAATCGAACTAAAAGAAGAACAGTACAAATACAAAAATCTGGCTATAGCTTCACACGATTTGAATGTCATTAAAGAGTGTATAGAAGAAAGCAAGGCGGAATTAAAAGAACTTGAAACAAATATTATTATAAAATCATATGATTTTTCGGATTATGACGGTCTTTCTTCAGAAGAATGTAAAAATAAGCTTTCGCTTTTAAAGCTTGAGGAAAAAGAACTTATAAAGTCAGAGAACGCAGTTATATTAAATGCTGAATCAAAGAATGGTGAAAAGAGAGCCTATAGCAATAATACAAAGCAAATCATACGCTGTTTCAATGCCGAATGTGATAATATTTTGCTCTCCGTATCTGTAAAAAACATAGATTCTCTGCGTAGCAAAATGCAAAAATCTTATGAAACACTTAACAGGATATTTGAAGTAGACGGCGTGCAGCTTAGTACAGCGCTTTTGGAAATCAAGCTGAAAGAACTAAATTTAATACATACAGCAGAACTAAAAAAAGAAGCTGAACGCGAAGAGCAAAAGGCAATCAAGGAACAGATGCTTGAAGAGGAAAAAGTCCGCCGCGAAATCGAGCGTGAAAAAGTTAAGCTTGAAAAAGAGGAACATCAATTCAGAAACGAGATTTCTAAGCTTATGAAGTATCTCCAAAAGGCTTCCGATATAGAAAAACAGCTTTATGTTGATAAGATAAATGAACTTGAAGATAAATTAAAACTTCTTGAAAAAGATAAAGAAAACGTTATGCAACGCGAGCAAAATACAAGAGCAGGTTATGTTTATGTCATTTCAAATATCGGCTCGTTCGGCGAAAACGTTTATAAAATCGGAATGACAAGGCGTTTAGAGCCTATGGACAGAGTGAAGGAACTCGGAGACGCATCAGTTCCGTTTGAATTTGATGTACACGCTATGATATTTAGTGAAGATGCTCCAAAGCTTGAGAATATATTGCACGAAACATTTAAGCAGTATCAGGTAAACAAGGTAAACCGTCGTAAGGAATTTTTTAAAGTTCCGCTTGAAGAAATCGAAAAGATTGTAAAAGAAAACCATAATGCAACAGTAACCTTTACAATGATAGCTAAAGCAGAGCAGTATCGCGAGAGTTTGCGTCTTGCAGACATTGTATAATGTAATTTAACCAAAAAAGCCCCTTGCCGCACCACCGGCAAGGGGAAGGGAATCGATATGCTAAAAGCATACCCACTACACAGGTTTATTTTAGCATATCTTTTTTAAATTGTCAAATTTTTTTGAAAGGATATGATGCACAATGCCAATATACAAAATGAAAGGCAGTAAAGACGGCAAGCAGAAATACCGTGTGAGGGTAAACTATACCGACAATCTCGGCAAAAACCGTCAGATTGACCGCGTGACATACGGCAACGCAGAAGCAAAGGATTTAGAGCGCAGATTGCAATATGAGCTTAAAGAGCAAACACCGACAGCACGGATGACGGTCAATAACCTTTGTGATGAATACCTAAGCAACGCCAAATCAGAGGTACGCGAAAGCACTCTCGAAAAAACACGCACAAACATAAATATATACATAAAACCTCTGTGCGGTACAACTCCGCTCGATAAATTAACTGTTCCGTACCTTCAAAAATGGAAAAATGAGATTGACAACTATATAAGTCCAAAAACGCATAAGCCTTTGTCAATCACATCAAAGCAAAATGTGTACAGCTATTTCCGTATACTTTTAAACTATGCGATAAAAATGGATTATATCCAAACCAACAATCTGACAAAACTCGGTAACTTTAAAGACAAAAACACTCTTAACCCCAAAAAGGAAATGGACTATTATACTATTGACGAATATAAAACGTTCACCACTGTCGCCCGAAATATAGCCGAAGGCAGCGGTTCTTTGACCGATTGGAATTATTATGTATTCTTTTCCATTGCATTCTATACAGGCTTGAGAAAGGGCGAAATATTCGCTCTGAAGTGGTCTGACATAACCGATAACTATTTATCTGTGACAAGAAGCATTACACAAAAGCTGAAAGGTGATGACCGCGAAACACCGCCAAAGAATAAATCATCAATACGCACATTGCAAATACCAAAACCGTTAATTGACATTTTAAACGAACATAAAAAACGTTACGGTGAATATTCGCAATTCTCGGACGATTTCAGAATATGCGGCGGTCAAAAACCGATTCGCGACAGCTCGGTCAGCAAGGCTAATGAAAACATTGCCAAAGCCGCAGGACTTAAAAAAATACGAATTCACGATTATCGGCATTCGCACGTATCGCTTTTGGCTAACGAGGGAATCAACATCCAAGAGATTGCGCGGCGTTTGGGTCACGCAAATATCGAAATGACGTGGAACACGTATTCGCATCTATATCCACGTGAAGAAGAACGCGCTATTGAAATTCTTAACAAAATCGTGTAAAAATCGTGTAAGCAAAAGAAAAAGTGCCGTATAATCGGCACTTTAAACATTTTGGTCGAGGTGACAGGATTTGAACCTGTTTTAAGCCTTGTAAAATAAAGGGTTATACGGTTTTTGACTTATTTTTTAATGTCAAAAATTAAAGCTGTTCAGCTTTTGTGCGGTTTCTGTCATTCGCTCGTTTCTGATATGTGTGTAAATGCTGCGCGTTAAATTTATGTCCGTATGGCCCATTAATTCCTGTGCGTCTTTTTCATTAATGCCCGCTTCAAACAACATCGTTGCGTATGCGTGCCTGAGCTGATGAAATGTCAATGTTAAATTATTTTCTTTTTTAAATTTTTCCCAGCGGCAACTGAGCTGTTTGCGCGTAAGATAGCCTCCGCTATCGTTACAAAAAATAACGCCTTTTCCATCGCTGTTTAAGTGCGCTTCCACTCTGTCCAGCAAAACAACCTTGCGCGTCCCCGCTTCGGTTTTTGTGGCGTTTACAAGGGTCGGCGTGTTGCCATCGTATACAATTTTCTTATTTACCGTTATTATCTTGTCTTTACGGTCTATATCCTCATAAGTCAGCGCAAGAGCCTCAGATATTCTAAGACCGCTGAATAACAGAAAATACGGAAGAAATCCAAACCCCTCCGGGTTTAATTCGATAATTTTTATTTCATTATCAGGCGGAAGAACACGTTTTGTAGTTTTCAAATTCTTCGGAAGCGACACAACGCTTGCCGGATTCGTTTGTATTTCGCCTTGTATAACAGCATATTTAAAAATCTGATTTAAGATTGATTTATATGTTGCCACCGTCTTTTTACTGTAATCTTTATGTGCAAATGATTTGAGATACAAGTCCACATCATACGGAACAATCTCTCTTATGCGCATATTGCCGAAATGTTCGACAGCAGCATTATATGCAGCCTGTCCGCATTTTTTATATGTTGTGTACGGAACTTGAGTGCAATAATAATTTACCCATTTTTCAGCAACATCAGAAAAATATTTACCTGTTGCCTTTTCCTCTTTATATTCAATAATTTTTTTATTTATTTCCGCCTGCGTTCTGCCATAAAACGATTTAACTTTTCCGTTAATGCGAATCTGCTTACAATACCTGCCGTCCGCTCTCTTTTTAAGCGCCATTTATATCACCTCTAAAGCATATCCCGTGTAATGGTTACTCTGTCTAAAATCTCTTTTACCGCATAACAATCTGATATTGCTCTATGCTCCTGTGCAAAATTTGGATTTAATGATTGCACAACTGTACAAAGCTTATAGTTTTTTAAATTTGGAAAATTCAATTTAGCAAGTTCCATAGCATCAAAATAATCTATTCTCATAGATGTTACTCCGATTCGTTTCAATGTTTCACCTAAAAAATTAATATCAAAGTTAACATTATACGCAACTAACAAACCATCACGTATAAAATTAAGAAAGTCATAAAATGCCTCCTCTTCCAACGGTGCATCTATAAGCATTTCTGATGTTATTCCGGTTAATTCAGATATCTTTCGTGAAATATTTTTTTGAGGGTTGACAAATGTAGAAAATTTATCTATAACAATATGATTTTTAACTTTAAGAGCACCAATCTCAATAACCTTATCCGTTTTTGAACTCAACCCCGTGGTTTCAAAATCAAATATGATATATTCATCAACGATAGGATTTGCTAACCTGTTTTGTCTTTCTTTATATAATTCAATCAAGTTGGAAAAATGTTGAGAAAGCTTTTTAGTATAGGATATTTTGTTTCCGCACTTAGTGCAGAATTTTGCATTATACTCTAAGTCGGTGCCGCAGTTTTTGCACTTCATAATTTAACCCTCTCTCTTTTAAAAACAATGATTACTCCTCTTCATTGTTTTCCTTACTTAAGGCATTTGTATACCCGGCTGTAATTATACCTGTCGGCAAAGCGACGATAGCAATTCCCATAAACGATGACAGCATACCGACAAGCCGTCCGATATTGCTTACCGGATAAATATCCCCGTATCCGACAGTTGTTAAAGTAACAACAGCCCAATATATTGCATCGAAAAAATTACCGAAACTGCTTTGTTCAACCTGAAACATAATGAGCGCCGATACCAATATATAACCGCACGCCATAATGCACACAGCTCCTAACGCCTTTTTCTCTTTCTTTATAACTCTTAAAATTAAATCAAAACTTTTTGAATATCTTAATAACCTTAGCACTCTGAAAACGCGGCTCAGCCGAAATAGTCTCAACAATTTAAAGCTTGGACTGATTGCTGAAAAAGCGGGGAGTATGGACAGTAGGTCAATAATTGCAAATAATCCGAAAGGATAACGTATAAATCCGACTTTCTTGCCATTATATTTAAAGTCAGCTGTAAGCCACCTGAGGATATAATCAATAATAAAGACGCTGACGGTACAGATATTTATTAATTCAAAAAACGAATTTGTATAAGTGAAACACAGCGGCACTATACTTAAAATTATGCATATAAGCATAAACCTATCATAATATAAGCTAATGCTGTCGTTTTCATCGGCGATTTCAATTATCTCAAATATTCGCTCGCGCACCTTTATCCCTCTTTTGTTTAATATTTTTCTAATTCGTATAAGTCTATTGCCATTTTTATAAATTCTTCCGGCATATCGAGATATTCGGCAATTTGCCAAATCTCTGTATTGCCCTTATTAACGGCATTTATCAATTTTTCATATGGTAAAATTTCGTGTACCGCCGCGCGGTTTGCTCTGTTTTCGTGCTGCTCTATCAGCTGATAAGGACTGCACAGTTTATGTGTGGCTCCGCTTTTACAATGCCCATATTCGTGCGACAGAGCCATAAATTCATCGTGGCTGTTTTTTATTTTGTTACGGTCAATAAAAATTCCGTAATTCCCGTTTATTTCAACAGTTGCCGCATCATACGTACGCATATCGTAATAAATCACCTCTATTTTTTCATCGGAAATTTTATTATAAACATCTGTTAAACATTGCATATATTCTTATTCCTTATTTTTTTGTTTTTCTTCGACACGTTTTTTCAACATTTTTGCCATATCCAAAAGCATTTGCTTGTCATCATCGGTCAACTGCTTTGATTCGTTATGCATCGCATAAGTGAAATCATCAAAACCAATGTCGGCATTATTATCAAGCGATGAATTTCTTTCATCGGTTATCCCGAGAAGATAATCAGTCGATACGTTGAAGTAATTGGCAAACTTTATAAGCATATCAGTATCCACCTTTCTCTTTTCATTTTCATAAAGAGAGATTGTGCTTTCAGCCACATCAAAGATATCACCTAATTGTTTCATACTGATATTTTGTTCTTGCCGTAAGGCTCTTAATCTAAGCATTTTATCACCCGATTTATATTCAAGTTTAACTATATAATACACTTTACATTTTGTAAAGTCAATATATCTTTGCAAATTGTCAAGAATTTTTTAAAAAACACTTGACAATTTGCAAAGAACGTGTTATATTAAATAAAAGCTTGACAATACGCAAAGTTTGGAGGTGCTAAAATGCGTGATTGGTTAAAAAAGTTACGGCAAGATAGTTTTAAAACACAATTAGAAACAGCTAACGAACTTGACATATCGGAAAGTTACTATAATCTTATTGAAAACGGTGAGCGACAAAAACAATTGAGTATGGAGCTTGCGCAAAAGATAGCCGATGTGTTCGGAGTTTCGCTTGACTACATATCAGAGCAAGAAAGCGGGGTGAAATAAAATGGAGTTTACAAAAGAGATGAACATCGGCGAATATCTGTTCACAGAAAGTGAAGTTAAAGAGGTTGCATCGCTGATAAATGAAATTGTCGCAACTGTCAAAAAACACAACCCTACAAGCGGACGAGGCTTTAAGGCTAAGCAGGGTCAGAATAAAAGGATTGAAAATTTATTAATCTTTTTCGGAAACTCTTTTAAGACTTTCCGCAAGCAAGCATTTACCGTTTGCATAAAAAGCACAGACTGTATTACATCTTTTCGGTTCATTGCTTGCCATTGATAACGGACAGACAACATTAGACATCGTAATCACCTCTCTTTCGAGGGTGATTATAACACATAATAAATTTTATTTCAAGAAAGCGAGGTGAGATAAAATGAAATACGGAAAGATAGAAGCATTGCGCGAGGCTTCGGCTAAGCTTGGCTTGATATGTACCAATGCGG
>ERZ773143.3285-NODE-3285-length-10302-cov-8.038938_pt1 | contig 10302 bp, 7 predicted proteins | sample MGYA00580852_ERZ773143 | MGnify/ENA primary metagenome ERZ773143 (study PRJEB29015, sample SAMEA2737853) | human gut metagenome | biome: human gut; feature: human-associated habitat; material: faeces | place: China | collected 2012 ... | reverse complement strand
CCGGGAGCACCGCCGAGGCCGCGTCCGGCGACCTGTTGAGCGAGATCCAGGCCAAGGGTACCATCACGGTTGCGATGGAGGGCACATGGGCACCCTGGACCTACCACGATGAAAACGACAACCTCGTCGGCTACGACGTCGAGGTCGCCACCGAGATCGCGAAGAAGTTGGGCGTTGAGCCGCAGTTTGTCGAGGGCGAGTGGGACGGCCTGCTGGCCGGTCTGGACGCGGGCCGCTATGACATCATGGTCAACGGCGTGGACATCACCCCCGAACGCGCCGAAAAATACGACTTCTCGACGCCCTACGCCTTCAACCGCACCGCCGTCATCACCAAGGCCGACGATGACAGCATCAACACGCTGGAGGACCTGAAGGGCAAAAAGACCGCAAACACGATCTCCAGCACCTACGCCGAGCTGGCCGAGCAGTACGGCGCGACGGTGACGGGCGTTGACGACCTGAACCAGACGTTTGAGCTGCTGCTGAGCGGGCGCATCGACGCGACGCTGAACGCCGAGATGACCTTCTACGATTACACGAAGGAGCACCCCGACGCGAATGTGAAGATCGCCGTGCTGACCGACGATGCGAACCAGATCGCCATCCCGATGCGCAAGGGCGACGAGACTGCCACCCTGCGCACGGCCATTGATGCCGCCATTGACGAGCTGCGCGCCGACGGCACGCTGAAGGCATTGAGCGAAAAATACTTTGGCCGCGATATTTCTACGGAAGAATAACCTTTGTAAAAAACATAGAAGGGGCTGCTGCACACGCAACAGCCCCTTTTGTTTTTGGGGAAATTATACCTTGCGAAGGATGCCGTCGGTCAATTCGACGCTGTCGCCTTCCTCCATCCCGCCGCGGCGCAGCGCTTCGTCGGGGTAGGGGAGCACGCGCCGCGTGCCGTCAGCACCTTCCAGCACTACGTCAACCAGAATCGGCTGGTCGGCGGGCGGCTCCTCGCAGCCGTACATCTGTTCCTCAATGCGGAAAATTTTGTATTTCATGCGGCTTCACGCCCTCTCCGGGGCGGTGGGGCCTGTCTCCACGGCCTCGATTTCTTTGATCAACATCTCATTGCCCTGCAAAAGGTGGGTGCGCGGGCTCTGGCAGTGGGGGCAGGTGCGGCCAAACTGCACGGTGGGGTACTGTTGGCCGCAGTCCTCGCACACGGTCACGGCGGGGATGGTCTCCACGGTCAGCACCGCGCCGGGCAAAAGCTCTGATTTCGCCGCCGCCCACTTCCAGCAGTCCTGCAGATAGCTCTCCACCACGCCGGAGACCTCGCCCAGCTGCAGCGTCACGCGCCGGATGCGCGTCACGTCGTTCTGCCGGGCCACGTCCTCCACCGTGCGGATGATGTGGAATACAATGCCAAGCTCGTGCATTACTTCTCCTTCTTGGCAAAGCGGATCTTGATCTCGCGCTTCGCCATGTAGGGCAGAATGGCCTTGAACTTGTCCTCGCTCCTGACCATCTTGCTGCACTCGGGCAGGTCGCGGTGCAGGCGGATGGCATCAAACGCACACTTTGTCGTGCAGACGCCGCAGCCAATGCACTTGTTCGGGTCCACAACGCTGGCACCGCAGCCCAGACAGCGCGCTGTCTCGATTTTGACCTGATCCTCGGTCAGCGTCAGGTGTGCGTCGCGGAAGGAACGGTGCGCGTCAATGCCCGCATCCAGCGCGGCGGACTGGCGCGGTGCGCGGTCATACTCGCCCAGCGCCAGATTCGACTTGTCCAGCTCGTGGAAGTCGCGGCGGTTGCGGCCAATCGTCAGGCTTGTGTTGGGCTGCACAAAGCGGTGGATGGAAATTGCCCCCTGCTTGCCCGCAGCAATCGCGTCAATGGCAAACCGCGGCCCGGTGCAGACGTCGCCGCCGACGAAAATGTCCGGCTGGGCGGTCTGGTAGGTCAGCGCGTCGGCCACAGCGCCCTGGCCGCGGCCCAGCTGCACGGCCTCGCCGTTGAGCAAATCGCCCCACTCGATGCACTGGCCGATGCTTAAAACAACGCTGTCGCACGGCAGGGTGATGGTATCGTTTTCATCGTAGGTGGGCGCAAAACGGCCCTCCGCGTTGTAAAGGCCGGTGCACTTTTTCAGCACGACGGCGGTCACATGGCCGTTCTCGGAAAGGAACTCCTTCGGGCCGTAGCCGCAGGTGATTTTGGTGCCCTCCTCCTCGGCCTCGGCAATTTCCTCCGGTGAGGCCGGCATCTTGTCCCGCGGCTCCAGACAGACCATCGTCACGCCGTCGGAACCGCAGCGCAGAGACACACGCGCCGCATCAATGGCAACGTTGCCGCCGCCGATGACGACGGTCTTTCCGGTCATTTTGCGGCTCTCGTCACCGCCGACGGTGCGCAGCAGGTGGACGGCGGTCTCGATACCCGCGGCGTCCTCGCCGGGCACACCGGCCCGGCGCCCGCCCTGGCAGCCGATGGCGATATAGAACGCCCGGTAGCCCTGTCGGCGCAGCTCGGCCAGCGTGACGTCTTTGCCGACCTCGACACCGCAGCGGATGTCAACGCCCAGCTCCCGCAGAATGTCGATTTCGGCGTCAATGACGTTTTTCTCGAGCTTGAACGAAGGGATGCCGTAGCGCAGCATGCCGCCGGGACGCTCGTTTTTCTCAAATACGGTGGGCTTGTAGCCCTGCACTGCCAGAAAATAGGCGCAGGACAGACCCGCGGGGCCGCCGCCGATGATGGCGATCTTCTGCGGCCACGGGCCCTGCAGCGACGGCTGGACAACGTCGGGCACGTAGCGGTGCGCGGCGTTCAGGTCCTGCTCGGCAATGAACTTCTTGACGGCGTCGATGGCAACGGCCTGATCCACGGTGCCGCGGGTGCAGGCGTCCTCGCACCGGCGGTTGCAGACGCGCCCGCAGACGGCGGGGAAGGGGTTCTCCTTTTTAATCAGCGCCAGCGCGTCGCGGTAGCGGCCCTGCGCGGCCATTTTCAGATAGCCCTGCACGGCAATGTGCGCGGGGCAGGCCGTCTTGCAGGGGGCGGTGCCGGTGTCATAGCAGTTGATGCGGTTCTTGTCGCGGTAGTCGATGGCCCACTTGTCGGGGCCCCACTTCACGGCGGCGGGCAGCTCCTGCTTCGGGTAGGTGATGGGGCCGTCCTTCGTGCAGAGCTTCTGGCCCAGCTTGACCGCGCCCGCGGGGCAGTACTCCACACAGCGCCCGCAGGCCACGCAGTTCTCCGGCTCGACACGCGCCACGTAGGCCGAGCGGCTCATGTTCGGCGTGTTGAACAGCTGGCTTGTGCGCAGCGCATTGCAGACGTTGACGTTGCAGTTGCAGATGGCAAAAATCTTGTTCTCGCCGTCGATGTTCGTGATTTGGTGCACAAAGCCGTTGTCCTCGGCTTTCCGCAGGATCTGCATGACCTCATCGTAGGTCACGTAATGCCCCTTGTTGGTCTCGACGAGGTAGTCGGCCATGTCGCCCACGCCGATGCACCAGTCGTCGGGGTCGTCGCCGCAGCCCTCGCCCATGGCGGCGCGGGACATACGGCAGCTGCACGGACCGGCGGCATACTTGCCGTCGTATTTTTTCAGCCAGTGAGAGATGTGCTCAATGTCGGCGGATCGGTTCTCGGTCTCGATGGCTTTTTCCACCGGGATGACGTGCATACCGATGCCTGCGCCGCCCGGGGGCACCATGGCGGTGATGTGCTCCAGCGGCAGAAACGTCATCCGCTCAAAGAAGGCTGTCACCTCGGGGTGGTCGGCGATCTGCTGCTTGTTCATGTTGAAAAACTCTGCGCTGCCGGGCACGAACATCGGCAGGATGTACTGCTTTTCGCGGCGGGGATTCTCCCAGTTGTACTCCAGCAGACCGACGACGGCCATCTGCTGCAAAAGCGGCTCCAGCTCCCCGGCTGGCTTGCCCGTGGCCTTGACCAGCTCGGGCAGGGTCATGGGCTTGCGGACCTTCATTTTTAAGGCAACGTCCGCCATCTCGTCGGTCACGATGGACGCCAAGCCCCAGTATTCGGGGTCATCCTTCGTCAGAATGCCCTTTTTGGCCGGGATGCGGTCCGTGATCATCTGGCCCAGCCTGGCAATTTTCTCGCGGTACGGCTCGTCCCTCGGAATCTCGAAGGGCAGCCTGCTCTCATCCAGCGGGAACGCAGTGGGTTTGCTCATGGTGTGCTCCTTTTTTGTGCCGTTGCTCCGTTTTTTGCACAGTAGGGGCCGGGCATGCCCGGCCTGGTTGTAAATGGCGGACGGGCGATTGCGGCAAGGCCGCGGGCCGCACATGTGCGGCCCCTACAACGCGGCTGGATTATTTACGCCTGCCACGCCCTGACCTGTTCTTTTAGCCAATCGGCCCATTCGTCAATGCCCTCGCCCGTCCGGGCGCAGATCGGGATGACTCTTGCGTTCGGGTTGCGCAGGGCCACATACTCGCGGCATTTGTCCATGTCAAAGTCAAAATACGGCAGCACGTCGATCTTGTTGACAAGAACGACGTCGCAGACCTGGAACATCAGCGGATATTTCAGCGGCTTGTCGTGACCCTCGGGGACCGACAAAATCATGGCGTTCTTCACCGCGCCGGTGTCGAACTCGGCAGGGCAGACAAGGTTGCCGACGTTTTCCAGAATCACCAAATCGAGACCCTCGGTGCCCAGCCCGGCCAGTCCCTGCCGGGTCATCTCGGCGTCCAGATGGCACATGCCGCCGGTGTGCAGCTGAATGGCCTTGGCGCCGGTCTCGGCAATGGCGCGGGCGTCCACGTCGGAGTCGATGTCGGCCTCCATCACGCCGATGCGCAGCTCATTTTGCAGCGCAGCAATCGTGCGGCGCAGTGTCGTGGTTTTGCCGGACCCCGGTGCGCTCATTAAATTCAGCAGAAAGATTTTTTCCTGCTTCAGCTCAGCCCGCAGCGCGGCGGCCTGTTCGTCGTTGGAGGCAAAGATGCTCTGCTTGACCTCGAGAATTTTCACGTTGTCCATGGGGTGCTCCTTATAAATTGGTATACGGTCTCTGCTAACATTTTAACATCGTGTCAAAAAATCCGCAATCGACGAATATGACAAAGAATTGACGAAAGAACGGGCAGGTTGACGAAAAGAGCGCGTAAACTCATTAGCGGCAGATGCCGCGAACTGGCGGCGGGGGGTGGGCACCCCGCCCTACGTATAACGGGGAAAGTGGAACGTAGGGCGGCATGCCCACATGCCGCCGTGGCCGTGTGCGAAAGCAGGGACCTGCCGGTTTGTGGTTAGTCCGGTTTTATAAAGTGCTCCACCACCATCCGCTGCGCCTCCGGCGTAAACAGCAGCACTGAATACGGCGTGCCGCGGGCGCTGACCTTGTCCTCGCTGCGCAGACCGGCGTCCACACCGGCAGGGGTCGGCACGTAGTAAAAGCCCTTCGTCGGCAGACGCTCCATGCCGATGAGCCGCTGCGCCAGCAGCCACTCGTCGATCTCCTTGATGGTCGGTGCCTTCACATCCGGGTCACCGGCGGCCTCGATCAGCGCGGCCTTCAGCTCCGCGCCGGTATAGCTGTCCTGATAGTTGAAGCTGCGCGCATCCTCCGCTGTCAGATAAAACGCGGGGCGCTCGGCCTTCGGCGGCTTTTTCTTCTTCTCGGACGGCAGCGGCTTTTCCGGCTCCGGTGCGGGCGGGTCCAGGCTCAAAACGGCGTCGGGGTGGTCGGCGCGGTAGGCGTCAATGACCGCAAAGAACGCGGCACCGTACTTTTCATACTTGCGCTCACCCATGCCGTAGATGCCCAGCATATCCTCCGCGCGGCGCGGCGCACGCAGGCACATATCCACCAGCGACTTGTCACCGAACACGACGTAGGGCGGCAGTCCCTCGCGCTGGGCGGTGTCGAACCGCAGCTGGCGCAGCTGGTTGAACAGCTCCAGTCCGGCGCTCGTCAGCGCGTCCATCGGGCTGCGGCGCTTCGGCTTCGGTGCGCGGGTCTGCTCCGGCTCACGCTGCGGCAGCAGCTTGACCAGCACCTGCCCGCCGGCCTTCAGCGGGGCAATATCCCCGATGTGCAGCACGGCGTACTGGTCGTCGCTCTGCACCAAATATCCATCCTCCAGCAGCTGGGCCAGCAGGCGTTCCAGCGTCTCGCGCGGGGTGTCCTTCATCCGGGCGTAGCTCTTGAAGCGCTCGGCTCCCAGCTCCCGCAGACGCGCACGGTTCGCGCCTTGTAAAGTGCCGAACAAAATCGCTTTGCCGTACCGCCCGCGCAGCTCGGCCACGCAGTTGATCATCCACTTGGCGGCGTCGGTCATATCGACCTCGTCAAAATCGTTGTTGCAGCTGCCGCAGTTGCCGCACGGCGCGGTGGGATGCTCGCCGAAATAGGCCAGAATGTAGTTGCGCAGGCACTCCGTCGTCTGGCAGTAGCGCTCCATCGTCTGCAAGCGCTGCAGGTCGCGCTGGCGCAAAAGGTCGGCCTCCTCGTCGTCCATCTCGGCAAAATCCTTTTTGTCCAGCAGGAATTTGTTGATGATGACGTCCTGCGCCGAAAAAAGCAGCACGCACTGCGACGGCAGCCCGTCACGCCCGGCACGGCCCGCCTCCTGGTAATAATTCTCCATGCTCTGGGGCATGTTGTAGTGCAGCACGAACCGCACGTTGGACTTGTCAATGCCCATGCCAAAGGCGTTCGTCGCCACAATGACCGGCGCGGTGTCGTAGATGAAGTCATTCTGATTTTTGCGGCGTGCTTCGGCGGGCAGGCCCGCGTGGTACTTTGTGGCCGCAAAGCCGTATTCGGTCAGGAGCTCCTGCAGTTTGTCCACATTCTTGCGGGTGGCGCAGTAGATGATGCCGCTCTCGCCGGGGTGGCCGCGCAGATATTGGATGACAAAATCGTCCTTGCGGCGGGTGCGCTCGACCTGAAAGTAGAGGTTGGGCCGGTCAAAGCCGGTCACAAGCACCTTCGGGTCGTGGAGCCGCAGCGTGCAGACAATGTCGTCCTTGACCTCCCGCGTGGCCGTGGCCGTGAACGCCGACACGATGGGGCGGCGGGGCAGACTGTCGATGAAGTCGAGGATCTTTAAGTAGCTCGGGCGGAAATCCTGTCCCCACTGGCTGATGCAGTGCGCCTCATCCACCGTGACCATCGAGATGTCCGCCCCCGCGGCAAAGCTGCGGAACACCGGGCTTTCCAGCCGTTCGGGCGCGACGTAGACGAGTTTGTAGCTGCCCTCGGCGGCCAGGTCCAGCGCACGGGCGATCTGTGTCTCGGTCAGCGACGAGTTGATAAATGCCGCATGGATGCCCGCTGCGTTCAGCCCCTTGACCTGGTCCTGCATCAGCGAGATCAGCGGCGAGATGACGAGCGTCAGCCCCGGCAGCAGCAGGGCAGGGACCTGATAGCAGAGCGACTTGCCCGCGCCGGTGGGCATGATGGCCAGCGCGTCCCGCCCGGCCAGAAGGGCGCTGACGATCTCCTCCTGCCCGGGGCGGAAGGAGTCGTAGCCGAAATATCGTTTTAACGCTTCACGCAGAGTCATGAAGGGCCTCCTGAACTTTTTCTTCCATTATACCACATCCGCACCCCTGCGGCCAGAGGAACGCGCACTTTACACCGCGCACTGTCTGCGGTATACTGGTAGCAAACTATAGCAAACTATAAAAACAGGAGCTGTCGCTATGATTCTGGATATTGTTGTGGACGTACAAAAGGACTTTATCACGGGTGCGCTGGCGAACCCCCAGGCACAGGCCAACGTGGCCCACCTGGCCGAGACCGTTAAGGCCCATGCCCGGGCCGGGCACTGGCTGTTCCTGACGCGGGACACCCACCCCGACAACTACCTTGCCACGCGGGAGGGACGCCACCTGCCTGTGGAGCACTGCATCGAGGGCGAGGACGGCTGGAACTTTGCGCCCGAGCTGGAGAACGCGCTGGACGGTACCGAGCCCGAGGTCTGCCACATCGTCAACAAGCCCTCCTTCGGCAGCTATATGCTGCCGAGCGAGATCCTCGACGAGCTGATGGCCCACAACAAGGCCGTGGACGACATTGAAAAGATCGTCATCTACGGCTACTGCACCGACATCTGCGTCATCAGCAACGCCATGGTGCTGCGCGCGGCCTTCCCGGAGACGGAAATCGAAATCCTGTCCGACTGCTGCGCCGGGGTCACGCCCCAGTCCCACCAAACGGCGCTGGACGCCATGCGGGCGTGCCAGTTCACAATCGTATAAAGCGTATAAAGGCAAAATTGAAACCGACGCACTCTTGCGTTTCTCACCGCATTGTGTTATACTTTACACCGTAAAACTGAATACGACAGCAGGTGCCTTTTTATGCCGCCGTTCGGCGCATGGGAAAGGGTAAAAGGGAAGCGGGTGCAAATCCCGCACGATCTCGTCACTGTGATAAGGGAGCCTGCCGCCAGGGTGCATTTGCACCGGTCACTGGGTTTTGACCCGGGAAGGCGGCGGCAGGCGTTGAGCTTTCAGCCAGGAAACCTGCCTGCTGCCGGGTACGGGGGCGCACCGCCCCAGATCACGAGGAATTGGTTGTACCGCAAAGCACCTGCTTAAAATACGGGGTCTTTTGTGTTGCCATTCTGCACGCAAAGGACCTCGTTTTTTACGGGGTCAATTTCCGTGTGTCCTGCTGTTCTCTCCCGTACTGTCTCCAGGCTTTAAACAAGGAAAGGAAGCAAAAACACATGAGAAGGATCACCTACAGAAAAGCTGCCGCCGTCGCCATGGCCGCAGCACTGTCCGCCGCCCTGCTGGTCGGCTGCGGCAGCACCGCCGCGAGCACTGACAGCGCTGCCACGAGCACCGTCGCCGACGAAAGCACTGCAGAAGATGCAGAAAAGACCGCAGACGAGGGAGATGCAGACGAAGTGGCCGCTAAGAACTGCGCCGATTTGATCGACGCCATCTACGTGCAGGAGCGCAGCGCCGACACCGATGCCCAGTGCGAGGCCGCCAAGGCTGCCTGGGATGCCCTGACCGACACCCAGAAAGAGCTGGTCGAGGGTGAGAACGCAGACCCCGACTACTTTGGCCGCGACACCGGCGACGCCGGCAAGGACGACCCGCGCAATGCCGACGACATCGGCGAGAATGAGCTGCTGGTCGTCAGCTTCGGCACCTCCTTCAACGGCAGCCGCGCCGCTGACATCAAGGGCATCGAGGACGCCCTGCAGGCCGCCTACCCGGATTGGAGCGTCCGCCGCGCCTTCACCGCGCAGATCATCATCAACCACGTTCAGGCCCGCGACGGCGAGAAGATCGACAACATGGACCAGGCGCTTGACCGTGCCGTTGCCAACGGCGTCAAGAATCTGGTTGTCCAGCCTACGCACCTGATGCACGGCGCCGAGTACGACGAGATGTGCGAGGCGGTTGAGCAGTACAGGGACAAGTTCGACAGCGTTGCCATTGCCGAACCCCTGCTGGGCGAGGTTGGCGAAGATGCCACCGTCATCAACGCCGACAAGGAGGCCGTAGCCGCCGCCATCACCGCCGAGGCCGTCAAGACCGCCGGGTATGACGACGCCGCTGCCGCCGCTGCGGACGGTACCGCCTTTGTCTTTATGGGCCACGGCACGTCCCACACCGCCAAGGTCAGCTACAGCCAGATGCAGACCGCGATGCAGACGCTGGGCTATGACAACGTCTTTATCGGCACCGTCGAGGGTGAGCCCGAGGACACCGCCTGCGACGCCGTTATCGAGAAGGTCAAGGAGGCCGGTTACACCAAGGTCATCCTGCGCCCGCTGATGGTCGTCGCCGGTGACCACGCCAACAACGACATGGCCGGTGCCGAGGACGATTCCTGGCTGAGCCAGTTCAACGCCGCCGACTGCTTTGAGAGCGTCGACACCCAGATCGCAGGTTTGGGCGAGATCGGCGACATCCAGCAGCTCTACGTTGACCACGCCGGGGCCGCCATCGATTCCCTGAACGGCTGAGAAAGACCCATTCTGCCCGGAGGGTAAGCTCCGGGCAGTTTTTTGGTTTTTGGGAAAGCACGGCAGGGGCCGGGCATGCCCGGCCTGCGTCCGATGTGATGCCCTGCCACGCCGTAGGGGCGGATTCCCTATCCGCCCGCGCTGCCTCCCGCTAATGTCTGATAAATATGTATAGAATGAGGTAAGGAAAGCATGAAAAAGCTCCAACTCGCATCCCTGACTCTCGCTGCCCTGCTGCTGGCGGGCTGCGGTGCGTCCGCAGCGTCCACCGCCGAGAGCACGTCCGAGGCGGTCTCCACGGAAGAAACCGCCCCTGCCGCCACCGCGGCCCCGGCCCCTGCCGTCACGAAAGCCCAGGCCCCCGCTG
>ERZ773143.3282-NODE-3282-length-10307-cov-3.279067_pt1 | contig 10307 bp, 9 predicted proteins | sample MGYA00580852_ERZ773143 | MGnify/ENA primary metagenome ERZ773143 (study PRJEB29015, sample SAMEA2737853) | human gut metagenome | biome: human gut; feature: human-associated habitat; material: faeces | place: China | collected 2012 ... | reverse complement strand
CTGCGAGAAAAACGCGATTCGCGCCGACCGCCTGCAATTCAACCTGACGCGGCAGGGTGCGCGCGCCGTGAACATCATGCGGCAGGACGCGCGCCTGCTGGACAGCCTGTTCAAGTTCGACAAGATTCTGCTGGACGCACCCTGTTCCGGAAGCGGCACGCTGCTGCTTGAAGACGGCGAGCCGCAGCGGCGGATGACGGCGGACTGGCTGGCAAAGACCGCAAAAACGCAGAAAGTGCTGCTGCAAAAGGCGCTGTCCCTGCTGCCGAAGAAGCACGAAATGGTCTACTCGACGTGCTCGGTGCTGCAAATGGAAAATGAGGACATCGTGCAGAGCGCAGTGAGCATGGGCATCTGTGAGGTTGTGCCGATTGAACACCCGTTCTTGACTGACGTGCCGCTGCTGCCGACGAAGGTAGATGGGGTCGTGTGCGTCAAACCGGATGAAAGGTTTGAGGGGTTCTTTGTGGCGAAACTGAGGAGAAAGTGAAGCAATTTTTAGACAAACACGGAGGTATCTATGCCCACTCCGGATTTCAATTTTCTCATCTACAAGACAGCCGAAGAAGACATTACGGTAAACGCTGTCATTCGAGATGAAACCATTTGGCTGACGCAAAAGGCAATGGCAGAATTATTCGGCGTACAAGCACCAGCCATCAGCAAACACCTGAATAATATTTACGAAGAAGGCGAATTACTTGCTTCCTCAACTATTTCCAAAATGGAAATAGTTCAGGAAGAGGGAAGCCGAGCTGTCAAGCGGCTCGTTGATTTTTATAATCTGGATGCCATTATTTCCGTCGGCTACCGCATCAACAGCCGTCGAGCCACGCAGTTCCGCATTTGGGCGACTGGTGTGCTGAAAGAGTACATGGTCAAAGGCTTTGCCATGGATGATGACCGCCTGAAGCAGGGCAAAACTGCTTTCGGCAAAGATTACTTCCGCGAATTGCTGGAGCGTGTGCGCTCGATTCGCGCCAGCGAGCGCCGCATTTGGCAGCAAGTGACGGACATCTATGCAGAATGCAGTATCGACTATGACCGCAATGCCCCAACTACCCAGCAGTTCTATGCAATGGTGCAGAATCGCTTTCACTATGCCATTACGCATAAAACGGCGGCGGAAATCGTGCATGATTCTGCCGACCATACAAAGGAACACATGGGACTGACGACATGGAAAAATGCGCCGGATGGTCGCATCCTAAAATCGGATGTAACAGTCGCAAAAAACTATCTGGATGAAAAGCAGATTCGTCAGCTTGAGCGAGCTGTTTCCGGCTACTTTGATTACATCGAAGACTTGATTGAGCGGGAAAACACTTTCACCATGGAGCAGTTTGCCGCCAGCATCAACGAGTTTCTTGCCTTCCGCCGATATGATATTCTCCCCGACAAAGGGCATATTAGTCAGGCACAGGCACAGCAGAAAGCCTTCGCGGAATATGATGTGTTCAATCGCACCCAGCGGATTAATTCTGATTTTGATAAGCAAATCAAGCGGCTGACAGAACAGCAATAATTGATACTATTTCCAGATTCAACTGCGCCATCTGCTTGCGCCTTTTCCCTTCTGGCGTCCGCTCATTCCACTTAGCGTAGCGCTGCTACGCTGCGTTTCATTCACGTTAGCCAGAATGAAAAATTCGCGGCGCATCTTGGCGCATTCTTATCTGGAAATAGTATGAATATAGCAAAGAAATCACCCCAGCATGTGAACTGAACCGCCATTGGCTCACACGCCGGGGTGATTTCGTTTGCTTTTATGTCACTGATACCGATTCTTCCACGCCAGCCTGACATCCGCCAGCAGTTCCCGATACCGCGCCACCCTGTTTCCGTCAATCTCCCCCGCCTGCACCGCCTGCGTGACGGCACAGCCGGGTTCGCGGTCATGCAGGCAGGGCTGGAAGCGACACTGCCCGATGTACGGCTGAAATTCCGGGTACAATTCCTGCAATTTTTCCGGCTCCATGCCCTTTTCTGTTTCCAGCAGGCTGAAGCCCGCCGTATCCAGCACACGGATGCCGTCATGAATCAGCAGCTGCGCATAGCGCGTTGTGTTCTTGCCGCGCTGGATTTTCTCGCTGATTTCACCCGTCTCCAGCTGCAAGTCAAGCAGCGCGTTCAGCAGCGTCGATTTGCCCACGCCGCTCTGCCCCGCCAGACAGCAGCAGTCCGCCCCGCGCATCAGCGCCCGAACGCTATCCAGCCCTTCCTTGTTCCGCGCGCTGACACCCAGCACCGGGCAGTCCGCCCCGCGATACTCTTCCTGCATTTGGGCGAGCAGTTTGCCGCCGTCAAGGTCGCATTTGCCGACGATGAGCGCCGTTTTCATGCCCTGCTTCTTCGCGCGCGCCAGCAGGCGGTCTACCAGCAGCAGATCCGGTTCAGGCGATGGGCAGATGCTCACAAGCAGCAGCGTCACATTTGCCACGGGCGGGCGGATGCACTCGGTCTTGCGCGGCAGAATTTCCACCAGCCAGCCTTCCTCTTCGCCCTGCCCCGGCGTAAAGCGCACCGCATCCCCACAAGGGGCGACAGGCGCTGATGGCGGAATTTTTTCGGGCAGCGGAGCGTGTACTCCTGCCCGTCCGCGTCCGCTGCGACATAAAAGCCGCCGAAGAAGCGCACAAGCACGCCCTGATGCAATTCCGCCTGCAATTCCTGCGTCATTTCTGGTTCTCTCATTCCATATTCACCTGCTGCTGATAGGCAAATTCGCCGTCGCAATAGACACGGTAAGTGTACATGCCCGGCTCATTGCCGCACAGTTCAACCTCCGGCTCGCGGCTGGCGTTGGCGGGGAAATCCCCCTCGTACGCCGTGTACTCCACGCCGCTTTCCACCAGCGTCACACGGACATGCATCATGCTTTCCGTCTGCGGCAGGGACAAAAGCACCTTCGCCCGCGCCATCATCGACGGTACGCGGTAGAGCGTCAGCGACACCTTCGCGGAGGCAATCACCTCGCTGCCGCCCGACGGCGACTGCTGGGCAACCAGCCCGTGCATCGTCGTGTCATCCGTCTCCAAGAAAGTGATGTTCTGGTTCAGCGACAATCCCGATGCCGCAATCAGCTCCTGCGCATCCGCCAGATGCCGCCCGTACACATTCGGCACAACCGCCATCCCGCCGGACACCGACACACTCACCGCGTCGCCTGACATGCACACGCTGCCTTCTTCCGGGCTTTGGCTGATGATGCGCCCCGCCGGAACCGTCGCGCTGACCACATACTCGACAATCGTCAGCGTCAGCCCATAGGGGGATAGCGTCGTAATTGCGTCCGAGACGGTCAAATTCGTAATTTTCGGCACGGTCTGGGTGGATGGGCCCTTCGAGACAGTCAGCACCACCACGTCATTCTTGCGCAGGGTCGTTCCTTCCTGCGGCGCTTGCAGGATGACCTCACCCGCCTTGATGGTCGGGTGATTGATTTCCATGATTTCCGGGCGCAGTCCGGCGCGCTGAATCTGCCGCTGCGCCGCCGAGACATCCTTGCCAATGTACTCGTCAACCACTGCGCTGTTGACCACGCGCTCGTAAATCGCCTTCGTGCCGACGAACAGCCCGTAGCAGACAACCAGTGACATCAGCAGTGTAATCACCCACCAGCTGGCGGGGTGCTTTTTGCGCACCATGCGTCTGCTGGGCTGGCGGCGTGCAGGCTGCATTCCGCCGCTCTCGCCGTCCCCCGGAAGCCTGCCGTCAACGATGCGCGGCTCCATCTCTCCCACCTGCCCGCTGATGGCGTGGCGAAGATCCCTCGCCATATCCCACGCGGACTGATAGCGGTACGCCGGATTTTTGTCCATTGCCTTCATGCAGACGTGGCACACCGCGTCCGACGTTTCCGGCGCGTACTGCTGAATCGGCACAGGCGTATTGTGGATGTGCTGCATCGCAATGGCGACGGGGTTATTGCTGTCAAACGGCACACGCCCGGTGAGCATCTCGTAGAGCGTCACGCCGACGCTGTAAATATCGCTCGTGACCCCTGCTTCCTTGCCCGACGCCTGTTCGGGGCTGAAGTAGTGCACCGACCCCATGACGGAATCGCCCTTGGCAAGCGTATTCTTGTTTGCCATGCGCGCGATGCCGAAATCCGCCACCTTCACATGGCCGTCGGACTGCATGAGGATATTCTGCGGCTTAATGTCACGGTGGATGATGCCGTTGGAATGTGCGTGCTGCAGCGCAGAGAGAATACGGATGGTAATCTGCACTGCCGATGTTTCGCTCAGCCGCCCTTTTTCGCGGATGACGTCCTTGAGCGTCTGCCCCTCGACGTACTCCATGATGAGGTAGCGGTTGCCGCTGGAATCCATGCCGACATCCAGCAGGTTGACGATGTTGTGGTGCGTCATTTTCGACGCGGCTTCCGCCTCCCGCTGAAAGCGCGCGACATACTCCGCATCCTGATTGTACTCCGGTTTAAGAACTTTGACGGCGACGAAATGCTGTGTATTGAGGTCGGTCGCGCGGTAAACCACCGCCATGCCGCCCACGCCGATCTGCTGATCAATGCGGTAGCGGCCGGCGAGGATGCGGCCAGGCTGAATCAACGCATTCATGCCGGTTCCTCCCCGTCATGCACGATGACGAGCGTCACGTTGTCGCGTCCGCCCGCATCCAGTGCGGCTTTGAGCAGCACATCCGCCGCCTTTTCCGGCGCATACTGGCGCAGCGCATCGCGCATTTGGCGGTCATCCACCAAGCCGTGCAGACCGTCGGAGCAGGCAAGCCACAGGTCGCCCTTGCGGCGCTCCTCCACCACCACGTCCACCTCCACCGATTCATCCGTGCCAATCGCGCGGGTGATGATGTTGCGCATCGGGTGATTCTGCGCCTCTTCCTCCGTCAGCACGCCTTCGCGCACCAGCTGCTCCACCAGAGAGTGGTCAAGCGTCATCTGCTTGAACTCGCCGTCGCGCAGCAGATACACACGGCTGTCCCCTACATGCCCGATGTACACGAAATTGTCGCTCATCCAGAGGACGGAGAGCGTCGTGCCCATGCCGGTCAGGGCGTCGTCATGCTCCTGCTGATGGTAGATTTGGCGGTTGACCTCCTCAATCGCGCCGGAGAGCGCCGCGACCGAGGGCGTTTTCCCATCCAACTCCCGCAGCAGGTCGTCGCGCGCACTGGTGGACGCTACTTCGCCGCCCTTGTGGCCGCCCATGCCGTCCGCCACCCCGTACAGGCGCAGCTTCTCCGACACAATAGGCGCATCCTGATTGTTTGCGCGCACTTTGCCCACGTCCGTGCGGAAGGCGCAGAGAATCCCGGCGGGCAGATTCTCTTCCGCCTTGGACTTCGGCTGTTCCGGACTGCGGTGAACGAAGAAATCATTCAGCGAGCTCTGGCTCTCCTTGCTGAAACGGATTTTGCGGCTCATGCTTCTTCTCCCTGCGGGTCGTGTAGAGTAGTAAGTGTCTTGCGGCGCAGCTGGCCGCACGCGCCCTCAATGTCGTCGCCCATTTCGCGGCGTCGGGTCGCGGAAATGTGCAGCTCCTCCAGCTTGTGCAGGAAGCGCTGCACGGTCTGTTCGTTCACGCCCTTCAGGTGGCGCTCTTCCACGGCGTTGAGCGGAATCAGGTTGACATGGCACTGCATTCCGCGCAGCCGGCTCGCCAGTTCAATCGCGTGCTTTTCCTCGCAGTTTACGCCGCCCACCAGTGCGTACTCGAAGATGACGCGCCGCCCGGTCTTGTCGATGTAATTCCGGCAAGCGGCAAGCAGCTCGTCCATCGGGTAGGCGTTGGCGACGGGCATGGTCTGGCGGCGAATCTCGTCGTTCGGCGCATGGAGCGACACAGACAGCGTGACCGGCAGGTTCTCCTCCGCGAACTGGTACATCTTCGGCACCAGCCCGCAGGTGGAGAGGCTCACATTGCGCAAGCCGATGTTCACGCCGTCCTCCTCGCGCAGCAGGCGCAGGAATCGGCAGACGTTGTCGTAGTTGTCCAGCGGTTCGCCGCTGCCCATCAGCACGATGTTGTGGACACGGTCTTTGCCGTCCAGATACCGGTTCGCCGCCAGCACTTCGCCCAGCATCTCCCCCGCCGTCAGCGAGCGGACGCACCCTTCCAGCGTGCTGGCGCAGAACTTGCACCCCATGCGGCAGCCGACCTGTGTCGAGATGCACAGCGTATAGCCGTGGTGGTAGTGCATCAGCACACCCTCGACGCAGTTGCCGTCCTTCAAACCAAAGAGGAATTTCACCGTATCGTCAATCTGGCTTTTCCGCTCGTCAATGATGCTGACCGGCTGCGCCACAGCGATTTCCTTCAGCTGCGCGCGCATTGCCGCCGGCAGATTCGTCATCGCGTCAAAATCCGCGCCCTGATGAATCCAGCGGAAAATCTGTTTGCCGCGAAAAGCGGGCATTCCCTGCGCCTTGCACCAGTCGGACAGCTCCTGCGGCGTCATGCCTGTCAGTTCGGTCATGCCTTTTTCCTCCGCATCCGGCACATATAGAAGCCCTCGATGCCGTCGCGCTGCGGCAGGAGCTGCAAGCCGGTCGTTTCATACTGCCGCACGGAAACCGGAATCGTCTCCGGCAGCGGCAGCAGCTCAAATTCCGGGTGACGCGCGAGGAACTTCTCCGCCTGACGCACGTTTTCGTCCTTCAGCACCGAGCAGGTGGAGTATACCAGCGTGCCGCCCTTCTTCACATACGGGCAGACCGCGTCCAGCAGATTGCTTTGCAGCTGCACCAGCTCATCGACGCTCTGTGGCGTCACGCGGTATTTCACATCCGGCTTTTCGCTCATCACGCCAAGCCCCGAACACGGCGCATCCAGCAGCACAATGTCCATCGTGCCGTCCAGCTCCTCGCGGTGCTTGAGGGCGTCGCGCGTCATCGGGCGCACGTTTTCAAGCCCCAGACGCTGCACCTGCGCGGCAATCAAATCCGCCCGGTGCGGATGCAGCTCCCATGCCTGCACGCGCCCCGTGCCCTGCATCATTTCCGCCATCAGGCAGCTCTTGCCGCCCGGCGCGGCGCACGCATCCAGAATCTGCATTCCGTTCTTCGGCGCAGCAGCGAGGCAGACCATCATGCTGCTTTCACTCTGGATGGAGAACTTGCCGCCGACGAAGCCCGCGTCATGCGCAATTTCCGCCATGTTGCGGATGCGCCACGAGAAGGGCAGCATCCCCTTTTCCTTTTCCCAGACCTTGCTGCCGAGGAACTTCTCAAAAGCGGCTTCATCCATCTTCATCAGGTTCGGGCGGATGGTGATGGCAGCGTTCGGCTGGTGGAAGCCCATGAGCTTCTCCGCGTCCTCGCCCCAGTCAGCCAGCAGCCGCTCCACGAGCCATTCCGGCACGCTGTACCGAATGGACAGCGCCTTGACGGGCTCCGTTTCCATGTCCGGATACTTGATTTCGTCCTTCTGCCGCACGAGGTTGCGCAGGATGCCGTTGCACACGCCTGCCAGTCCCTCCATGCCAAGCTCCTTGCACAGCGCGACCGACGTGTTGCACGCCGCGCTTTCCGGGATGCGATCCTCCAGCAGAATCTGGCACGCCCCCAGCCGCAGCACGTTGCGCAGCTTGATGTCCGTGTCGGGCTTCGCCATCAGCGAATTGAGCGCGTAGTCGAGCGTCAGCAGGTGCTCCAGCGTGTCGTACACCAGCCGCGCCGCCAGACGGCGGTCAACCAGCGGCAGCGTGCACTTGTTCAGCTTATCGTCCAGCACGAGGGAGGCATACGCGTCGTTCTCCGTCACCGCGCGGATGACTTCGAGCGCGAGACGGCGCGCGGGCAGACCGTCGCTGCCCTCCACCTTCGGAGCAGCCGGTTTTGCCGGATAGGGACGGCGTTCCCCATTGCCGCCACCGTAGGGGCGCTTTTCTCCGGAACGGAATCCCGGTTTTCCACCAAAGGGCGGTTTTTTATCCCCATACGGGCGTTTTTCCCCACCGAAGTCCGATTTTGCCGGGCGTTTTTCGCCATCATTGTGCTTGTCCCCACGGAAGGCGCGCTTTTCGCCGTTATACGCGGGCTTGTCCCCACCGAAGGTGCGCTTTTCGCCGTTGTATGCGGGCTTATCGCCACCAAAGGAACGCTTTTCGCCGTTGTACGCATGCTTATTTCCACCAAAGGAGCGTTTTTCCCCGTTATACGCAGGCTTGTCCCCACCAAAAGAGCGTTTTTCCCCGCCAAACGCAGGCTTGCTGCCACCGAAGGAGCGTTTCTCGCCGCTGAACGGCTTCTTGCCGCCGAAATTTTTGCCGCCAGTACGGTTTCCGCTCATGCGATTGCCACCCGCGGGACGCTTCTGTCCGCCGTTGTTTGCGCGGAAATTGCCGCTGCCCTGTCGATTCTCGTCACTCATTTTCCGTATCCTCTTTCAACATTGTTCCAGCGGCCATTGCGTGACCGCGCAGATAATCCCGTGCATCCATCGGCTTCCCGCCGGGCACTTGCAGCTGGCGGACGCGCACAGCGTTCTTCCCCGCCGCGACAATCAGCCCTTCCTTGCCATCCGCCGCAAGGACTTCGCCGGGCTGACCGCTCATGTCCGCAACTTCGGCGCGCAGCAGCTTCCACGTTCCGCCGGGGGCAGCACTTGTGCAGCCGGGCCACGGGTTCAGGCCGTGAATCCGATGCACAATGTCCGCCGCGTCCTGCGTCCAGTCGATAACGCCCATGTCCTTTTCGAGCTTGGGGTCGTAGGTCATTTGGCTTTCGTCCTGCGGAATGCGCTCAAGCGTCCCATTTTCGAGGGCTTTAAGCGTGTCAATCAGCAGCTTCGCGCCGATTTCGCTCAGGCGCGCCGTCAGTTCGCCGCACGTTTCGGCGGGGTCAATCGGCGTTTCGGCTTTGAGGAGCATATCGCCGTTGTCGATGCCGCGCGCGGTCATCATGGTGGTCACCCCGGTGGTCTTGTCGCCCTGCACCATTGCCCACGCAATCGGCGCAGAGCCGCGGTGCTTGGGCAGGAGCGACGCATGGACGTTAATCGTCCCCAGCGGCGGAATATCGAGGATTTTCTGCGAGAGAATCTGCCCGAACGCCGCCGTGATGCACAAATCGGGGTGGAGATTCAGCAGATCCTCATACCCATCCCGGCTGATGCGCTCCGGCTGAAGGACAGGGATGCCCTGTTGGATGGCGTACTCCTTCACGGGGGAGAAGGTCACTTTGTTCCGGTTCCGGGGCTTATCCGGCTGGGTGAACACGCCGCAGATCTCGTGGCCGTCCTCCACCAGTCGCTTCAGAGACACCGCCGCGAAATCCGGCGTGCCCATAAACAGGATGCGCATTATTCCTCGTCCTCCAGATAGTCCTTCAATTCCTCCTCGGTGAGGAAGTGGTCGATGTGCTCCACGAACAGGTGGCCGTCCAGATGCTCGATCTCATGGCAGAAGGCCCGGGCCGTCAGGCCCTCGGCCTCCGCCTCGAACCAGTCGCCGTCCCGGTCCTGCGCCCGGACCCGTACCCGGTTGGGCCGGGTGACGATGCCCCACTTGCCGGGGACGCTGAGGCAGCCCTCCAGCCCGGTCTGTTCGCCGCTCTGGGCGATGATCTCCGGGTTGATGAGCTCCAAATATTCCTCCGCTTCCTCGTCCAGCACCAGACAGACCCGGCGCAAGATCCCCACCTGGGGCGCCGCCAGTCCCGCGCCGTTGGCGTCTGCCAGCGTCTCCGCCATATCGTCCAGCAGGTCATGCAGCCGCCGGTCAAATTTTGTCACCGGGCGGCAGACCTTTGTCAGACACTCGTCGCCCTGTTCTACGATCTTTCGTAATGCCATGAATGGCACCTCCTTGATTTGATCACGGCGGTCAGTCCGCCGCGTTATGGTCCACAAACAGATTCATGCCCCGGTTGGCGCTGTCTTTGGCGAAGTCTTTTTGCAGCCATGCCAGCATTTCCCGGGTGGCCTTGTCATTCTTTCCCACCAGTGTGCAGCGGTAGCGGAACCGGTTATTCACCTTCACCACCGGCGCGGGGGCGGGGCCTAAGACCTCCGGCTCTCCGGCGGCCAGTTCCGGCCGCCTGCAAAGCTGCCGCAGCGTCTCCCGGACGGACACGGCGGCCCGGAGCACCCGGCCCTCCTCCGTTCCGGAAACGGTGACAGTGAAAAGGTCCGCAAAGGGAGGATACCGCCGCAGACGGCGCATCCGGATCTCGCTTTCGTAAAAAGCATCATAATCCTGCCGAGCGGCGCACCGGATCACATCGTTCCCCGGCGTGTAGGTCTGGATCACGGCCCGGCCGGTTTTCCCGCCCCGGCCCGCCCGGCCTACCACCTGGGTCAACAGGCTGAAGGTGCGCTCCGCCGCCC
>ERZ773143.3278-NODE-3278-length-10319-cov-5.566641_pt1 | contig 10319 bp, 10 predicted proteins | sample MGYA00580852_ERZ773143 | MGnify/ENA primary metagenome ERZ773143 (study PRJEB29015, sample SAMEA2737853) | human gut metagenome | biome: human gut; feature: human-associated habitat; material: faeces | place: China | collected 2012 ... | reverse complement strand
TCCCTTTACACAAGGGAGCCTTATTTGCTAAAATTCAACACTTTACATCTAGCACCACAAACCCTAATTTCTAAAACTAATTATACTATTCAACAGACAAAACAAATTTATAATACTAAGATAGCTACAATTTTTATTACGACTATACAAACCAAAGAATATACTACAAATGAAAAATGGGAGTGCATTGTTGCACTCCCATATGGATAGAAAAACTTTTAATATAAATTATTATAAATTATTTAAAAATCTGAATATCGCCGATTAGAGGAAGACCTTTCATCTTGCCCTGACAAGCATTAACAATGCCCAAAATCATAAATACAAATACAACAATTGAAACAACAGAGTTAAGTACTGTACCAACATAAGGGATAAAAGAAAGGAAACCACCTATTACTGATGCGATAAATAGGATTAAACCTTGACCTAGGTGGAAACGAACAAACTTATTCTTGTTTGCTGCAATTGCAGGAATAATAAGTAGACAACCAAGATAAGAAAGAACTGCCATAACCTTACCGTCATTGATTTCCTGTTCACTAACACCATCAGCATTTACATTCTGCTGATTTGGGTTGTAGTTGTTATACTGTACATTTTGCTGATTTGGTGTGTAATTGTTCTGCTGAACATTCTGTTGATTTTCTACAGGTGCACCACATTCACCACAGAAAGTATCATTATCTTTAAGTTTTGCACCACAGTTTTTACAATTCATAATGTGTCCTCCATATTCTTTTTTTAAGAAAATAATTACTTGTAAATAATTACCGATTGAGTATAACACAAAATTCGACATATTACAAGGGGAATGTTAATAAATTTACAAATACACAAAATATGTACTAATGTTTATTTTATAATTACTAAAAATACTAACAAAAAAGAGAGCCGGTAAAGGCTCTCTAATTTATATTTTGTTATTAGCTGAATATACTTGCTCCACCATATACAAGACTTGCTAGATTTGAGTAATCAGTACCATAAAAAATTGCAGTGAAAATTGTATCCAAAATTAATGCAGCAATTTTATAAGCAATATATGCTCCTGCGATTGAAAGAGACTTAAACCATAATGATTTTTCATACTTGCTGCCTTCAGCAACTTTTTCAATAACACCAAGTAATAATACAATGAAGATAACATCAGCAACAGTAGCTACATATGTAACTAACTGACCATTAACAAACTGTGTATGAATTAAATTAAAAATACAGTTAACTGCTAATGAAAATACTACCGGTAAATAAGCTCCTGATGTTGCATTAAGTGCATTTATGTAAGATACCTTATTATTTTTAGCCATTTTAGCAATTACAAATATCATTGTGCCAAATGCAAAGAATTTTGATGCCGGATTATAAATACCGTAAATAATAGCGAAAGCTGTACTTGCATAATATGAACCTATTACTGAGAATAAACTACCTAAACAACCTAAGATAACAATCGTAACTGCAAACACTAACCACATATGGTTCTTTTCTGTAAGAAGTGTTGTTGGCTTTTCAATGTAACCTTTCTTGAAGAAATCTAGGAATACATCCTTGGCACTGTTAAACCAAGTTAGAATAGGTGATGGTTCAGCCTTTACATTCTGTTGTGGCACTTGGTTGCCATAAGGAACATTCTGATTAGGCATACCGTTGAACTGAGGGTTACGGTTAGGTGCTTGATTGAACTGTGGGTTTTGGTTAAACTGTGGTTGCTGGTTTGGCATACCGTTATTAACCTGTGGATTTTGGTTAGCCTGTGGGTTCTGAGTTGGAACTTGGTTAGCCTGTTGAACATTTGGGTTAGGGTTCTGCTGTGGCTGTTCAATTTTGTTACCACAATTTGTGCAGAAAGTTGCGTTATCAGGAATATCCTGACCACATTTGTTACATTTCATAATCGTCCTCCATAATTTCTTGTGTCATATTTTGACAAATTATTAACAATTAATATTATACCATACAAAACTCTACAAAACAATTATTATATTGTACAAACTAAGAAAACTTTGCATATTATATATTATTGAAAAAGTTACTGATTTATAATATAATTTTTATGAGGTAATAATATGAAATATAACAGAATTTTTAAAGGAATTTTCTTGAAACGACCTAATAGATTTATTGCATATGTAAACATAAACGGTAATGAAGAAGTTGTCCATGTTAAGAATACCGGCAGATGTAGGGAACTTTTAACTGATAATGCAACTGTACTGTGTGAAAAAAGTGACAACCCTAACCGTAAAACTCAGTATGACCTTGTGGCAGTTTATAAAGGCGACAGACTTATTAATATGGATAGTCAAGCCCCTAACAAGGTGTTTTATGAGTATTTGCAAAGTGGCAGATTTAGGGATAACTTAACTTGCATAAAACCTGAATATAAATACGGTTCATCAAGAATTGATTTTTATTGTGAAAGTAATGAAGAAAAATATTTGATTGAAGTTAAGGGTGTTACTCTTGAGAATGATGGTGTTGTGTCTTTTCCCGATGCACCTACAGAAAGAGGAATTAAGCACATTGAAGAACTGATTAAAGCTAAAGAACAAGGCTATAATACAGTAATTGCATTTGTTATTCAGATGGATGATGTAAAGTACTTTACACCTAATAATGTGACACATAAGGCTTTTGGTGATGCACTGATTAAAGCCTATAACAGTGGTGTTGAAATTTTATGTTTAGATTGTAATGTAACAGAAGAGTCACTTAGAATAAAAGATAAAGTTGATTATAAATTATAAGGAGAAAATTATGCTAAATATAGGAGCACATTTATCAATATCAAAAGGCTTTTTAGCTTGTGGCAAAGAGGCTACTTCAATCGGTGCAAATACATTTCAATTTTTCACCAGAAACCCAAGAGGTGGCAAGGCTAAGGAGATTGACCCTAATGACACAAATGCTTTGCTTGAATATATGAAAGAAAATAACTTTTCAAAAATTCTGGCACATGCACCATATACCCTTAATCCTTGTTCAAAAACCGAAAAGACAAGAGAATTCGCCCTAGAAACAATGAAAGATGATTTAAGAAGAATGGAGTATCTGCCAAACAACTTATATAACTTTCATCCCGGTAGTCATGTGGGACAAGGAATAGAAAAGGGAATAGAGCTTATTGTAAATCAGCTGAATGAAGTTTTGTTTGAAGATATGACTACAACTGTATTATTAGAAACTATGGCAGGTAAAGGTACAGAGGTAGGCTCAAAATTTCAGGAGTTAAAAGAAATTCTTGATGGTGTTACTCTTAATGAAAAGATGGGTGTTTGCCTAGACACTTGCCATGTATTTGATAGTGGTTATGATATTAAGGATAATTTGGAAGATGTGTTGGAAGAATTTGATAAGATTATCGGTATTCATAAGTTAAAGGCTATCCACCTAAACGACAGTAAAAACTTCTTAGGTTGTCATAAAGACCGTCACGAAAAAATCGGTGAAGGTGGTATTGGCTTAGATGCATTGGTTGGTGTTATCAATGACCCTAAGCTAAAGGACTTGCCTTTCTTCCTAGAAACACCAAATGATTTAGACGGTTATAAAGCAGAAATCACCTTGCTAAGAGAAAATTATAAATTTTAGTTTTTCTTTTTAAATTTTGTTTGTGGGTTAAGATGAAAAATAAAATTTGTAGAACTGATTAACCTTAGCCTACAATCAAAATAAAAAACAAATTAATGAAACTTATATTAACCCACAGACAAAATTAAAAACCTTAAAGTAAAATAGCTTAGAATTTATCTAGGCTATTTTTTATTTTATATAAAATGTCGAAAGGTGTGGGATTGTGAAATTTTATGGGGAAAGATTTAACATAACTTAACAAAAATAAATTTACATTTAACTTTTCTTAGATTTTTGATTTAACAAAGTAATAGTAAGATAAAGTTGTACTTGAGAGGTACAGAAAAGATAAAATCTAAATTAAAAAAGAGGTAAAAGAAAAATGAAAAAGTTAATATGTTCAGTTATGGTAATTGCTTTAGTTGCAATTTCACTAGTTGGTTGTGGTAGTTCAAACAACAGTAGCAGTGACAGTAGTAATGGTAACAAAGTAACAGGTGACATTACTGTTGTATCAAGAGAAGATGGTTCAGGTACTCGTGGTGCTTTCACAGAACTACTTGGTATTGTAGATGACAAAGAAAATGACGCAACAACAGAAAGTGCTGAAATTACAAACAGTACATCAGTTATGATGACAACAGTTCAGGGTAATGACAATGCAATCGGTTATGTTTCTCTAGGTTCACTTTCTGACTCAGTTAAGGAAGTAACAGTTGACGGTGTTGAAGGTACTGCTGAAAATGTAAAGACCGGTAAGTACAAAATCTCTCGTCCATTTAACCTATGTTATTATGACGGTAAACTTTCAAAACTTGCTGAAGACCTAATCAACTTCATTATGAGTGACGAAGGTCAAAAGACAGTTGATAAAGAAGGTTACATTTCAGTAGAAAGTGGTAAATCTTACAAGGCTAGTGGTCTAAAGGGTAAAATCACAGTTGCCGGTTCAACATCAGTTGCTCCTCTAATGAATGTAATTGCTGATGAATACAAGAAGCTAAATCCCGGTGTAACAATCGAAATTCAGGAATCAGGTTCAACAGCCGGTATTCAGTCAGCTACAGAAAAAGCAGTTGATATTGGTATGTCATCTCGTGAACTAAAGGATGATGAAGCAAAAACTTTAGCAACAAAGAAAATTGCTATGGACGGTATTGCAGTAATCGTAAACAAAAACAATTCAATTGATAATCTAACATCTGACCAAATCAAGTCAATTTATCTTGGCGAAACAACTTCTTGGGACGACATCAAGTAAAATCAAAAGAAACATTTAGGCAGAGTTAACCTCTGCCTATAACTTTAGAACGGAGAATTAGTTTGAGTAATGTAAAAGAAGTCCTAATGAAAATTCTGTTTCTATTGTGTGCTTGTATTTCAATTTTAGCAGTTGCAGTAATTTGTATATTTATCTTTGCAAATGGTGTTCCTGCAATAGGCAAAATTGGTTTTACGGACTTTATATTCGGTACACATTGGAGACCTAACTCAGGGGAGTTTGGCATCTTCCCAATGATTGTAGCAAGTATTTATGTTACTGCCGGAGCAATTGTAATCGGTGTTCCTATCGGTATTTTGACTGCAGTATTCTTAGCTTGTTATTGTCCTAAGAAAATTTATAAAGTAATTAAGCCACTTATTAACCTACTGGCAAGTATTCCATCAGTTGTTTATGGCTTTTTCTGCTTGGTGGTTGTAGTTCCAATTATTCAGGAGCTAACCCATACAAGTGGTAAAGGTATCTTAACTGCATCAATTCTACTTGGCATTATGATTTTGCCAACAATTATTAACACAACAGAATCTTCCATCAGAGCAGTACCCAATATGTACTTTGAGGGTTCTTTGGCACTTGGTGCAACAAAAGAAAGAAGTATCTTTAGGACAGTTATACCGGCAGCAAAAAGTGGTATTATGTCGGGTATTATCCTAAGTATCGGTAGAGCTATCGGTGAAACAATGGCAGTTGTAATGGTAGCCGGTAACCAGGCAATTATGCCAAAGAGCATTACAAGTGGTGTCAGAACACTTACAAGTAACATCGTTATGGAGATGGCATATGCAACAGGTCTGCACAGAGAAGCACTTATTGCAACAGCAGTTGTACTGTTTGTGTTTATATTAATCATTAACATATGTTTCTCAATAGTAATAAGAAAGAAGGATAAATAATGGATAAGCTAAAAACATATTTAAAACACCCTCTTTCATTTGTACTACTAATATTAATTGGTCTTGCATCAATAATTACTGTAGCAAGTATTATATTTATCATTATTTACATACTTGTAAACGGTATCCCTAACTTAACAACTGATTTGTTTAGTTTACACTATAACTCAAAGAACCAGTCAATGCTGCCATCAATCTTTAACACAGTATTTATTACATTCCTAACACTGCTAATTGCAGTACCTATCGGTATTTTCTCAGCAGTTTATCTTGTTGAGTATGCTAAGAAAGGCAGTAAGCTGGTTAAAGTCATCAGAGTTACAACAGAAACTCTAGCCGGTATTCCTTCCATTGTATTTGGTTTGTTCGGGTTCCTAGCATTTGTTATTGCTTTAGGTTGGGGTTACTCAATGATAGCCGGTGTACTTACACTTGTAATGATGGTTCTTCCAACAATTATCAGAACAACAGAAGAGGCACTACTTGCAGTACCTAATTCATACAGAGAGGGTTCTTTCGGCTTAGGTGCAGGTAAAATAAGAACAATATTTAAGATTATTGTGCCAACTGCAATTCCGGGTATTCTTTCCGGTGTTATTCTGGCAATCGGTAGAATTGTCGGTGAAACTGCAGCACTTATCTACACATCAGGTACAGTAGCAGAAACTGCAACAAGCCTTACAGACTCTGCAAGAACATTGTCGGTTCACCTATATTGCTTGTTGTCAGAAGGCTTATTCACAAACCAAGCCTATGCAACTGCAGTTATACTTTTACTACTTGTTGTTGGTATCAACGCACTGTCAAACTTTATTGCAAAGAAACTTGCAAAGAAATAAGGAGAAATAATGAACAAATTTGATATAAAAGACCTTGTACTTCATTATGGAGATTTCAAGGCTATCAAGGGTATTAACCTTGGTATTGAACAAAACAAAATTACCTCTTTTATTGGACCATCCGGTTGTGGTAAATCAACTGTACTAAAGACACTTAACAGAATGAATGACCTTGTAGAAGGTTGCAAGATTGAGGGTCATGTACTTTTAGACGGTCAAGACATTTTTAAAGATATTGATGTTAACACTCTTAGAAAAAGAGTAGGTATGGTTTTTCAGCATCCAAACCCATTTCCAATGAGTATTTACGATAACCTAACTTATGGTCCTATTACTCATGGTATCAGAAAGAAAAATGAACTTAACGAAATTGTAGAAACAACTTTACGACAAGCTGCTTTGTGGGATGAAGTTAAGGATAAGCTAAAGAAGTCAGCACTTGCACTTTCAGGTGGTCAGCAACAAAGACTATGTATTGCCAGAGCCTTAACGGTAAATCCGGAAGTAATCCTAATGGATGAACCTACATCAGCCCTTGACCCAATCTCAACATCAAAGATTGAGGACTTAACACTTGAACTTAAGGACAAATACACAATTGTTATTGTTACTCACTCAATGCAACAGGCAGCCAGAATTTCTGACAAAACTGCATTTTTCCTACTTGGTGAGGTTATTGAATATGGTGACACACATCAGATTTTCTCAACACCAAAGAATAAGAAAACAGAAGATTATATTTCAGGAAGGTTCGGATAATTATGAGAGATAACTTTAACAAACAACTTGAAGACCTATATTCAAGCGTAAAGTATATGGGTAGCTTATGTGAAAAGGCAATTGAAAATGCATCTCAGACTGTTGTTGGAGATAATGCTGATAAAATTAAGGAATATGCAAAGAATGTAAATTTCTATGAAAAAGAAATTAACCATAGTGAAGACTATATCGAAAAGCTATGTATGGAACTTTTACTTCATCAGCAACCTGTAGCCGGTGACTTAAGAACAGTTTCCTCTGCACTAAAGCTAATTTCCGATATGGAGAGAATCGGTGACCAAGCCTCAGATATTGCTGAACTTTCAGGATATATTAATAACTGTGAATTTAACGGAAAAATTCACCTAAAGGATATGTTCAAGGCTACTATTGACCTTGTAAAGAAAGCAGTAACATCATTCTCAGAAAAGAACCTTGAAATGGCACAAAGTGCTATTCTTGATGATGATATTATTGACAACTACTTTGATAAAGTTAAGATTGAACTTATTCAGATGATTCAAAGTAATATAGATGCTGAACTTTGTGTTGACCTACTAATGGTTGCAAAGTATCTTGAAAGAATAGGTGACCACTCAGTAAATATTGCAGAATGGGTTGTTTATTCAATTACAGGTGTTCACAAGGATATGAATTAACTTTTTTATTAATTTTCCCTTACTCATTTAGAGAGGCAATCCAAAATTTGGGTTGCCTTTTCTTTATTTTTAAATAATATTAAAAATTCTAAAATAAATTTAACATTTAACATAGATTTAACATTATGCAAAACTTATATTTTACATTGTACTGTTAAAATGAAGATAATATGAAAATAGGAGAAATGAGTATGGGTATTCTAAACATATTAAATCTAGTTGGTGGACTTGCACTTTTTCTTTTTGGTATGCAATTTATGGGAGATGCACTTGAGAAAAGAGCAGGTGGTAAGCTAGAATCTATCCTGGCAAGAATGACCTCTAATAAGTGGAAAGGTTTTTTGCTTGGTCTTGCCGTTACAGCAGTAATCCAGTCTAGTTCAGCAACAACAGTTATGGTTGTTGGTTTCGTAAACTCCGGTATTATGGTGCTAAGACAAGCCATCAGTGTTATTATGGGTGCTAACATTGGTACAACAGTTACTTCATGGATACTTAGTTTAACAGGTATAGAGAGTGATAACATCTTCGTTAGCCTACTAAAGCCAAGTTCATTTACACCAATCCTTGCCCTTGTAGGTATTATCCTTTATATGTTCCTAAAGAGTAATAAAAGTAAGGATGTTGGACAAATTCTTCTAGGCTTTGCAGTCCTAATGTTTGGTATGGAATCAATGAGTGATGCAGTTGCACCACTTAAGGATGTACCGGAATTTCAGGACATTCTATTAATGTTCACAAACCCTGTTCTTGGTGTATTAGCAGGTGCAATTCTTACTGCAGTTATTCAGAGTTCATCAGCATCAGTTGGTATTCTTCAGGCACTAAGTTCAACAGGTCAAATCACATTTGGTTCTGCTATTCCTATTATTATGGGTCAGAACATCGGTACTTGTGTAACTGCACTAATTTCTTCAATCGGTGCAAACAAAGGTGCTAAGAGAGCAGCAGTAGTTCATCTATGCTTTAACATTGGTGGTACAATTATTTGGCTAACTGTATTTGAAGTTCTGAATATGTTTGTACATTTTGATTTCTTAGCCAACCAAATCGGCGTAATGGGTATTGCTATTGTACACACAGTATTTAATGTTCTATGTACTTTAACATTCCTACCATTAACTAAGCAGTTAGAAAAGTTAGCTTGTATTATTGTTAGAGATAATCACAAGGAACAGAAGATTAAGACTCTTGATAAAAGACTATATGCAACTCCGGCAGTAGCTATTGAAAACTGCTCAAAGGTTGTTGTTCAAATGGCAACAGAAGCATTTACATCAATAAAAAGTGCATATTCATTAATAAATAAATATGACCAAAATATTGCAGAAGAAATTAGAAATTCAGAAAAGAAAGTTGATAAGCTGGAAGATGATATCGGTAACTATCTACTTGGTTTATCGGCTCAAAGTTTAACTGATAAGGATAACTTAACAGTATCAAAGTATCTTCACTTAATCGGTGACCTGGAGAGAATTTCCGACCATGCAGTAGGACTAATGAGTTCAGCAAGAGAAATTGATGAGAAAAGTTTAACTTTCTCAGATACTGCAAAGAAAGAAATTAAACAAATGTACTGTGCAGTTGAGGAAATCCTTAACTACACTTTAAAGACTTTAACTGATGATGACTTAAGGTCAGCAGCAGAAATCGGTCCTCTGGAAGAAGTTATTGATGAACTGAAGAATCAACTTCAGAAGAACCATATTAAGAGATTACAGAACAAAGGTTGTACTATTGAAATGGGCTTTGTCCTATCAGATATTACAACAATTCTTGAAAGAGTTTCTGACCATTGCAACAACATTGCACTTTGCATTATTGAAGCAAATAGAGAAAGTATGGGTATTCACGAACAAAGTAAGTACCTAAAGAAGTCTAATCCTCTGTTCCAAGAAAAGTATGAAAAGTATTACGATAAATATGCAATCGCTTAATTTTTAAATTTTAAATTCTATATAACTTGATATTTTATTTAAAACTCCCTTGTGCTGAAAGGGAATAGATATTTAGTTAACTTTAAGTTGATTGTCATTTTATAGTGATGTCAGTTTAAATAGATTTAAATTGATTTAGATAATTAAAAATTAATTTAGTTAATTGGAAAATTAATATAAATAATTGATAAGAGATTTGAAAAAGTCTATTTATACCACTCCCGTAACCACCCTAGTTCCTTTCTAGGGTGATTATCTTTTGTTTTTTTAATTTTGATTGTGGAGTAAGGTGGATTTGATAAATTAGGGTTTGTGGGGTTGATTATGTAATGTAGATAAATTAGATAATAACCGATTAATTCATCTAATTTATA
>ERZ773143.3272-NODE-3272-length-10343-cov-43.687986_pt1 | contig 10343 bp, 8 predicted proteins | sample MGYA00580852_ERZ773143 | MGnify/ENA primary metagenome ERZ773143 (study PRJEB29015, sample SAMEA2737853) | human gut metagenome | biome: human gut; feature: human-associated habitat; material: faeces | place: China | collected 2012 ... | reverse complement strand
TGCTGATGTTTTGGAGCGGACACACGGGGTCTCCCTTACGGATTATGTAGGCTGTTTGTAAGATATCATGTGGAACAGGAAGACCGGCTGCTATAGGAGCAGACCCGTGTGTCTGTCCGGCAGCAGCCGTCAGTGCTTTCATTCTTCTGCAAAGTTCTGTAATCGGCTTTTCCCCCATTCCATAAATGAGCAAATCTGCTCCCGAATCTATTAAAATAGACTTCTGCACACAATCCTGCCAATAGTCATAATGGGTGACGCGGCGTAAGGAAGCCTCTATACCTCCCAAGATGACAGGCACATCCGGGTATAGTTTTTTAAGAATCTGTGTATATACAATGCTGGGATATTCGGGACGCATATCGTGACGACCGTCCGGTGTATAAGCATCTTCACTGCGTAAACGTTTATTGGCTGTGTACTTATTCACCATGCTGTCCATACATCCGGCAGATACACCGAAAAAAAGACGTGGTCGTCCCAGCTTTTTGAAATCGCGCAAGTCATCACGCCAATTGGGTTGAGGCACGATGGCTACTCTTAGTCCCTGTGCCTCTAATAATCTTCCGATAACGGCCGGTCCGAAAGAAGGATGGTCTACATACGCATCTCCGCTAAATAAGATAACATCCAGGTCATCCCATCCACGCAGTTCAACTTCTTTCTTTGTTGTCGGCAGCCAATCTGTAAGTTTATGTTCTTTCAAATCCTTTTTATTCTTCTTTTTGGCCTCCTTCTTCATCATCCTGATTCTTTTCTTTTTCCCAGCGGATGTAGAGCAAAATCAATTGATGAAGCCCGAAGGCTTTCATGTTATTATGATAAATTACATCTATGCAAAGGTCGAGCAACTCTTTGTTGTTTCCCTCTTCACTGGTAATCAGTGAGCGTATATTCAGTTTTAATTTTTCCAGTACAGACTCATCTACAATGCCGTTACTGTCTATTAAGTGCTGAAATAGAGCGTATTTCTCGATTGTTTGCAGGTTTTCTTCCGAAATTTCCATGCAACGTGTGCCTGAGGCATTTGTTTGTATAGTGTACATAGTCCTTATTTTAATGGTTTATACGGACAAAGTTAGGTGTTTTTATGAAATAACCTCTAATTTGCTTCTTTATTTTCATAGAAAATCCTTATTTGCTTCCGAAGAAACCTAATATGGCACTCATTATCCGTGTCCGTTGCTGCACTCCTTCGATGCTTTCGAAAGGGAAGCCCAATACGAAAGTGCGGTAATTGCCTTTGTAGGCAATGCCGGCACTGTAATTGCCGGGAGTGTATATAAATGTGGAATAAGCCGGTGCGACAGGAGTCAGGCAGTCGGGGGCAGGTACGGCATACGTTTTTTCATTCACGGTGCAGGGAATTGTAAAATGGGTGTTGGCACCGTAAATAGTGCCTGATGTTTTTCCGCCCATGCTTCCGCCAAAACTGTATTTCAGTATGTTCTCGGTAAAGCCGAGTGCCGAAGGACTGTTCATGTTGCTGCCGATATAAGAACCGCTGACCAATATGTTTCCACCACGGCGGCAATAATCCGTGATAAGTTGTTGCATGATAGGGGAGAATGCCTGTTTCTCCGCACCCATAATGAGGTCTGTGACCGGATAGTCTGTCAGTCGGACAAATCCGTTTTCCACTGCTTCGTCGCTGCATGAGACAAAGGAATATCCTCCGGCGGATTGTATGGCTTTGCCGTGTATGAAAGGATAATCAAACGTGTTTCCGGCTATCAGCATTCCTTCCAGCTCACTGCCACTGTATCCCAGTCCGTCTTTTGTTTCCCGTCCGATGCGGCTTCGGTCAAAACTTTGTTGTGCACCGCAATAGGCCGGTGTGCTTATATAAGGTATTCCCGGGTCTGTCTTTAAGTCAAATCCTTGTATAAAATTCGATTCTATGGTAGCGGGACCGCTTAGGCGATCGAATGCATTTACTATTAAAACAGTTCCTTTGCTCTTTTTGGCTTTATAGGCCGACAGAATTTCGGAAGGGAAACTTTCTCCTCCACGGTTGACGGCTGTGACTTTGAAGCTGTATACCAGTCCCGGTTCGGCTTCGAAAGTATATTTCGTATCGCGAACCAACGTACCATTGTCGAATCCACCATGCCCCAAACGGGTGTACACAATGTATTCCCGGGCCTTTGCCGTAGGTTCCAGCGGGTCGTCTACTGCCTGCCAGCTCAGACGGAATGTGTTCTTCTTGCTTCCTTCGGCTATTGAAAAATTGCTCACCGGCAATGGTTGTACCACATAGTCAGTGCCATGCATAGTGGCTGTATACTTTAGGATTGATTTATAAACCGAACGTGCAACCGTGAATTTAAACCGGGGATTGTGTCCCAGTTTAAGGTCGGCAAAGTTCTGATGGGAAAGCAGTTCCAGAATCATGGATGGAACACCCGGCAGGCGTGTCTCGCTGTAATTGCGGTTCCACAGGCTGCGGCGCGGCCATTGAATACCAAATCCGGCAGAGATATCCCGTTGCAGTCCGGTCAGCACCATGTCTGCCAGGTCGCGGGAAGCATAGCGGGAGATTCCGGCGTTTAATTTCCCATTATTGCTGCCGGTGGTATAAATGCCCAATGTCCCGATTAGCTCATCTTCTTTGGAGAAGCCGGCATCGCTGTGCAGTCCGAAAGTCATTTCAAACGGCACTCCCAAACCTTGTTCCTGCGGATTGTAAACAGAACCGCCACTCATGTAATTGATAACCCGGCTGCGGCTGTTGATGTCGTCGGTATAATCATTTTTCCCTTCGGCGGGACTATATATACCGTAGGGCATTCCCGCCCATTGTGCTGCATAACGTGCTCCTTCCAGGTAGCGTGGAAGACCGCTGACGCTTCCTCCTCTCGAAATATTTCCCATGCCTCCTCCAAAGCGGACGGCATCGGCGCACACTACTCCTTTTTGTTTGCTCTCATTACTTAATACTACCATTCCGTAGTCGTTGGTTCCTTTGTCGAATTCAAAAGTGCCCAGATAAACCCATGTACCTCCGCCCATTTGCTGGTTGACTTTGAATTCGGTCACTCCACCTTTATGGAAAACCAAATATTTGGCATCGCTTACACTTCCCGGCAATGTCTGATAAGAAACGTATACGGCATATTTCCCTGTTTCGGGAATATCGGGAATCCATTGTGCAAAAGCCTTTTCAGGCTTTTTTTCCGTTGCGGCGAAGCGTGCCGTGCCGTCCCGGAAAGGATTCTGTCCGTCTGTATAAACAGAACGTTTTCGGGCGAATCCTGGCAAAGGAGAAGTTTTCCATTTTCCTTTCCGGCTTTTCTCTTCTAGATAAATGCTTTTTCCCGTAACTGTGTTGTTGTCCACTATAACTTCGTTGCGCTGCCGGTCTCGTTCGCGTGGCGTATAGACGACGGCACCGGCGTTTTCCAGCATGGGGATGATATAAGGAACGACGAAAGACTGTGTGAAGAGGTCTTCTGTGGTGCAGAATAAGCGCGGACGTTGCCATTCCCAACTTCCTTTATTGTTTTTATAATATTTTCCATGGCTTTGCCACAATGCGATGTGTCTGCCCTCCAATCCTTTAGAGGCAAGATAAGGACGTGACATATTTTGTATCCAAGGAGCACCTTTATAGTCGATGCGTTGCCACAGCCTGCTTTTATCCTGTTTCTTTTGTAATATATTGGGGATTAATTCTTCAATCGGCTTTCCATCTGCATAAATGGTAATGTCGTAGTAATTGACGGGGCCGGGAAGACTTTGTTTCAGTAACCTGTAAATGGCTTCTGTATTTTCGGGCGTGAAAGGTTGATAACCAAAGTTCGCATTGGCATAAACATGCAGCGCTTTTTTACTGTGATTCAGTTCGTAGCGGTCCAGTCTGCACTTGCCGATATTGGCGTATGATGTTTCGAAATTAGTAAAAAAGTCTTTTAAGCGTTGTTCCACATTCCGGTCCGGTTCTTGTGCCGATATCCAGAAGGTACTTACCGCCAGAAACAGAAAAGACGTTATTATTTTCTTTGCCGGCTTAATAAACATAATTGCTTCTATTTGATGATGCGAAGTTAGAAATATTTGTTCGTATTTTCGTGTCGGCTCATCTAAATGAAATGAATTATCTTTAATTTTTGCTTTGTGTTCGCTGTTATGCTTCTGTCTTGTCTCCTTTTTCCTTTCTTGCAGGCTGACGCTTGTCACAAGCTTGGGGAAGAATAAGTGTTTTCTTCCTTAGGATTAAGCCTTTTTCTACGTCCGGCTATTACGTCCTGCAACAGTAGGACGTACGTTCCATTGCAGTAGGACGTACGTCCCACTGTAGCAGGACGTATATCCCATTGTTGTGGGACGTAATAATCTGCCGCATGAAAAGTCTTAATCTGAAGGACGAAAATGCTTGGCCTGTCTTATGGAATATTTAAAAGGAGGTGTGTCAAAATAAAAATGGTCTATCAAATCTTAACAGTAGGGGCAGGGTTTACCTGCCCGAACCAACAGTCACTAATACACAAAGCAAACTGTTTTTTTGAAGAGGAAACCTCACCCCTGCCGGCAAAATGATAGCATCATCAACGTTTAGACACATCCCTTTTGCTGTTTTATTTAAAAAAGAAAGATTATTGAATATTCCCGATAGTAAATAGTTCAGGATGCTTTCCTTTGAAATCTTTATAATACAATTTAATTTCACGCATATCTTTCTCTATATCCCCGCTAGGGTGAATCACCTTTTCGGCAGTGATACATTTTTTTTCGTAGTCTATAGCTACTAATATGATGGGCAGACCGGCTCCTTGGGCAATATAGTAAAACCCTTTTTTCCAATTCGGATTTGCTTTGCGCGTACCTTCGGGAGTAATGGCCAAATGAAATTTCTTGCTCGACTTGGCAATGTTTATCATCTGGTCTACCAATGAACTCTTGCGGCTGCGGTCTACTGGAATACCTCCCATCCAGCGGAAGATAGGTCCCAAAGGCCAGAAGAACCAGTCTTTTTTCATCATGAAGCCGGTTTCACGGCCAATAGCCCCCATAAACAGTTTACCGATAAACAAATCCCAATTGGTGGTATGCGGAGCTGCACAAATAATATATTTGTCATAATCGGGAACGGAGACTTTGGTCTTCCATCCCAACAGTTTGTAGTAGATAAAACTACAAATAGCTTTCTTCATTCTTTAAATCCGTGTTATGCTTTTGATGCTTTTTCCATTTCGTCTGCCACTATTTTTATTTCTTTGTCCAGGTCTTCATGCAATCTCTTATAGAAGCCTTTTACATTGCCCGGCTCGGTGTGGCTGATACGCGGAATCAATGCCAACACGTTATGTATTGCGTGAATAACTGCTTCACGGTTAACACCTTCCATCAAGGTAGCAAAAAATAAATCGCTTGCTATATAGGTTATTTTTTTCTTTAAATTTCTTCTACTTGCCATAATTGTAATGTTTTTAAGTTAATACAAAAATCTAATTTCGCGGTAAAGTTAGCATTTTTATTTGTATACGTTTTCATATTTGCGAAAAAAGAGCGAAATTTGCACGTGATTTCTAAATGAGTTTATACACCTTTAAATAGAATAATAGAATATGACTAAAAGTGCATTACAAATTGCTAGAGCTGCTTATCAGCCCAAACTTCCTAAAGCGTTGAAAGGCGCAGTTAAAGTTAAGGAGGGTGAACCTACACAGTCTGTAGCTGACCAGGAAGCTATCAAAGCATTGTTCCCTAACACATACGGAATGCCGTTGATACAGTTCGTTGAAGGCGAAGCTGTTAATCTGCCTGCTATCAATGTAGGTGTAATTCTGTCCGGTGGACAGGCTCCCGGCGGACACAATGTGATTTCAGGTTTGTTCGACGGTATCAAGGCGCTGAACAAAGACAGCAAGTTGTTTGGTTTCATTCTGGGCCCCGGTGGTTTGGTTGACCATAACTATATGGAGCTTACTGCTGATATCATTGACGAATACCGCAATACGGGTGGTTTCGATATCATCGGTTCGGGACGTACCAAACTGGAAAAAGAAGAACAGTTTGATAAAGGTTTGGAAATCATCAAAGAACTGGGCATTAAGGCATTGGTAATCATCGGTGGTGATGACTCTAACACCAACGCTTGCGTATTGGCAGAATATTATGCAGCCAAGAATTGTGGCGTACAGGTAATCGGTTGTCCGAAGACTATCGATGGTGACTTGAAGAACGAAATGATTGAAACTTCTTTCGGTTTCGATACTGCTTGTAAGACTTATGCCGAAGTTATCGGTAATATCCAGCGTGACTGTAACTCTGCACGTAAATACTGGCACTTCATTAAATTGATGGGACGTTCTGCTTCTCATATTGCTTTGGAATGTGCTTTGCAGGTTCAGCCTAACGTATGTATCATTTCTGAAGAAGTTGAAGCTAAAGATATGTCTTTGGATGATGTAGTAACTTACATCGCTCAGATTGTAGCCGACCGCGCTGCTCAGGGTAACAACTTCGGTACAGTATTGATTCCTGAAGGTTTGGTAGAGTTTATTCCTGCCATGAAGAGATTGATTGCTGAATTGAACGACTTCCTGGCTGCTAATGCTGCGGAATTTGCTTTGATTAAGAAATCTCATCAACGTGAATATATCATTTCTAAGTTGTCTAAAGAAAACTCGGCTATCTATGCTTCACTGCCCGAAGGTGTAGCCCGCCAGTTGTCATTAGACCGTGACCCGCACGGAAACGTACAGGTATCATTGATTGAAACAGAAAAACTGTTGTCTGAAATGGTAGCTACCAAATTGGCACAATGGAAAGAAGAAGGCAAGTATGTTGGTAAGTTTGCTGCTCAGCACCACTTCTTCGGTTACGAAGGACGTTGCGCTGCTCCGTCAAACTTCGATGCCGACTATTGTTATTCATTGGGCTACACAGCATCTATGTTGATTGCTAACGGCAAGACCGGTTATATGTCTTCAGTTCGCAATACGACAGCTCCTGCTGCAGAATGGATTGCCGGTGGTGTGCCTATCACAATGATGATGAATATGGAACGTCGTCACGGCGAAATGAAACCGGTTATCCAGAAAGCATTGGTGAAACTGGACGGTGCTCCTTTCAAGAAGTTCGCTTCACTGCGTGACAAGTGGGCTACTGAAACAGATTATGTATATCCGGGTCCTATCCAGTACTTCGGTCCTACAGAAGTTTGTGACGAGCCGACTAAGACTTTGCAGTTGGAACAAGGTAAATAATTCTGAATAGAAATATTAATATTGTAGGGGCGAGTTGTTTTCGTCCGGATGCACTTCATGTTGTGTTTTCGGGGGATTCAGTTCGCCCCTGCTTTGAATAATTCGGTATATATCAGCACTAAATGAGTAAGCAACCGCCCATATCGGTGGTAAATAAGCCACGTAAGACAACTTCCCGAAAATCTTCTTCCTCTCCGCGCAAATCGCGGAAGAAAGATGCTTCGCCTCATAAAAAGAAGGTAGTCAAGAAATGGGAAATACCGACGGGGCTTTATTATATCCTGATGGGAGCAATCACCGTTGTGTTTTTAAGTGCTTTCTTCTATTTCTTCATTCGTCCTTATTCTTATCGTTGGAAACCTTGTTATGGGCTGAAGGCATACGGTGTATGCATGCCGGCGGGTTTTCATATTCATGGTATTGATGTTTCCCATTATCAGGGAAATATTGACTGGCAACGACTGACTCAGACCCGTCAAAGTCAATTCCCTATCCATTTCATCTTCATGAAAGCCTCCGAGGGCGGAGATTATGGTGATCGTGTTTTTCAGGCAAATTTTGATTCAGCCAAGGCTTATGGATTTATTCGCGGAGCTTACCATTTCTATAATCCGAAAACAGACCCGGTTCGTCAGGCTGATTTCTTTATCAATTCCGTAAAGTTGGACACAGGTGATTTACCTCCCGTACTCGATATCGAAAAGCGTGGAGATGATGCCCGGACTCTTCGTCGGGATTTAAAAATATGGCTGGATAAAATAGAGAGACATTATAAAGTAAAGCCTATTCTTTATACTTCTTATAAGTTCAAGACCCGCTATCTTAATGATTCTATATTTGATTCTTATCCTTATTGGATTGCTCATTATTATGTTGATTCGGTGGAATATAAAGGCAACTGGAAATTCTGGCAGCACACTGATGTGGGTACACTTCCCGGCATTAGGGAAAAAGTGGATTTGAACATATTCAATGGCTCATTGGAGGAATTGAAATGCATGACTATCCGTTGAGGCATTTCATAAAAAAACAGACTATCTGTTCGGTTTTAGGTGAAGTGTTCGTTTTCGGACATTGGATTTGTTTTTTATTGGTTTGATTATCAATATGATATGACTTTGGCATATACTTTGTGTTTGAGAATAAAGAAACAAAGTATGTGTATATTATGATAAGAACGTATTTTAATCAAGCTTTTCATTTAATCAGGCAGAATCCATTGTTCAGTGGTTTCTATATACTTGGAACCGGATTGGCCATATCGATGGTTATGTTATTGGTTGTTATTTATTATATAAAGGTAGCAGGAATTTATCCGGAGACTAATCGTGCGCGGATGATGGTTATATCGGATGTGCACATGCAGAGTGTTGATAATTCCAATTCTAATTCGACGGGTCTGATAGCCTACAATATAGTGAAAGACCTTTTTTACAATCTGGAAGGTACAGAAGCGGTTTCTGCTATAGGAACTTATGTGGCAGGAGATGGTTATGCTCAGTTGCCTTCTTCAAAACATCGCATACCGGTAGTTCAAAAAGCAGTGGATGTTGCCTTCTGGAAAGTTTTCGATTTTGACTTTGTAGATGGAGCTCCCTTTAGCGAATCCGATTTTGCCAGTGGCATTCATCACATTGTCATTTCAGAGGAAGTGGCGCAACGGATTTTTAATACTTCGAAGGTGGTGGGCAAGGATCTTACGATAGATTTTGTGGAGTATAAAATATGTGGAGTTGTCAAAACCCCCAGTTATGCCACGGAACTGAGCTATGCACAAGTATGGATTCCATATACTTGTTTTCCGGGGTATGATAAGTATAATCAATACGATGCGCTAGGTGCCTATGAAGTAGTCATATTGGCACGTTCCTCTTCCGATTTTGACAGCATAAAAGCTCAGGTAGATGAATTTACCCGAAAGTTTAATGCTATTTCTCATGATGGCTATAAACTGCTTTGGCATGGACAGCCTTATGCTTACTGGAAAACATTATTCCGTGTGGACTCTATGACGGACTTGGATTTTATGAAGATTTTCCGTCAGATAGGAGCTGTTTTGCTGATGCTGTTGTTAGTGCCGGCATTGAATTTATCGGGCATGATATCGGGACGAATGGAAAAACGTTTGCCCGAGATAGGAGTGAGAAAAGCATTTGGAGCAACGTCTTGTGTCTTATTTTCACAAATAATCTGGGAGAACCTGATTTTGACTGTTATTGGCGGTTGTCTGGGTTTGATTATATCTTATGGAATGGTGTTATTATCTAAAAATTGGCTGCTTACTTTGCTGGACGACAATGTAACGGCGTTACCTGATGGGGTAGGTGTGAGTATAACTCCTCAAATGCTGTTCAGTCCTGTTCTGTTTATGGCTGCCTTCCTGATATGTGTGGTGATAAATTTGTTCTCAGCCGTTATTCCGGCATATCTTTCTCTGCGAAAAGATATTGTGTATTCCATTAATAAACAAAAATAAGAGGTTATGTTGCATCATATATTTAGAAACCTTTGGAATTCGCGTAAGCGTAATGTGTGGATATTGTTGGAGTTGATTGTTATTGCCATTGTATGTTGGATGGTAATCGATCCCTTATTTGTTATTTTCTATAATAAGTCGATTCCGGATGGCTATGAGGCAGATGGGTTGTACAGGCTTCAGCTTTCTGTGGTTCCTTCTGATGAAGAAATTCGCCCGGAAGATTTCCGGAAATTGATGGAACGGCTTCGAAGTCATGAGCAAATCGAATCGGCTACTTATGTAGTCAATAACCACTATCCTTGTTCGCGTGGAAACAGTTTTAATAATCTTACTTTGGACACAATGAGTGTTCGTGTTGCTTTTATGGATTTTGTTCCGCACACCGATTTCTTTCAAACCTGGCGAATACGTTCGGTCAAAGACGGTACTTGGGAAAGCCTCGAAAATGCCGAATATACGGTGAATAGTATTTTGATGACTTCGGATGCTGCTGCTTGTCTTTCGCCCGATAAAGATCTGACCGGAGGTGTGGTTTATGCAAGAGATAGTGTTCCTCTGAAGGTAACGGCGTTAATTCAACCGGTCAAAATGAAGAGTTGTATGCAGCCTTATTATCTTCGTCTCAATGCACGTACTGACGGCATTCCGTCATG
>ERZ773143.3266-NODE-3266-length-10383-cov-8.482281_pt1 | contig 10383 bp, 8 predicted proteins | sample MGYA00580852_ERZ773143 | MGnify/ENA primary metagenome ERZ773143 (study PRJEB29015, sample SAMEA2737853) | human gut metagenome | biome: human gut; feature: human-associated habitat; material: faeces | place: China | collected 2012 ... | reverse complement strand
TAAGCCCGCCCGCCTGGGCGGCCACGACGGCACCAAGCCCACGCTCGACTATGACCCCGAAGAGGTTAAGCGTGCGTTTTCCATCTCGACGACCATCGCGCCGATTGACTGGAAGGGCGCCCGCATCAACGTGCTCGATGCCCCGTGCTACCCCGATTTTATCGGCGACGCCTTTGCCGCGATGAGCGTCTGCGAGACGGCGCTGTTTGTGGTCGACGCCGAGGCCGGCCCGCAGCCTACGACGGTTAAGCTCTGGTATGCCGCCGAGGACCTGCGTCTGGCGCGTGCGGTATTCGTAAACCGCCTGTCGCGCTCCGAGGCCAGCTTTGCGACCACCATGGAACTGCTGCAGGAGCGCTTTGGTACGCGACTGGGCGCCGTGACTCTTCCCTGGGGCGAGGGCGAGGATTTTGACGGCATCATCGACCTGGTGCGCATGAAGGCGCGCCACTGCAACGGCACCGAAGCCGTTGAGTCGGAGATTCCCGAGGAGTATCGTGCCCAGGCCGAGGAGGCCCACGACCATCTTTGCGAGTTGGTGGCCGAGGCCGACGATGAGCTGATGATGAAGTACCTGGAAGGCGAAGAGCTGACCAAGGAAGAAATCAAGGCGGCTCTGCGTAAGGCTACCATCTCTAACGAGATCGTTCCCGTTGTCTGCGGCTCCTCCTACAAGAACCGCGGCGTTCAGAAGCTGCTGGATGCCATTGTTGACTACATGCCGGCTCCTACCGACGTTGCAGCCATCAAGGGCACCAACCCCGAGACCGGCGAGGAGGAGGATCGTATCTCCTCCGACGACCAGCCGTTCGCAGCTCTGGCCTTCAAGATCATGACTGACCCGTATGTCGGTAAGCTCTGCTTCTTCCGTGTGTACTCCGGTACGCTGGACGCAGGCACCACCGTCTACAACTCTGTCAAGGATAACAACGAGCGTATCGGCCGTATCCTGCAGATGCACGCCAACAACCGTAAGGACATCGACACCGTTTACGCGGGCGATATTGCGGCTGCTGTCGGTCTGAAGAATACCACCACCGGTGACACGCTGTGCGACGAGAAGCACCCCATCATTCTGGAGTCCATGAACTTCCCGGAGCCCGTTATCCGCGTTGCCATCGAGCCCAAGACCAAGGCCGGCTCTGAGAAGATGGGCATTGCGCTGGCAAAGCTCGCTGAAGAAGATCCGACCTTCCGTACCTGGACCGATGAGGAGACCGGCCAGACGATCATCGCCGGCATGGGCGAGCTCCATCTGGAGATCATCGTTGACCGTCTGCTCCGCGAGTTCAAGGTCGAGGCCAACGTTGGCGCTCCCCAGGTTGCTTACCGCGAGACCATTCGCAAGGAAGCCAACCAGGAGACCAAGTACGCCCGCCAGTCCGGCGGTAAGGGCCAGTATGGTCACGTTAAGATCAAGCTGGAGCCCAACCCCGGCAAGGGTTATGAGTTCGTCAACGGTGTCGTTGGCGGCGCTATCCCGAAGGAATATATCCCCGCTGTTGACAATGGTATCCAGGGCGCGATGAAGTCCGGTGTTCTCGCCGGTTATCCCGTCGTTGATGTTAAGGTCACCCTGTGGGATGGTTCTTATCATGAGGTCGACTCCTCTGAAATGGCGTTCTCCATCGCTGGTTCTATGGCATTCAAGGATGCCATGAAGAAGTGCGATCCCGTCATCATGGAGCCCATCATGAAGGTCAATGTTATCGTGCCCGATGAGTACATGGGCAACGTTATCGGCGACCTGAACAGCCGCCGCGGCCAGATCACCAACCAGGAGTCTCAGGACGGTACCGCCCGCGTGACTGCTATGGTTCCTCTGTCCGAGATGTTCGGCTACGCCACCGACCTGCGTTCCAAGACCCAGGGCCGTGGCCAGTACTCCATGGAGCCTGATGAGTATCAGCAGGTTCCCAAGAGCGTTGCCGACAAGATCATGGCCGAGCGCGCTCACAAAGTCTGATTTTTTAAGTCATACTTCATAAAATAGACTTGCAATTTCTCTTTAAATTTTGTATGATAGTCTTACGCAAGACTACCAATATGTTTTAATTAAAGGAGGACACTTCCAATGGCTGAAAAGGAAAAATTTGACCGCTCTTTGGAGCACGTCAACATTGGCACCATCGGTCACGTTGACCACGGCAAGACCACTCTGACCGCTGCCATCACCAAGACTCTGGCTCTGAAGGGCGACGCCGACTTCATGGATTACTCCAGCATCGACAAGGCTCCCGAGGAGAAGGCTCGTGGCATCACGATCAACACTGCTCACGTTGAGTACCACACCGAGAAGCGTCACTACGCCCACGTTGACTGCCCGGGCCACGCTGACTACATCAAGAACATGATCACCGGTGCTGCTCAGATGGACGGCGCTATCCTGGTCGTCGCTGCTACCGATGGTCCCATGCCCCAGACCCGTGAGCACATCCTGCTCGCCCGTCAGGTCGGCGTGCCCAAGATCGTTGTCTTCATGAACAAGTGCGACATGGTCGACGACGAGGAGCTGCTGGATCTGGTCGAGATGGAGATCCGTGAGCTGCTGAGCGAGTACGACTTCGATGGCGACAACACCCCCATCATCCGTGGTTCTGCTCTGAAGGCTCTGGAGTCCACCAGCACCGATCCCAACGCCCCCGAGTACAAGTGCATTTGGGAGCTGATGGACGCTGTTGACAGCTACATCCCCACTCCTGATCGTGCTGCTGACAAGCCCTTCCTGATGCCCGTTGAGGACGTCATGACCATTTCTGGCCGTGGCACCGTCGCCACCGGTCGTGTCGAGCGTGGTACTGCCCACGTCGGCGACCAGATGGAGATCGTCGGTATCAAGGAAGAGAAGATGACCACCACCATCACCGGCCTCGAGATGTTCCGCAAGAGCCTGGAGTTCGCTCAGGCTGGCGATAACATCGGCGCCCTGCTGCGTGGCGTTGACCGTGACCAGATCGAGCGTGGCCAGTGCCTGTGCCAGCCCGGCTCTGTTCATCCCCACACCACCTTCGACGGCCACGTTTACGTCCTGAAGAAGGAAGAGGGCGGCCGTCATACCCCGTTCTTCAACAACTATCGTCCTCAGTTCTACTTCCGCACCACCGACGTTACCGGCATCATCACCCTGCCCGAGGGCACCGAGATGTGCATGCCCGGCGACAACGTCGATATGCATGTTGAGCTGATCACCCCCGTCGCCATGGAAGAGGGCCTGCGTTTCGCTATCCGCGAGGGCGGCCACACCGTTGGTTCCGGCGTTGTTTCCAAGATCGAGAAGTAATTTCTTGCTCTGAAAAGCAATACAAAGGGCGCTGTCCGCAAGGGCAGCGCCCTTTTTTGGTGCGCCCCTACATCATAAAACACATTGCGCCGCGTTTGTGCACTCTACACAAACGCGGCGCAATTATTTTGCAGAAAAAGTCAAATTAAAAGCTAAAACCTATTGACATTCTAGGTAAATAGGTATATTATACCGGCATCGGGTTTGAACAATACAAACCAAAAACAGGAAAGGGGAATACCGCTATGTCCGCTATGTGTTGTTGTCGTATGCGCTGTCACCGGGCATGGTCTGTGGGGCCTACCAGAACCCCCATGTGTTGAACCTGACCTCTGTCCGGGAACCTTCGCAGGGAAGGCCCGGATTTTTTACCTATTTTTTTCGTGACCCGATAGGGAAGGGGGAGACTTTTGTGGATTGGAATGTGGTCGCACAGTACCTGCCGCTGTTTGAAAAAGCGGCGTGGCTGACCCTACGTCTGGGGCTGGCAGGTATCGCGCTGGCTATTGTCATCGGGCTGGTCTGCGCACTGGTCCAGTATTATAAGGTGCCTGTGCTGCGCCGCGTCGTCGGCTTTTATATCCAGCTCAGCCGCAACACGCCGCTCCTGGTCCAGTTGTTTTTCATCTATTATGGTTTGCCGAAGATCGGCATCAGGACTGACGCTTCGGTCTGCGGCATTGCAGGTCTGGCGTTTCTGGGCGGCAGCTACATGGCGGAGGCGTTCCGCAGCGGGCTGGAATCCATCGAGCCGATCCAGACCGAGAGCGCCTACAGCCTCGGCATGGACCGGATGCAGGCGATGCGCTATGTCATCCTGCCGCAGGCCATGTCCACCAGCGTCCCGGCGTTCGTCGCCAATGTCATTTTCCTTTTAAAGGAAACCAGCGTGTTCAGCGCTATCAGCCTGATGGACCTGATGTTCACGGCGAAGGACCTCATCGGCCTGTACTACAAAACCACCGAGAGCCTGTTCCTTCTTGTGGTCTTTTACCTGCTGATCCTGCTCCCGGTTTCGCTGCTGGGGTCTCTGCTGGAAAGGAGGCTGCGCTATGCCGGATTTGGGGCTTAACGTACTGCTCAAGGGCAAAAACATGGCCCGCCTGCTGGGCGGCCTATGGGTGGCCCTGCGCATCAGCCTGCTTTCCGTCGCCATCAGCATCCCGCTGGGCATCCTGCTGGGCGTGCTGATGAGCGGCAAAAATCCCGTTGTAAAAGCCATCCTGCGGGTTTATCTCGAAATCATCCGCATTATGCCGCAGATGGTGCTGCTGTTCCTTGTGTTTTTCGGCACGACCCGCGCGTGGGGCTGGGACCTCTCGGGCGAGACGGCATCCGTCATCGTGTTTGTGCTGTGGGGCACGGCAGAGATGAGTGACCTTGTGAGAGGCGCGCTGATCTCCATCCCGAAGCACCAGTATGAGAGCAGCGAGGCGCTGGGCCTGACGAAGGCGCAGACCTATTGGTACATCATCATTCCGCAGACGGTGCGCCGCCTGATCCCGTTGAGCATCAACCTGATCACCCGTATGATCAAGACCACCAGCCTTGTGCTGATGATCGGCGTCGTCGAGGTGCTGAAGGTCGCGCAGCAGATCATTGAGGCCAACCGCATGGCCAGCCCGAACGCTGCATTCGGCATCTATCTGGTCGTGTTCCTGCTGTATTTCCTCGCCTGCTGGCCCATCAGCCTGCTGGCATCGTACTTAGAGAAAAAATGGAGGTAAGGAACCATGGCAGAACCGATTTTGACCGTAGAGCATCTGGTCAAGGGCTATGGGGAAAATACCGTGCTGGATGACATCAGCTTTTCCGTCCGCCCCGGCGAGGTCGTCGTGGTGGTAGGCCCCAGCGGCTGCGGCAAGAGCACGCTGCTGCGCTGCATCAACGCGCTGGAGCCCATCCAGAGCGGGCGCGTCCGCCTGGGCATGAGACCGTCGCCTACGGCGGCAAGGGGCTGACGAGTCTGCGCCAGCGCATCGGCATGGTATTCCAGAGCTATGAACTGTTCCCGCATCTGACCGTGCTGGACAACGTTATGCTGGCTCCGCTCAAGGTGGCCAAGCGTCCCAAAGACGAGGTACAGAAAGAGGCCGAGGCCCTGCTGGACCGCGTGAACCTGCTGAACAAGGCCAGGAGCTACCCGCGGGAGCTGTCCGGCGGCCAGAAGCAGCGCGTTGCCATCGTCCGCGCACTGGCGATGCACCCCGAAATTTTGTTGTTCGATGAAGTGACAGCAGCCCTTGACCCCGAAATGGTCCGCGAGGTGCTGGACGTTATGCTCGATCTGGCGAAGCAGGGCCGCACGATGATCATTGTCACCCACGAGATGCAGTTTGCCCGCGCGATTGCGGATCGTGTCATCTTCCTGGACGGCGGCAAAATCATCGAGGAGAGCACGCCGGAGGCGTTCTTCGACCACCCCAAGACAGAGCGCGCGCAGAAGTTCCTGCGCACCTTCACTTTTGACAGTGTGAAGTAATGGACTTGGCCCCCTCTGCGAGGGGGCTCCCGCGAAGCGGGTGGGGGAGAGAACCTCGCCATTACCCAAAACATTTAGAACTGTGGCAAAGTTCAACCCTTCCGGCTCTTCGAGCCACCTCCCCTGCTAGGGGAGGCAAGCGCCCGCTTCGCGGGGCGTACCATAGATTCCCTTTTGTGGAAAGAAATACATAGAGGAAAGCGAAAGACGAAAAAAGGAGGATATCACCATGAAAAAAGCAACCAAATTGACCGCCGCGGCCCTGGCCGCAACCCTGAGCCTGTCTCTGGCCGCCTGCGGCAGCAGCGCCTCCACGGGCACTGCCTCGACCTCGGCATCCGCCGACGGCGTTGTTTACCGCACGCTGGACGAAGTCAAGGCGGACGGCACGATCAACATCGGCGTTTTCTCTGACAAGAACCCGTTCGGCTACGTCGATGAAAACGGCGAGTATCAGGGCTATGACATCTACTTTGCCAACCGTTTGGCCGAGGATCTGGGCGTCAAGGTGAACTACGTCTCCACCGAGGCCGCCAACCGCATCGAGTACCTGCAGACCGGCAAGGTCGATGTCATTCTGGCCAACTTCACGGTCACGCCGGAGCGCGCCGAGGAGGTCGATTTTGCGCTGCCCTACATGAACGTTGCACTGGGCGTCGCTTCCCCGGACTCCAACGTCATCACGTCGCTGGACAGCTGGAATGCCGATGACCAGATGATCGTCATCTCCGGCACTACCGCAGAGACCTACCTGACCCAGAACTACCCCGACATCCCGCTGCAGAAGTATGACTCCTACGCCACGGCCAAGAGCGCAATGGAGAACGGCGGCGTGGCCTGGGCCAACGACAACACCGAGGTCATCGCGTTTGCCAGCCAGAACCCCGGCTACACTGTCGGCATCCCGTCCCTGGGCAGCCAGGACACGATTGCCCCCGCCGTCAGCAAGGGCAATGCGACGCTGCTGAATGCCATCAACGACGAGATCAAGGCTCTGGGCAAGGAGAATTTCTTCCACGCCGACTATGAGGCCACTCTCGTTGACACTTACGGCACTGACTATGAGGACAGCCTCGTGGTCGAGGGCGGCGAGACGAGCGCACAGTAAAAGGGGAAGGCTTAGGAAAGCAAAAGCGGCAGACCACAAACGGTCTGCCGCCTTTTCTTTGCCTTATTCCACGCCAAATTCCGTTTTTACCCGCGCGTACATCTCCCGCTGGGCGTTCGCTTCGTTATCGTCATCCACGCTGCCAAAGGCGCGCTTGGCGGCGCTGCCGGGGCCGGTGGAGCCGTGCTCACCAAAGCGGGCGGTCTTTTCGTTCTCGGGGTCACGCCAGTTGTCCCAGCCGTCGGCGCAGACCTCGTCGCTCAACGCGCAGTCCAGCCAGTAGCAGGCCGCGTCCGCGCGCCAGGGGCGGCCCAGATAGACGCTGCCGGGCGCACAGCTGCCCTGCACGGTGCAGTTCACAAACAGGTAGCCGGGCTTGCCTGCGGGCGTGCTGGGAGCCGTGATATAGCAGGTGCCGCTGATGTGGTGCCACGGCTCAAGGCGGCAGGTGTCGAACACAGCGTTTGCACCGCCAAAGATAAAGTCGATGTTGCCGCGGATCGTGCAGTTTTTGTAGTACTGCACGGTGTCCAGCCGGGGCGTGTTCTCCCGCGGGCCGCGGAAGCCGTTCTGCTCGCGCTCCTGCAGGGGCAGGGGAGCGGTAAACAGCGTGTCCTGGTTGCCGTAGAGGTTCACATTCTCCATCAGCACGCGGCTTGCGTCCGCGTAGACGGCCAGCGCCTGACCGGCCTTTGCGCCGTCCCCGGCGTTGTTCTGCACGGTCAGGTTGCGCACAACGGCCCTGCCGCCGCCCAGAAACAGCGTTGCGCTGCGGAAGGTGCCGGTCTTGACCTCGCCCGGCCACGGGTCACGCCCGCCCACAGACGCCGTGATGACTGTCGCGTTGCGGTACTCGCCCTCGATGACATAGTCCGCCAGCTCAATGAAGGGCCGTTCCTCGTAGATGCCGTGCCTGATGCAGAACCGCACCGGCTCGTCCGGCGTGGCCGCACAGGCGGCAACGGCCTCGGTCAGCGTGCGGTAGTCGCCCGCACCGCTCTCGTCAACGACCAATGTTTTGCGTTCCGTTTCGGTCATGCAAAAAATCCTCTCATAAATGCAATATCACTGGCAGCGCGGGCTGGCACAGCCTCCTCACGCAGCACGGGCAGAGCGTCCTGCGGCAGCTGCCGCAGCATGGCGAACGCGCCCGCGTAGTCGGTCAGGCTGTCCTCCAGACTCGTGTGGAGCAGCCCGCCGTCCGGCGCAAAGGCCTGCCCCTTGAAGTGGACGGCCACGATCTGGTCGCCCAGCAGCTCGCCCACGTCGTTCCAGATGCGGTCCTGCGCGCCGACGTTCCCGGCATCCACCAGATTGCTCATGTCAAAGATGACCTTCAGGTTCGGGCTGCGCATCGTGTCCAAAATATGCCGCGTCGCGGCGGCGGAGTTCATGCTGTGGTAGGTCACAGGCTCTACGGCGACGGTCACGCCCAGTGCCTCGGCGGCGGGCAAAATGTCCGCCAGACTGCGGCAGAGCAGCTCCTGCGCTTCCTCGCGGGTCGTACCGGCAGGCTGCTTTTCCATGCTGGTCGTCTCGGTGCCGATGCACCCGGCACCCAGCGCCTTGCAGACGGCCAGCTGGCTCTTGAAGTCCGCCGCATTCTTCAAACGGCTCTCATCGTTGATGGCCAGCTCCACGTAGGTTCCCAGCACGGCCACCTGAATGCTGTGCGCCTTTTCGGCGGCGACGGTCTCGGCGACCAGCGCGTCGGTCACGTCCGCATAGCTCCTGACGGACGGCACACACTTTTTATAGGCCAGCTGCACAGCGGCAAAGCCGTCGGCGGCCACGCGCCCGAACAGCTCGTCCGGGCTGCCCTTGCCGTAGTCGTGCAGGCGGGCACCGACGATAAATTTCGGCATAGTGTGCCCTCCTTACTGCTTTTGTGCGGCCAGAATTTCCGTGTAGGCCAGCAGCAGCGGGCCTACGCCCTTGGCATCGTTCTCGACGATGGGCTCGCTGAAATAGTACGCCAGACTGCCATCGCGGCGGGTCGCGCCGCCGAGACCGGCCACCAGACAGATGCCGCCCAGCTGCAAAGCGCCGTCCGCGCCCACGCCCAGATGGCGGTCACAGGTGCCGTAGAACGCCTTCTCACCGTAGGCCGTGTAGCGCTTGGGCAGGTAGCCCAGACGCACGCCCTTGAGCACGGCGTAGGCGAACAGTGCGCTGCCGGAGGTCTCAAGGTAGTTGCCTTCGACCCCGGCTTTATCTACGACCTGCCAGAACATGCCGCTCTCGGCATCCTGGAAGGCGATCATCGCGTCCACCGCGTCCTTCAGCATTGCCATGATGGCGCGGTACTCGTAGTAAAGCTGGTTGTCCATCCGCTCCAACGTGTCTACCATGGCCACCAGGAACCAGCCCATGGCGCGCAGCCAGAAGTTGGAGCTGCAGCCGGTCTCGGGGTTCGCCCAGTACATCTCGCGGCTCTCGTCGTAGCCGTGGTAGTACAGGCCGGTCTTGGCGTCCTTCATGTGCTTCTGGATGTTCATGAACTGCTTGTAGCTGTCAATGCAGCCGTGCATCCCATTGCAGCGTGTCTCATACTCCATGTAGAAGGGCTGGGCCATGTAAGTGCCGTCCAGCCAGACCTGGTTGGGATAGATCTTCTTGTGCCAGAAGTTGCCCTCCTTCGTGCGGGGCTGGGTCTCCAGCTGGCCGCGGATCGTCTCAATGGCGTCGCGGTAGCGCTGGTTGCCGGTCAGGTCGTACAGCGTAAACAGGTTTTTGCCCTGGTTGATGTTGTCCAGGTTGTACTCGGCGGGGTCGTAGGTCTCAATGACGCCGTTGTCCTTGACAAAGTAGTCCAGAAACTTCTTGGAGAAGTCCAAAAACTTCTCGTCGCCGGTGGTCTTGTACAGGCTCAGGCAGGCAGTGATCATGCAGCCGTCGATGTAATTCCACTTGTTGGGCTTGCCGCTGCGGACCTTCTCGATGTTCCAGAGCGGTGCCTCGGCGGTGGAGCCTGCGATCAGGTAGTCCACGTAATGGCCCAGCGTGGTCAGAATCTCTTCATGGGTCATGGTTCAGTCCTCCTCAAAGCTATCTACGTTTGTCAGCTGCAGGCGCTCACCCTCGTAGCCGGTGATCGCAACGTTGTGCAGCTCAATTTTATGCACGTTCTCGGCATGGACGCCCACCTTGCAGGAGGCATCCGCGCCGCACATCATGGCGGCCTGACCGGCTTTGGCGTCCGGTGCAAAGCTGATTTTTACGTTGTGCATCTTGACACCCTCGATCGGGTGCTCGGGCAGGCCGCTGAACCAGCAGCCTGCGTACTGGGCGTCGGTGGCCGTGATGTTTTCCATCTCCAGCGTGCCCAGTGTCGGGGTCATCTCGTCGACAGGCAGGGCCTCGTGGGTCTGCACATAGTCACTGCGGCCATCGGGGTCGCAGAAATAGAACATGTTGATGACAAACGGCGCCAGCACGCCATCCATAACGACGTCACGGAACACCAGCCCGTCGATGATGGCGTACTTGCCGCGCCCGCGGCGGGGCTTGACA
>ERZ773143.3265-NODE-3265-length-10389-cov-5.915038_pt1 | contig 10389 bp, 19 predicted proteins | sample MGYA00580852_ERZ773143 | MGnify/ENA primary metagenome ERZ773143 (study PRJEB29015, sample SAMEA2737853) | human gut metagenome | biome: human gut; feature: human-associated habitat; material: faeces | place: China | collected 2012 ... | reverse complement strand
CCAAGACCAGCGCCGCCATCGAGCGCTTTTCGGCCAAGGGCGGGCTGTACATCAGCGTGCTGACCCACCCCACCACCGGCGGCGTGACCGCCAGCTTTGCAAGCCTGGGCGATATCATGCTGGCCGAACCGGGGGCACTCATCGGCTTTGCCGGCCCCCGTGTCATTGAGCAGACCATCGGTGAAAAACTGCCCGCCGGGTTCCAGCGCAGCGAATTCCAGATGGAACACGGCTTTGTGGATCAGGTGGTGCCCCGCAGTCAGCTGCGGGATACGCTGATCCAGGTCCTGCAGCTTCATGCCGGAGGGAAACACGAATGATAAAAGATATTTTGGAGCAGCTGGCCCCGCTGGACGCACAGATCGCCGCGCTGAAGGGCAGCGGCAGTGACATGGAGGCCATCACCGCCCATGCGTCCGAACTGGCAGAGCTGGCGGTGGAAGAGGACGAGATTCTGCGCTCCTGCGGCCCGCTGACTGCCGAGGATCGGGTCTTTCTGGCCCGTCACCCGGAGCGTCCGCACATCGACGAGACGATCTCTGCCCTGTTCACGGATTTCTTTGAGCAGCGCGGCGACCGGCAGTGCAAGGAGGACGCAGCCATTCTGGGCGGCGTGGCCCGTTTCCACGGGATGCCGGTGACGGTCATCGGCCACCGCAAGGGCTCCACGCTGGAGGAAAATCTGGCCTGCAACTTTGGAATGCCGGGGCCGGAGGGTTACCGCAAGGCTCTGCGCCTGATGAAGCAGGCTGAAAAATTCGGCCGTCCCATCATCACCTTTATCGACACGCCGGGCGTTGGCATATATAAAAGTTAAGTTCTATTGCCAAAGCCACGCAGGCAAATTCCATCTCTCGGGCTTTGTCAATCAGGGTTTGTATGTCTTCTGCCGGAATAAATATTTTTTTGGGTTTTATTTGCTTAATCCTCAAGTTTTCAAAGGGGTTTTTGCAAGTGAAGATATTTTTGCGGATGCCGAAGTTAAAAAGCATTCTTAAAAAACTGATGCAGTTTTTTGCCCAACGGGGTTTGTAGCTCTCTTCCAGCCGTTCATAAAGCTGATAAGCGGTGTCGTTGTCGAACAGGTCAAGCGAGACAGAGGCTAAACTCTGGCCTGATTTATTTTCTTTTTTTTCAATCAATCCGAAAGCGTAAGCATAGTCTTTTTTTGTCCGCTCAGCCAGTTCTTTATAAAAACGACTTTCACGGTACAGCCGCCACAAGCCGGAGGCGGATTTTATATTGATATTTTCCCCGGTTTTTTTGAAAGATTTTAATTGTTCGTAGATTTCCAAAGCCTTTTGACATGCGCGAAAATAATCCTTTCCCAAGGGCTGAGATTTGATGGTGCAGCCCTCCGGGATCAGACGTGCTGGTATGTTGAAGTAGTAGGCTACTTCTCCGTTTGCCAGCCTTTTCGATGTCAAATAGGGTATTTTCATTTAGAACTTTCAAAAGCAAAAATCCAAGTCTGCCGTTTCTTTTTTCATTGTTTCCACAGTTTCCGAACAAAGCCGGTAGAGCTTCACCCGGGGCGAGAGGGCGCGCATTTCAAGCTTGCCCTTCAGCACATACTTGTTAAGCGTCCGCAAATCTCCCGGCCGCGCTTTGATTCCCAGCAGCGGCTTGATTTCTTCTGCTGTGTAAAACCCGTCAATCATGGTTTTCACCTCTCAAGTCAAATTCGTCCCCGATTTGGCGGAGGGTTGCTGCCAGATGCAGAGCAAGCCCGACAATGAACTCCGGGGATCTGTCTTTCAAAACCGCTTCCTGCTCGTCGCGGGTGAGGTCAGAGAAGCACAGGTTTTCGTATTTCTCCCCGCGTCTGATACGGAAATAACAGCCGTCAAGATTTCTGTTTACCATGGTTCACCTCATAAGATTATAGATTATAAAATCAAATATTCCCATTTCGGCAATTCCGGCGATAAGATACATTGCGTTTCTCTCAGACAAGCTCTCATCATTGCAGATGGCCCGGCAAATATTGAAAATATTAAAACAATGGATGATCATTTTTTGTCCTCGTAAAAAGTTACCTCATCTTTCTGAACGGGGCAGCAGTTTTTAAAAACAGCATTAAATTTGTGCTCTATATCTTGTCAACTCATTATCAAACCAGCAGCCACCAACAACTTTACCGATAGCTTCATCGATGGCGTCCCTTCTGTCTTCCGCTTCAACTATCTCATCTATTTCAAAAGTAACCCTGTATTTCTTCATTTCTCAATCTCCTTTAATGCTTGCTGTGTTTGCCCAACAACGATACCAATCCCCATTAGCGTATCTTCTGCGAAATCTTTTGTATGTTCTCTACGAAAATAAAGACCAACGGCATCTCCTATTTCTTTCAAGTTCTTTCTGGCAATCTCCAGCTTTTTCTCAAGTTCAATTTCTCGGCCGCTCTTAGTCATCTAATGCGCTCCCCTAGCTCAATATCAAAAACAAGGCCGTCAATATGTAGGTCGGTGTTTTTACCATCAACAAGGCGAATATCTTTAATTTCAAAAGTCATACGTTCAGGGTTTTTCCGATATGCTTTTTGAAACTGGACAAAGCACCCTTGTGAAAACTCAAATTTCTGCAATCTGTTTTCCCAATAAGGGGTGCTGTTTCCTCATAGTCCCAAAACAGGCGATCCAGTTTTGATTTGAGATTTTTCATTTTTAGACCTCGTTTGTTGCGTTTATACTAAAATTAGTATACTAAAATTAGTACAAAGTCAATACTTAATTTAGTATTTTTTTTGATGATTTTAATATCTGATTGTTTTTATGGAAAATATTTTTATGAGAGCAAAAAAAATCCGCCATTAGGCGGTGAAGAGTGGAGTCGGGCTCGATAATCGTTAATAAAAAGTTAAAATAAAGTCTATTGACAAGATGTAAGAAAAATGATATATGTAATATTGGAATTACCCGCTATACCGAAGCAGCTCCGTACGGAGTATGCAAAGCTCGACAAGAGAAGTAGGATAGCGGGTTTTTTATTTGAATTGCCAAATATCAAGTTTGTTCTTTAATATCTTAACCCATTCTTTTTGCTCTAAAGTAGCGTTTGCAGAATAAGCATGGCTTACTAACCCAACAATCATATCTGCAAGCTGAATGAGACGGTTATTTTTTGAGTCCTCGTAACGTATTTTTGCAACTTCTTTTTGCGCTTGTGCTCGTATGTAGCTGACCAGTTCTTTTTTTACGGTGTCTTTTTTTCCGTCAAGCTTCAATGATGCTTCCGATAGTTGTGCATGGGTAATTACTTGTTTAAGAAAGAAGTTATAGAATTTGTTTGCGTTATTGCGCAATTCTTCACTCGTTATTTTCATTTTGTTAACATATAGTACTTTTGCTCGAAATGAGCATTTTGAAATCTCATTAAAAAATATATCCTTAACGCGATTACATGTTTTTGAGTATTTGAATTCGGAAAGGTGGCGAGATAAGACGGCAGCATGATTGATGGCTTTTTCAGCTTCCTCGGCTTGCTCAGTATCTTCAAATATAACAAGAGCAAAAGAAAAACTGACAGAAGATTTTGCCTTGAATCCGGGATCTCCACTTTCATCAATAAAAACTAATTGTTTAGTCATTTTTATATATCCACTTCTATTTTAACCTACCTTTTCAGCGGCAAGGGTGTAGATAACCTTGCCGACTATTGGGATTTCTTCCAAAGTTGCGGGAAGTGGAGGATATTTTTTATTATCCGAAAGAACACTGATGTCGTTGCCGAGTCCGCATTGAACTCGTTTGACGGCGAGGCCGCCGGCAAGGCGGAGCAGAAAAAGCCCGTCCGAATCGGGAGAAATGCGGCTTATGTCAACAAGCACCCAGTCACCCTCTTTTAGAGTAGGCTCCATCGAATCGCCTTTAACTTTTATCATTTTTATATTTTCAGGTGCAGACATCGTGATTTGCCGGAAATCAATCAACGGCATCAACCATTTGCCGTTAACGTTCTCGTTTAAATTTTCAATACCAGTACCGCAACAGGCGACGGCATCCAGCATGTCAATTGATATTGTGTCAATATTTTTTTTTCGCAAATTGCTGATAAATTTCGTGGCCTGATCTATCAGAACGGAAATACCATCCGAGTGCAGAGGGGAGATGGGTGGGTATAAAGGCTTTGATGATAATTCTTGTTCGTCCACGTCCAATATACGCGCAATTGCTCGACGATCGTCTTCTTTTAGTTGTTGCGGTAACCCATATTTTATGTATTGATGAATATATTGGTCTTTCCGTCCAATTGCCAATGATAGTTCTCGATAATTTGTTCCTTTTTCAGCTATTTTTTTATCTAAGAACTTTCTGATTTCTTCTTGTGTTTTCATGGATTCTCCTTTTCTTAATAATATACTAAAAGTAATATTTATGCAAATACTGATTTAAGTATTGACTTTATACTAAAATTAATATAATTAGATACTATCTTTAGTATAAAAGGAGTTTGAAATGACGAAAAAGGATTTTTTAGAAAAAGTCGAGTTTTTTCTAAAGAAAAATAAAATGACGCCTACTGCTTTTGGAATCGCAAGCGCTAATAATCCGGGCTTTGTTTTTGATATTCGAAGTGGTCGAGAGTGTCGCGAAGCAACACAAAAGAGAGTTCTTGGGTTCATGGAAGAGTACGAGAAAGCACAAAAAGGTGCTGAAGACAGAAATTCTTAAATTTAATCAACCGCCGCCGGGTTTTCCGGTCGGCTTTTTTATTAACAAAAAAGAAAGGAAACAAAAAAATGAACAAACGAATTCGGCGCAAAATTAGCGAAAGAAACTTTAACCGATGATAATAGAAATAAAAAGTAAGGATCTTAAAAAAGGCTGAAATTAATCAGCCCTGTAAGATGCTATAAGCGACGGGTAGGAAAAATCGAATTTGTTCCAAATTTATTTGCTTGTATAGAATATTTTAACAAAATATCTTTTTTTCGATCTTCGGGCATAGTTTCAATCAATGCAACAAGCATATTTTGGATTTCTCTGACTCTCTTATTGATTGCATCTAATTCATTTAAGATTTCATTTTCCATATTATCACCTCCTACTGTGTGAATTTTAAGTTGAAATAAAAAAATAGTCAACATTAAAAGAGGAAAGAAAAAAATATGACAGAACACACGCTGCAATCGCAAATTGTCCGCATTCTCCGGGGTGCCGGGTTTATCACCATCGACGGCGATGTGATGTCTGCACTCAGGTATCTGTCGGCGCGTGACAACCGGCGTTTTCTCTTTATCAACCAGCATAATCGAATGGGCTACACCAAAGGACAGCCGGACTTGATTGTCTTGCTGCCCAAAGGGCGTGTTTTGCTCGTTGAGATGAAAAACGGCAAACTCGGACGGCAGCGTTTGGAACAAAAGAAATTTCAAACCGAAACGGAGGCAATGGGGCACGATTACCGCGTCTGGCGGTCGGTTGAGGATGCCGTTGCCTTTGTCAGCAAAGAAAGGGGGAAATTGTGAATCAGGCGGAAAAATTATTCGGGAAAAGTAAAACCGACAAATGGGTGAGGGAAGCCTTAAAGCAGCATCCGCTGATGACGGACGAGCAGCTTCTGAAATTTGAAAAAGCCGTATTGGAGATTGCCGCTCATGAGCGTGGCAATCGAAAAAAAGCGCAAGAACTTTTGGTGCGAATTGTGGCTGAAAAGATAGAAAGGGGAATATGATGAAAAAGTGCAATGCTTGCGGGCAGGTAAAAGATGAAAACTGTTTTTCAAGTAAAAATCACTACTGCCGAAATTGTCAGGCAGAGATGTATAAGCTGGGCTTAAAAGCGACGGAATACCGAAAATATCTGACTAAACAGCCAAAAATTGAGAACACCTGCGGCGGGATTGTTGCCCGCTGGGTGAAGCATACCAAGCCGGGGGAGAGGAAGTGGAGCATTGAGAACACGGTAACCGACTCGCACCGGTTCGGCGACGATAAACAGGAATTTTTGAGCGTTTTGAAAAACCAACTGGCAGGGGAGTAGGGAAGATGGATAATAACAGATGTGAAAGAATAGCAGAATTGTTGTTAAAAGAAAATGAAATAAATAAAATAGAGCGTGTTTCCACTTTGTTTAATTGCCAAGATATAACAGCTTGTTTTGACTATTATGATGCAAATGAAGTACCGCTAACGCCTATTGAAAAAATAATGTATGCAATTCTTACTAGAGTAGCAGATTGTTTTAATGAATCTTATGATTCAGAAATACAAATTAATTTTTCACCTCAAGAGAAAATAGGATGCTATCGTGTTGATTTCGTCGTGGAAGCCTCATTTTCTGATGATAAAGTAATCATTGAATGCGATGGGCATGATTTTCATGAAAAAACAAAACAGCAAGCAAAACACGATAAGGAACGTGACCGTTATTTAATATCACTTGGTTATAAAGTTTTAAGATATACCGGATCTGAAATATATAACGATTTTGATAAAATAGAAAAGGAGTTATCAAAGCTTTTAGATATTCCATTAGGAAATACGGTTAATCCGGCGGCCGGAGACTATATGCAGCCTTCAATTTGGTACGTTATCGGTCTGGGGGCGGTTCATAGAAGCCATTTCCTGAAGTTTGAAGCGAACATCCCGGAATTGCCGATGCGTCCGCTGACGTTGTATTTCGGTATGCCGTTGACGCAGCTCATCAAGCAGGATGTCGCAAACTCAAACTTGGCAAGTCAGGGACTGGCAAACTTGATGAACCGTTTTCGGTTTACTTACCTGAAGGCTGATGAGAGTTCTTTTACAACCGAAAATGCAAAATGTTTTAAAGACAGGCTGAACTTCATGTCGTTTGTTCAGGACAACTTCGGTGTTTGTCCGATTAAAACGACAGAAGACGTTATACAGCTGACAACCAGTCTTGCCGGTATGGCTGAAAACGTCGAAGAGTTCTATTTGCTGATTTCGGCCAAAACAGATATCCCTTATACAGAATTGATGGGTAAATCCGCTGAGGGTATGAACGCCACCGGTTCGGGCGACCGCCGCAAATGGTATGACAAATGCCGCAGCATTCAGGAATCAGTAAAAAATAATCTGCTGTTTATGTATGGCATTGTTGCCGGAATTGACAGCGGGAAGTTTGTAAAATTTACGGATTTTACCTTTAACCCGTTGGAAGAGGCAACGGAAAAAGAATTGGCGGAAAACATCAAGTCTTACGCCGAAGTGGCAAGTGCTCTTGTCAGCCTTGGCGCAAAGCAGGATGAAGTCTTTGAGTGGCTGAAACAGTTCAAACAGTTTAACCTTGACGGTCTGTCGTTTGATACCGAAACGGAAGGTCTCGGCGGCTATGAGGACATCACGCCGCAGGTTATGTCTGAGTTTCAGGCGGCAAACGAGTGGCGGGAAGAAGACCACCCGCGCGGCAAAGATGGAAAGTTCGGCCAAGGCGGCGGGGATAATGAGAAAGATAGAAAAGCAGATGTTGAAGAAAAAATAAGTAAAATAAAAATTGATTTTACTAAAGATAATATTTTGCCTGAACTAAATGCCGGAGATTTAGAAGAACTTGGCGTTAAGAGCAAGCCGGTTTTACTAAAGAAAACCGTTATTGATCGTAATCTTTCACAACATCCTGATGTTGAAGTAGAAGATTATGAAATGATGATTGGCAAAGCATTGTATGATGCGGATGCTATTTTGCCCGGAAATGCCGAAAAACCTTACTATAATTTTATAGCAAGAGTTTCGGGAGAAAAAAATTCGGTTGTGTTATTAGAAGTAGCAGACAATAAAGATAATTTTGAAATAGTACATTTCCATTGGGCAAAGAACAAGCAGCGCCGTACTTTAGAAAAGAAAGCTGAAAGGATAAAAGAAAAAAGCTAGATTGGGAGGACGGCCAACCCCATTTAAGGGAATCCCTCCATCGTAATAGCTTTGTAAGCTACCCGGCAGGCGAGGCCGAATTTTCTGCAGTTCAATCTAGCTTTGATATATTTATATTACCACAAAAAATGGGAAAAGGCAATAAAACAATGTATAAAAATAAAAGCCGGTAATTCTAGGACTTTTGCAGAACTAAGCTGCAACCCTCGGAACAATACCGACTTTATGTATTTATAATACCCCAAAAAACGAAAAAAGGCAAGCGGATAATGCAAAAACAAAACGCACGGGCAAGAGCGGCGGGCGGGTTCAAGGTAATGGATGACATTGCCAAAAACAAGCACGCTGACGTATATTACCGCAAAGCGATTGAGGCGGAGACGGAAAAAATGCTCTCCGCCTTATTTGCGAGCCTGGAAGACGTCTACACCACCGTTCGTATGGAAAATGCCGCGCCTCAGGGGAAAAAGCCGACTGTCCGCAATGTGGAAAAGCTGATTGCTTGGTATAAAGGGGAATATCTCGGGCGCTTTTTGCGCAATGCCGAGAAGATTGTACAAAAATTTGTACGTCTTGTTAAGCGCGGTGCAAAATCTTCCCTTGCGCGGGTTATGCGCGAGATGTACGGCGACAGTTTTACCCTTAATTTTGACAGCAAAGAGGTTGAAGAAACCATCCGGCTGATTATCCGCCGCAATGTCGGGTTAATTCAAAACACGACGCTTCAAACCTTAAACAACGTTGAAAACATCGTTTATGACGGCATGACAACGGGACAACGTTGGGAAACGATTGCCAAAGACCTTAAAACTCAGTCCCACATTGCCAAAGACCGGATAAAGAGGATTGCCCGCGACCAGACGGCAAAAGCGAATGCGGCGTTTAACGAGCAAGCGCAGGCTGCGGCGGGAGTGAAGTTCTTTATGTGGTCAACCGCGCATGACGAACGTGTATCAACCGGCAAAGGCGGGCACAAACAGCTTGACGGCAAGATTTACAAATGGGGCGATTCCGAGCATTATCCGGTGATTGATGCCTACGGGCACCGTGGTCTTCCGGCAGAACGGCCGAACTGCCGCTGTATTGCGCGTTCAATTCTTGTTGCACCCGATTATGAGGCTAAGAGACTTTCTGACGGCTCATATGAAATAATCAAAGGCAGAATTTAATGGTACATCTTTTGACTTACACAACCCGCCTCAGCAATGAGAGCGGGCACCGGCATATGGATGAGAACGGGTATCTCTTTGTTGACGAAAGCCCGATTTTGCGGTCAGGGATACTGGAATATCTGGGCAAAGAGCTGATCGACGGCGGCAGTCCGGATGTCGACGGGGAAGAGATAGACCCGGATAAAATTTATAAAGTTTACATTTCTCCCGAAGAGCTGGCCAAAGGGGCAGAGAGTTTCAAGCTTCTGCCTCTGGTCAACGGGCACGAATGGCTGGGGCTGGACGGCGAAGACGCCAAAGGCCGGCAGGAAGGCTCAACGGGAGAGCGCGCGGAAATCAAGGGGGGTAAGCTTTTTGTCCCCCTTAAATTTACCGGCGACGGGATTCTTGCCGACTTAAAAGACGGCAAAGAAGAACTATCGGCGAGCTATACAAACAAACTTAGTAAGTCGGATGTTTCCGATTATGACTTTGTGGCTTCCGATATTAAGGGCAATCACATAGCCCTCGTGGAACGGGGTCGGTGCGGCTCCGATGTGAGAGTGTTAAATAACAAAATGGAGAAATCACAAATGAAGTCTAAAAACGAAATGAAACTCGTTATTGACGGCAAGGAGATTGACCTCGGCAAATTCTTCGAGCAGGAAGCCGGAGAAGAAGCCCACGAGGGCACTGGCGCAATCACTGAAAGCGATAACGATTCTGTCGACAAAAGAAAGCTGATTGATGAGGTCGGCGGCATTTTGAAAGGCAAAGTCGACGAAGAACTCTGGCGCACCGTTATCGAAAAGCTGGAAAAGCTGGCCTATGACGGGTCGGAAACGTCGACAAGCGACAATGAAGAAACGGAAAAACCGGAAGAACCGGCAATGGAAAACGAAGACGGCGAAGAGCAAAAAGGCGAAGAAAACGCCTGCAAGTCGGCAAATTCCTTTGAAAAAATCTACACCAAGCTGTCAAACGCCTGGGCAAAAAAGGAAAAAGACAGAAACGCCGGCTTGAAACGCGCTTATAACGCCGCGAGTGCGGTTATTGGCGAATTTAATCCGTTCGGCTTAACTGAACGTGAAATGCTGGTCAAGGCTCTCAATCATCAGGGCATTGAAACCGACAAAGAGAGCGTGCCGGAACTGTATGCCATGTTAAAAGTCTGCAACTCGCAGACTAAGGTGGACAACGGTTTTGATTATGGCACCGGTGGTTCCGATGAAATTGAAATCAACATTTAAGAGGAAAAAGAAATGCAGAGTCAAGTATATATCAATCAGGCCTTAGGCCAGCCGGGAACGATCTCCCGTCTTAATCCGATTGACAAGATTCCGGTTGTGGCTTCGGGCATACGGGTAAAAAATGAATGGATATTGTTCCGTTTTACGGGTT
>ERZ773143.3264-NODE-3264-length-10390-cov-3.522883_pt1 | contig 10390 bp, 7 predicted proteins | sample MGYA00580852_ERZ773143 | MGnify/ENA primary metagenome ERZ773143 (study PRJEB29015, sample SAMEA2737853) | human gut metagenome | biome: human gut; feature: human-associated habitat; material: faeces | place: China | collected 2012 ... | reverse complement strand
ATCATCGTTAAAATTTCTTGTATCCAATTCAGATAACTGCAAAATATCATTAATCAAAGTCAGAAGACGCGACGAATTTTTCTGGATTTCCCCGGCAAAACGCACCACATCTTCTCCCTTTGCCATTCCCCCGGCAATCAACTCCGAATAACCGGAAATTGATGTCAAAGGCGTTTTCAATTCATGGGAAACATTCGCCGTAAATTCCTGCCGCATATTACTACTTTTTACAATATCCCGGTGTTGCTTTTGAATCGTATTCAAAAAAGGAGTTAATTCTTTGTAACCGGTTGCCAGTTCCTCGCGATCCATGTTCTTTGCAAGCATTTCAATTGGTTTAACAATACTTTTCGCAAATAATCTTGATAAAAAGATAGACACCACAAACAAAAGAATCGCAATTCCTCCAATAAATGGTGAAACTCGTATCAAAAAGCTAAAAAAACTCTGACTTTCTTTTGCCAAACGGAGAATATTACCATCGCTTAACCGTATTGCATAGTAATAAGAAGCATGAGATAATGTATTAGAAGTTCGGATGGATTTTCCACTTCCCTTTTCTATCGCCTCTTTTACTTCGGGACGTTCTTTGTGATTTTCTAAAACGTCTGCATTTACATCCGAATCAGCTAAGACAACTCCATCTTTGTCAATCAGTGTCACGCGTATGTTATCAACTTTTTTCTGCGAGATAATGCGGTTAGTATCTTTATAATTTACTAAATCCTCTCCTAACATATCAGCACAGGTGTGAAGATTCTCAATGACCTCATTTTGAAACAAATTATAAAACACAACCGTTGTTAATAACAACACGGCAATCATCGATATCATAGCAATTGCCATAAAGTTTAACTGCATCCTTTTTTTCATTCTGTTTCATCCTCCGTTTTTCGGAAACAATATCCGACATTTCGTATCGTTTGTATCTGGCTGCCGGCTTCACCAAGTTTTTTTCGCAGCGTCCGAATATGCATATCTAATGTTCTCGATTCTCCAAAAAAATCAACACCCCAAATTAACTCCATCAAAGAATCCCTTGTCATCACCTGGTCTGCATGGCTCATCAGTACCTGCAGTAATTCAAATTCTTTGTAAGTAAGCGGGCATTTTTCCCCTTTTACAAAAACTTCTCTGGCGTCCTTATTTAATTCGATTTTCTGCCGGTTTCCAATGACAGAAATTTGTTTCTTTTTGCTCGAAAATCGTCGCAGCAAAGCCCGGATACGTGAAACAAATTCCATTACACCAAATGGCTTTGTCAAATAGTCATCCGCCCCGGCGTCAAGTGCCATAATTTTATCACGATCCTCGCTACGCGCACTAATCACAATAATGGGCATATTCGACCATGAGCGGATGCTTTCGATCACCTGTGTGCCGTCAATATCCGGCAGCCCCAGATCCAGCAGAACGATATCCGGGTTATGGGAGGTCACCTCCATAATGGCACCGCGTCCGTTCTCTGCAGTCAGATAGCGGTAATCGTGCGCCTTTAATGTTGTTACGATCAGATTGCGGACAGGACGGTCGTCCTCCACAACGAGAACAAGGGGTTTATTCATTCAGAGTCACCTCGCTGAGCGGTAAAGTAAAGGTAAATATGCAGCCGTGCGGTACATTATCCGTAAGTGTCAGCGTTCCGCCGTGCAGCTCTACGATAGATTTACACAGGGTAAGCCCGATCCCGAAGCTTCTGCGGCTGTCTGCGACTGTGTTTTTTCCGGTGTAAAACATTTCAAAAATATGCGGTTTCACATCGTCTGCAATTCCGTTTCCGTCATCGGCGACACGGATCACGGCATTCCCACCCTGTTTTTCGACACTTACGCAGATCTCGGAGCCTTGTTCGGTATATTTCAAGGAGTTGTCAATAAGATTGACGATGACCTGCACGATAAGCTGTGCGTCCATGCGTGCAAGAATCAAATCGTCACACTTCACCGTTATCGTGTGCCCGACAGACTTCTGCTTCAAATGTGAAACGGCTTCACTGATCACTTCGTCTACAAGCTGGTTGGTAAGCTCCAGCTTCAGGCGTCCGTCATTCAGCCGTGTAACATACAGCAGATTTTCCACTACGTCAATCAGCCACTCGGAATCGTCATATATATCTTTATATATCTGTTGCTTTGTCGTTTCGTCCAAGCAGTTTCCGTTATGCAAAAGTGTGTCCGCATTGCCTGAAATCGAGCAAAGAGGCGTGCGTAGATCGTGTGAGATCGACCTCAAAAGGTCGGCGCGCAGCTGCTCGCTTTTTGCAAGATCTGCTGCCCGTTCTTTTTCAGCGGCGTTGTGCGTGTTGTCCATTGCCAGAGCACATTCGTTTACAACTGACAGCACGATGCTGTTTTCAAATGAATCGGGCTTTTCAGGTCTCATCGGTATTCCGATTACTCCATAGACTCTGTCCCCTGCACGGATCGCAAGATAAAGACATTCGGATTTTCCGAACTGTGCTGTTGTTGCTCCTGTACGGCGACCGTTTTGAAATGCCCATTCTGCGGCTTTCTGCTCTGCATCGTTCAGCAGATTTTCAGAGTATGTATACTTTTTTTCGGCGAAAAGCCGTCCGGTCGACATTCCATTTTCACTTTTTGTATAAGCAACAATACTGCGGTCAAGCAGCCGAGAGAGCTGCATACAGGTCACGCTTAAGATATCATCGTTGCTTTTCGCTTTTTGCAGCAGACGGTCGGTGTCGAACAGCACCTGCGTGCGGAACGCAGAACGAGCTGAAAGTCTCGCATGATCCTTAAGCTTCGAGGCAAGCGTGCCGGTGAGAACGGAAGCTACCAGCATGACGGCAAAGGTAACGGGATAGCCTACAGCATAGGTTCTGAATGATAGCTGTGGTTCGGTAAGGAAAAATCCGAACAATACAACACTTAAAAGCGAGCCTGCCATACTGCAAAGATATCCTTTGGTCAAAACGGAGACCATCAGTACGCCGAGAATGTAGACCGTAACGATATTTGTATCGGGGAAATCGAGATGATCGAACAAAAAACCGATCGCCGTGCATACGGCAAGTGACAGAACGGTCACGCCAATATCCCGCAACGAAGGTGTTTCTGCACCGAAAAGCAAACGGCGCCGGTGCGGTGTTACATAGTTCAGTGCGTCTGGAATGATATGAATATCCACATTGGGAGCGACAGAGATCAGTTTTTCGGTTAAGGTGGGTTTCCCAAACAGTCCTCTGCGGCGGGCGCTGCTTTGTCCAATTACGATTTTGGTCACATCTGAAAGCCGGACATATTCCGAAATCTGTAGCGGCACATCCTCGCCGTGCGTCATAATGATCTCAGCGCCAAGCCCTTGCGCAAGCTGAATGTTTTGTTCAAGCCGCAGCCGATTTTTTTCGCTTTCAACCGAATCGGTTTGCACATAGATGGCGGTAAATTTTGCATGAAGAACCTTAGCCATCTTTGCGGCGGTATGTATGATCCGTGCATTGGACGGTGAAGAGGAAAGGCAGACAAGGATATGCTCGTCCGCACCGTTTTTTGGCTGTTCGGTTTGTATTTGCATCGGTTTCACCGCCTTTTTGGTTTCATTATACAACAAAATCGTGAAATCTTCTACCGTAAACTAAAACGCATCCTCTTTTCCGTCAGAAAGGATAATATCGACTTTTCCGTGTGTTTCCCGAAAATGGCGGATCTCGCTTAATATCTCACTGTCGGACAGTCCTTGCGGCAGCAAAATTTCGGAAAACTCACGGAATTTGTTCTCTTTTAACAGCGCCTTCCTGTTTTTCTCAAGAAATTGGTCCAGCCTGCTCATAAGATAAAAGCCGAAAGCAAATACGCCAAGCAAGCTGATAATCAGCAATAGTTCAGCCAATGCCGTTCACCTCTATTAAATGCGAAAACACTTTTGCAGCTCTTTATAAGCACCGAGAACCAAAAGTGTGATCTTGTCTGTAAGAACAGTTTCCGGCGAGACTGCCATATTGATTTTTCTGTTCTCCTTAGTCGCCATAATATTGATGCTGTATTTTCTACGGATATCCAGCTCCCCGACGGATTTGCCGACCCATCCCTCCGGCACCTCTACCTCAAAAATGGCATGAGCCTCATCAACCTCGATGTAATCCCGAATGTGGTCGGCGGTATACCGAATAGAAGCCCATTTTGCCACCTGTTTTTCCGGGTAAACGACCTCGTCCGCTCCGTTGCGCAGAAGAAATTTTGCCTGCACATCACGCTCGGCGCGGGACACAACTAATTTTGCACCGAGCTCCTTCAGCAAAGAAGTGGTTTCCAGCGAGTTTTGAAAATCTCCACCGATGGTGACGATGCACACATCAAAGTTTCTGATACCGAGCGACTTTAAAAACTCCGTGTTTGTGCTGTCGCCGATCTGCGCATTGGTAACGATCGGCAGAATCTCATTGACTCTTTCTTCGTTGTTGTCTACTGCCATCACCTCGTGTCCTAACTTGTTAAGCTGCAAAGCGATATTCTTTCCGAATCTGCCGAGGCCTATTAACAATATGTTTTTCATAATATATTAACTCCTTTATCCGACTGTAATCTTTTCGAGCGGCAGCTTTGCGACGCTCTGATTTTTATTGGAGATCGCCGCATAAACCAGGGTGAGTCCGCCGACTCTGCCGAGATACATTAAGACGATTAAAATAAGCTGAGATAGAATGCCGAGCTGCGGTGTGATCCCGAGCGTAAGCCCGACCGTTCCGACAGCGGATGCCGTTTCATAAAGACAAGTGCTAAGGGGCAGACCCTCTGCTGTGCTGATAACAATGCCACCGATAAAAAACAGCAGGAAATACATTACGGCAACGGTTACGGCGTTTTTCACTGTCGAACCATCAATGCGCCTGCCGTAGACTTCGGCATCGTCCTTTTTGCGACAGACGGAGAATGCACTCAGAATCAGAACGGCAAGCGTGGTCGTTTTCATACCGCCTGCCGTGGAGCCGGGCGATCCGCCGACGAGCATCAGCAGAATCATAATTGCCTTAGAGGAACCGGTCATAGCGGGAAGATCAGCGGTATTGAAACCGGCGGTTCTCGGTGTGACAGACTGAAAAAGCGACGCAAGAATCCTTTCACCGAGCGGCAGCCCCATAAAATCACAGAAGAAAAAGAATACTGCGGGAGCGATAATGAGGATTGCCGTTGTTACCAATATGACCTTACTTTGCATACGGTATTTTTTGAAATGCCACTTGTTTGTGTAAATATCGTCCCAGGTCAAAAATCCAATACCGCCCACAATAATTAAAAGCATAATTGCAATGTTTATTGTAGGCTCTCCGATGTATCCCGTAAGAGACGGGTATTTGTTTTCTGCGGTGCCGAGTATGTCAAAACCGGCGTTGCAAAAGGCGGAAATCGAATGAAATGCCGCCATCCAAATTCCCTTGATACCGAATTTTCCGCAAAATGTCGGCAGCATGACGAGCATTCCGATAAGCTCGATCAAAAAAGTTCCCCGTACAATAAAGCGGGTCAGGCGGACGATCCCGCCGACCTTCGGGGCAGAGATGGCGTCCTGCATGGTACTGCGCTGCATCAGCGATATTTTTCTGCCGGACAGCATAGCGAAAAATGCCGCAACTGTCACAACACCGAGCCCGCCTATCTGGATCATCAGCAGTATTACCGTCTGCCCGAAAGCGGACCAATAACTGCCCGTATCCTGCACGACCAGCCCCGTAACGCAAACGGCCGAGGTCGATGTGAACAGTGCCTCGTGAAACGGCGTAACAACTCCGGCAGTCGATGACAACGGCAACATCAATATCAGTGCTCCGAGCAGAATAACCCCGGCAAAGCCCAAAACAATCAGCTTAAAGGATGACAGTCGCTTTTTTTTATGTGTAATTTCAGGCATATATACTTCTCCTGTTTTTGTTTGTTTACAAAGAGTATATTATGAAATATAGAAAAACGGTGTAATGATCCGGTGTGCTGTATTAAGATTGCATTAAGGCGCTCATTCATATTTTTTGATTCACCGGAAAACAGTTGATCTTCTGCCATAGCAATGCAAACACAGAAACGGGAAGCCAGTATAAATCCTGGCTTCCCGTGCTTTGCCTGTTATTTTATCTTGTATACTTTCACTCCATGTGCCGGTACGACTGCCTTCACTTCATTTCCTGTGTTCTGCAAGTCTGTCTTATCCCACAATTCATGCAGGGTATAGGTCTTATCTGCTTCTAATGCCTCAAGTGATACAGTCATGGTCTGCTCTTCATCACCTAAGTTAAACAAAGCGACATGCGTGTCATTATTTTCACTGTTTACGTTGATCCATACAGCTTCAGTCTCTGTACGTCTGAGCTGTTTGCCTCTGCAATGCTCACCCATCAATGCCAGCAATTCTTCGTTCGTCAGGAGAGACAATGTCCAGTCATCCATCTTCGTCAATTCTGCACCGATCATCAGTGGAGAGCGGAACATACACCATAAGGTCATCAATGTCTTTTGCTCATCCTTAGTGAAGCGAGTCTGCCATTCACCATTTCCGAAGCCACCGCCCAAAGTACCGACTGGCAGCATATCGCAGTCAGGGAAGCAGCCCTGTCTTACATGATCCTGCCACATCTCACAGCGCCAGAACATATTCTTTAACAGCTTCCAGTCGTCCCACAGATCATCTGTGATACGCCACATATTCGCATATTCGCAGTACTGCCATGCAAGGTCAATATGAGCCGGGCCCGGAGATAAACTAAGTACAATATCTCTTCCACTCTTTAAGATAGCTTCATGTAACATTCTTGTCTCATGCCAGCCATTAAAATATTCTTCACGGTATAATCTGCTGTCACAGATATCATCACATTTGATGAAGTCTACGCCCCACTGCGCATACATGGCAATCAATGAGTCATAATATGCCTGTCCTTGTGGCGTATTTTTCACACCATACATATCTGGATTCCAGATACAGATAGAGTTTGCATCTGCGATCTCGTTTGCAGTCGCTGTTGTACCCAATACTGCACAATGCTGCTCTGCTGCCTTTCTTGGAATACCTCTCATGATGTGAATACCAAATTTAAGTCCTAGGCTGTGAATATATTCTGCCAGCTTGGTAAAGCCTGTTCCATCAGCAGATGACGGGAATCTCTTAGGGCTTGGCTGGAATCTGGAATACTCATCCATTTCATCATCCCCAAAAGGAATATACTGGTACTTATCTCTCTGTGTGCCTGCGTCATTGGAATACCATTCAATATCAATGACAACATACTCCCAGCCATATTTCTTCAGATGCTTCGCCATATACTCGGCATTGGCACGAATCTGTGCTTCATTGACAGTCGTGTCATAATAATCATAACTGTTCCACCCCATAGGTGGTGTCACTGCAAAATTGTTCTTGTTCATATATAACCTCCTTGAATCTTTTTTGATTCTTTTCTTTCCTTCTCATTCTAATTGTAATATGATAGATATAAGGTTTCAAGAATACTTCTTTGATATGGAGGGTAATTTTTTGATGCAGTATCATTACGGGAATTTTGGTTTTATACAACATGAACAAATGGAAGAGCTGCCGCTTATTCTGTTAGACACGGGGATTGAGAAAAGAACGGATATTTCTTACCATTACGATAACAGTCACCGTCTATCTTACGGTGGCTATCTGATTCAGTATACCCTGAAAGGCTGCGGTATCTATGAAGAAGACAGGCAAAAGACATTATTACAGCCTGGTATGGGCTTTTTCGCACAAATGCCACAAAACAGCAGCTACTATCTTCCACAGTCGCCCGAAAATCAGGAATGGGAATTCTTCTATCTGCATTTTAATGGCAGTGCCGCCAGAGCATTCTGGAACACCTGTCAGACACAGGCTGGCTCCGTCTTTACCCTTCCCCTGAACAGCTCCCCTATTCTGCTGTATTTTCAGTTCTTTGAAAATTACAGAAGGAATGGAAGTCTTGCCTTATATGAAAGCAGTGAATTTTTATATCGTTTTCTGGCGCAGCTTCTTCGGGAATTAGAGACTCCACGCTTAAATGAATCCCACCTGATCGTACAGGCAATGCAATACATCAGGCAACATTTCGCCACTCTGGAAAGCATCAGTCAGATTGCTGATGCCTGCAATATTTCACACGAACATCTGACCCGCTGCTTTCGCAAAGAAACAGGGCAGACTCCTTTGCAGTATCTGACGAAACTGCGCATTGAGCATGCCCTGTCCCTTTTATTAAATACCTCTGATTCCATAGAACAAATTGCTATGCACTGTGGTTTTCAGAATGGCAACTACTTTGCAAAAGTCTTTCGCAAATATATGCAGTGTACTCCTGAGGAATACCGCAGACGTAATGGCTGATCAGAGCCTGATCCACACGCTCATTTCACCTTCGCCACGGTTATTCCATGCATAATAAGGTACAAATACAGCCTGTACCGGTGTGTCTTTGACAGGATGGTACTCTGTATAGAGGCTGTCCTCTTCCTGTCCGTATGCCTCTTCACGGAGAGCCGGCACTTTCAGGATTGTCATTGGATGTCCCATTTCTTCATTGACTGCCAATTCCACGTTCCATCCATCCTTGCCCTGCAATCTATCCATGTCTACATGTAACAGATGCAGGTCTTTGCCATTATCAATCTCTTCCATACAGTAGGTAACAGGACCTCTTGTAAAGGCTACCTTGCCAATATCCTCGCGTACTCTGCTGTCTGCCATGACCATATGTACTGGCATCGGGAAGTTGAAGGTTACGCTGTCCCCATCCTTCCAGGTACCTGTCAGATATACATAGCCCTTCTCCTGTGTTCTCTCTACCTCTGCTGTCGTAGTAATCTCTGCTTTTGCAGCATTACTCCAGCCAGGAATACGGAACGCCAGTGTACATGTGACAGGTGTGTCAGTTTCAATCATTGCCTGTGCTTCCCCGGACCATGGCATTTTGCTTGTCATGCTTAATGTAAAAGCATTCCCGTTCACTGACTTACGCACTTCACTGCCCATATATAAATGTGTCCACAGGGTATCCTCATTCTCTGTATAAGCATAGCTTGCCACAGAGCTTACGATTCTTGCAATATTAGGAGGGCAGCATGCACAGCCAAACCACTTCTGGCGCACTGATTTTACATGCATCTTGCGTTGATCCTTATGGCATGCCTCCGGCAGAACCTCCAGCGGATTGACATAGAAGAAGCTCTTACCATCCAGCGCCATACCGCTCAGTACTGTATTGTACAGGGACTGCTCCAGCACATCTCCATAATGACTGTCAGCCTCTATCTCCAGCATTCTCCTTGCAAAGAAAGCCAGACCGATTGCAGCACAAGTCTCTGAATAAGCAGTGTCATTTGGCAGATCAAACGGGAAGGAGAATGCCTCGCCCATATGAGTCGCACCAATACCACCTGTCACATACATCTTGTCTCTGGTAACGCTCTTCCACAGACGTTTACATGCCGCATACATCTCTTCATCATTGGTCAGTCTCGCCACATCTGCCATGCCGGAATAAAGATATGCAGCACGAACTGAATGTCCTAAAGCTTCATCCTGTGACTGAACTCTTGCATGTGCCTGATAATAAGAATAACTGAGTGGACTCATATCCGGCTTAAAAGGCTTACCCTCTGCCTTCGCTCTGACTTCATCCTCCAAGCGGAAGTATTTCGGCTCTGTTCCTCTCTGATTCAGGAAAAAGCTGCTCAGTTTCAGATATTTCTCCTCTCCTGTTACCTGATACAGACGGACAAGTGCCATCTCTGCGATCTCATGTCCAGGATAGCCCTTACATTTGCCCTCTTCCGGTCCAAAATAACTGTCTACATAATCAGCGAAACGGCAGGCTGCCTTCAAAAACTTATCCTTGCCGGTAGCTTCATAATAAGCCACTGCTCCCTCTACAAGATGTCCCAGACAATACAGCTCATGGTGATCCTTCAGATTGGTAAAGGACTGATCCATACCATTGATAATATAATAAGTGTCCAGATATCCATTCTCAAGCTGCGCCGCACACACAATATCAATAGCTTCATCTGCTGTTGCCTCCAGCTTCTCATCTGGATGCTGTGTCAGAGAATAAGCAACTGCTTCGATCCATTTGGAGAAATCCGTATCCTGAAAAACGAAGCCATAGAATTTGTCATCATCCGGGTGTTTCGGATCATCCGGCAAAGCTTCAAATCCTCTGAAGGTATAAGTCGGTGCTGTATAAGCGCTCCCCTTTGCCTTTTTCTCCTTCATCATATTGCCAGCCACGCGGAAGTTATGCATACAATAGCTGGGGGCAGCTCCTTCTACACGGTCATTAAGTGCCTCCCACTGATATGGGATAACTTCGGTTCTGACCAGCTCCTGCTCCCGATGCCAGAATGCATCCGTTACCTTCATATTCTTTAAGTCTACCGGTCTGCTGAAA
>ERZ773143.3263-NODE-3263-length-10390-cov-3.965070_pt1 | contig 10390 bp, 12 predicted proteins | sample MGYA00580852_ERZ773143 | MGnify/ENA primary metagenome ERZ773143 (study PRJEB29015, sample SAMEA2737853) | human gut metagenome | biome: human gut; feature: human-associated habitat; material: faeces | place: China | collected 2012 ... | reverse complement strand
TCATACAGATAATCTTGATTATCAACGCCTGCTCATGTACCTGTCAAAATGCAACGATGAGCAAATTACCGCTATCCTTGCCATCGTAGAAGCATACCTGCGCACATACAAAATTCCTACAGACCACGATAAACAAGATCCCTGAAATTCATTTGAATTCTATCTGAATTATTCTGAAGAAGCGGTATGGTTTCCCATACCGCCATTCTCTTAACATTCGTGGATTTCTTTATTGCCCCTATATTAATAAGAAACTCAACTACATCCATCATTCCCTGGTAATAAGCCCGCTGCTCCTCTTCATAATGGAAATGTTCTAACTGATCCAGATATTTATTCCAGAAATTCTGCTCACGCTCTGGGATTTTTTCCAGATGTAGTGGCAGCTTCTTTTGTATTTGTTTCAAATTCTTCTCTGCTTCTTTCCATTCTTCCGGCTGTACTGTATATTCTCTTTCTCCGGAGTCACAGCGCAATTCCTCAAATAAATTCGATACTGCTTCATAAAATTCATTCATCTTCTTTCCACCTCTCATTAGAATTATTTCTCATTACAGGCAGCATTATCATTTTCTTATTTCAAAAATCAAATAAACTTTCCAAAAACTTCATCTTTAGAAGTATAGTAACAATATTTTTCCTTAAAATCAATAATAATACTTCATCTTTAGAAACTTTTGAGGATCAGAATGATTATTTATTGGGATAAAAAAACGAACAGTAAAAACAGAATAGGACAACGGGTAAAAGAATTACGAAAGGCTCATAATCTTACTCAGAAAACACTCGCTGCCAAATTACAACTTGCAGGATATGATTTTAATGATCTGGCAATCCTGCGAATTGAACAAGGCACACGTTTCGTTCCCGACTACGAAGTTGTCGCACTGGCCGAAGTATTTAATGTTTCCTGCGAATATCTTCTTGGTCTGACGGACGCTCCTGCAAAATAATTCAATTGTATTGCTGCCCATTCTATGCTAAACTATGGATAGATACTTCTGAACAACATACACTATTTATAAACCGTATGATTGGAGTGATTTCATGGAATTAACAAAAAAAGTCCCTACAACCGATAAAAACCAGGAAAACAATCATCTTCTCCGCATGTTAGACCGGGGAATTGATGATATGGAAGCTGGTCGTGAATTGCCACTGGAAGATGCTTTTCGCAAAATCACAGAATTAAGGGATGCACGAAGAAATGCAAGAATATAAAATTATTTTAACCTGGGAAGCAATTTACGATGTCACAGACATTGCAGATTATATTGAAGAAGAATTCGGCCAGCAACGTGCTGACCGTTTTCAATCTGATCTGAAAGAACAAATGCAGAATTTAGGCCAGTTCAGTACTGCCTTTCCCCGAACTCAAATTCTGTACAGAGGATATTCCATACATAAAAGATCTTTTCCGCCATCTATTATTTTTTATATTATAATGGAAGAAACAAAAGAGATTCATATTCTCCGAGTGTTGCGCCATGAACGAGATTGGGAAAATATCCTGTTGCAAAGATCAACTTATACATATCCAGAATGAATACCTGGGAGCCGATCAGAGATTTTTCTGAAAGGCTTCCTTTTTAATTTTAATTACTTCCCACTGTCAATTAAATCATAACTCATATCCAGAAAATCTAGCGTCTTAGCTTCACTAACAGATTCATCCAAAAGAATCGTAATCCAGTGTCGCTTATTCATATGATACCCCGGTAAAAATCCATACGTTTGAATTAACATCCCAACCAGATCAGGGTCACATTTTACATCCAGGATATTAATTTTTCCATCTTCTTCTAATCCCAGTGTTTTCTTTTCCACTGCCATAATTATAGCATACCATTTTCCATTTTTATGTCGAAGCACCGCAGAATCAGGATCTTTTTTCCATAAATATTCCGGTTCCGTTCCATATTGCTCTTTCACATATTGAAAAATTTCCTCACGTTTCAAATTTATCCCTCACTTACGATTTCTTGCTCTGATTATACGCTATCAGGATTATATTCTCAACCACTTCTCACAGTTCCATTTATGTTTTATAGCTTTTGCATAGCCTGCTTTGCAGGCTACACCCCAAAAGAAGCAAGCACTGCCAGTGTCATGACAACTGGCTCATTTTGTCAAATTCCCTTTCCGGTTCATTCTACCAAAATGTATCAGGGAGTATCCCTGGCCCTCTCATATTTTATAATTTCTTAATTTGACGCTTTCACCCAGTCCTGTTAAAATAACTTACAGATACATCTGTCCAAACCAACAAAAAACCAAGTACCATAACTGTCATAGCCGAACTGGTTAGACAGTTTTTTTGTACTCTTTTTTATAGAAAAAAACGAATTGGAGGATTTCAATGAGCAAACGTACCAGAATTCATCCCGTACAATTTTATTTGAATGATGACGAACAATACATTTTAGAAGAAAAATATCGTCTTTCCAGGATGAAAAGCAAATCTGCCTTTCTACGGAAAATGATCTTATATGGATTTGTATATGAAGTAGACTACTCTCATATCCGAAAAATGAATACCCTGCTGGGCAATATCAGCAGCAATTTGAATCAGATCACCCATCGTATAAACAGTACCAATACAGTTTACCCAAAGGACCTGGACGATATAAAGGAGTTAATGGAAAAAATATGGCAGTTACAAAAATCCATGGTATCAAAACAACCGTTGATAAAGCAATAGAATACATCTGCAATCCAGATAAAACTGACCAGAAACTATATATTTCTTCCTTTGCCTGCTCTCCTGAAACAGCAGTTCTTGACTTTAAATACACTTTGGATCACACACATGACTGCCGAGATGCGCATAATGCAAATAAGGCATTTCATCTGATTCAGGCATTTTCCCCTGATGAAGTTTCCTATGAGGAAGCCCATCAGATTGGCAAAGAACTTGCGGATCGCTTACTGGAGGGAAAATACTCCTATGTTCTGACAACACACACTGATAAAGGTCATGTACATAACCATTTGATTTTCTGTTCTGCAGATAATATCACTTTTTCTCATTATCATGACTGTAAAAAGAATTACTGGAAAATACGAAATCTCAGCGACACTTTATGCCAGGAACATAACCTGTCCACAATTATGCCAGATGGTAAAAAAGGAATGAAATACAATGAATGGGCTGCAAATAAATCTGAATCCAGTAAAAAAGCGCAGCTGCGAAAAGATATCAACCAGACAATCCGAATCGTTTCCACTTATTCAGAATTTCTTGCATTTATGGAAGCTAAAGGATATGAAATAAAAAACGCAGAATTTGGCGAAAACAGCAGAAAATACATTACCTTTCGTTCTCCCGATATGTCCCGTCCAGTGCGTGGAAGTGCTAAATCTTTAGGAAAAAATTTTACCAAGGAACGTATCAAAGAACGCATTAATAATAAGCTTCACAGAACTACTGTTCCTTCTGTTCGTAATAAGTTAATAGACACCAACACTCCCAATATAGCAGGAAACATTGGACTTCAGAAATGGGCAAATAAGGAAAATTTAAAAATTGTCTCTGCTGAATATAACAAGATGCTCACACATAATCTACATAATTTTTCAGAACTTGAAGACCGCATAGCCTTGTTACATATGCAGCAAAAAGAGGTAAATACCTCTGTTGTTTCTCTCGAGTCTCAGATACGTCATCTTCGAGAAATGCTGAAATATGCCGAACAATATCAGAAAAATAAAATTTACGATGACCATTATAAAAGTTCCAAAGATCCGGATCGTTATTTCCGTAAATATGAATCTCAAATTATTCTTTTCGCTGGTGCTGAACATATGTTACAGGAAAATGGTATAAACCTGAAACATCTTAATTCCAATAAGTTGCAAGAGCAAATTGCAGATCTTATTTCCAGAAAGGAATCACTAAATACTCAATACGTTTCCTTTAAGCAAGAAATAAAAGAGTTGGAATTGATACATCAAAACCTGTCCAAATATCTCAAACAGGATGCTCCTGAAATACAAAGATCTTCTCATAACCAACTCCCTTCTTTGTAAAACCATAATAATAGGCAGTGATTTCACTCGCTGCCTAAATTCCCGTTAAACCGATATCCTACACCTCGTACTGTTTGTATATATAATGGTTGTCCAGGATCATCTTCTATTTTTTCTCTGATATTGCAGATATGTCGCATAACCACATTATAATCACCGGAATAAGGTTCATTCCATACCAGATCATAAACCATTTCTTTTCCAAATATTCTACCTGGACTTTTCGCTAAAAGAAGTAAAATATCATATTCATATTTTGAAAGATGAACATCACTATCATTCTTTTTAACAATTCGTTCCTGTAGATATATTTTTAATTCTCCAAACCTTATAATTTCCGGTATGAATTGGTTTTTATGTTCCCAGCTAGTCAATATGTTTTCACTTATGCTTCCATTAGCATCTGTGATTCTCTCAATAATTTCTATCTTTTTCACCTTTATTGCCTCTACATTATTAATTTTATATTCTATATATCATCTGCCATTTGACTTTTTTCTTCTACAAGTAATATAATATATTTATTACATATGTAGGATTTAGCAGGAGGATTTTATTATGTCACTACCCCAGATTTCAGAAGCCGAATTTGAAGTTATGAAAATTGTATGGAAATATGCTCCCATCAATACAAATGAAATTACAGAAAAACTTACTCTAACTACCAGCTGGAGTCCAAAAACAATTCAAACTCTTATCAAGAGACTTGTTTCCAAAAAAGCTCTTTCCTACGAAAAACAAAGCCGGGTATTTGTCTATACTCCATTAGTCCAAGAAGATGAATATATACGCCAGGAAAGCAATTCTTTTTTAAAGCGATATTATAATGGAAATCTTTCTTCTATGCTGGCTTCTTACCTTGAAGACGATAAGCTCTCTTCAACAGAAATTGATAACTTACGCCATTTATTATCAAAACATCAGAAATAGGAGGTTTTGAATGAGCAACTGGATTATCCACTTTTTAATCAGTAATATCTTCATATGTATTTTTACACTTGTAATAATCGGAACAAAAAAACTTCTGAAAAAATATTTATCTGCGGCTACACAGTACCATCTCTGTTTTCTTTTATTTTTACTACTTGCCGTGCCATTTTTTCCTGTACAGATTCATGGCTCACAACTTTTTTCATGGTTACATTTTTTTCAAACTGACTCAGGACTTAACTCTGGTACCGACACGCTATCCGAACTTACCAGTAATACACAAAATATTTTGTTAAACCAGGTGAATGATTTTTCAGTTTCCATCAGTAGTCAATTTTCTGGAGGCTTGAATACCATACTCTTTCTAATATGGATAACGGGTGTTATGATTATGTCAGTCCTCACCCTTCATTCATTAAACTATGTACGTTCCATAAAAAGATCTGCTCTCCCGCTTCAAAATCAGCAGGTAAAAACTATTTATTACAATTGTTTAAAGGAACTTAAAATCTCTCACCCAGTATCAGTCTACAGTACTGCATTTTTAAAATCACCAGTTTTAATCGGAATAATACATCCCAGAATTTACATTCCCATCCATTTAATTTCCGAACTGAATCCTGATGATATGCGTTTTATGCTGCTACACGAATTACAGCATTACCGTCACAAAGATACATTTATTGGCTTCCTCATGGTCATAAGTAATATACTCTACTGGTTTAACCCTTTTGTTTGGTACACTTTAAAAGAAATTCTCTGTGACCGTGAAATAGCCTGTGATTCTGCTGTATTGCAGATGATTTCTGCTGATGAATACCAAGCTTATGGAACTACACTGATTAATTTTGCAGAAAAAATATCCTCTTTTTCCTCTCCACTGGCAGTTGGAATGTCCGGAAATTTCAGGCAGATGAAACGACGTATTCTCAACATCGCCGTTTTTAGGAAAGAAACTCTTTATCAAAAAATGAGAGCATTGATAATTTATCTGGTCATTAGTGCTGTTTTTATTGGATGTACACCCATTTTATCCATTGATGCCTCTACTCAAAGCGTATATCATTTTAGTGATACAGACAAAAATATCTCCCTGTTAGATATATCCGAAACATTTGGAACATATGATGGATCATTTGTTTTGTATGACAATAATTTGGATTCCTGGAAAATATACGATCTTGAAGAAGCCACCAAACGTATTCCGCCAGAGTCTACCTACAAAATATACGATGCATTATTAGGGTTGGAATCCGGAATCATCACACCAGAACACTCTTCCATGACATGGAATGGTGATGCCTTTCCTTTTCCATCCTGGGAAGCTGATCAGGATTTAAACTCTGCTATGCAAAATTCCGTTAACTGGTATTTCCAGGCAATTGATTCGCAGCTCGGAATTAACAGAGTCCAGGAATTTTTGAATAAAATAGAATATGGAAACCAGACAACCAGTTCAAATCTGGATTTATACTGGTCCGATTTTTCATTAAAAATCTCGCCTTTAGAGCAAGTAACATTATTGAAAAAATTTAACACAAATGAATTCCATCTAAATTCCCAAAATGTATTTTCTGTTAAAAATGCTATAAAAATTGCCAGTACACCTAATGGTAATTTCTACGGAAAAACTGGAACCGGTCGTGTCAACGGACAGGATATCAACGGCTGGTTTATCGGATATGTAGAAACTTCCGATAACAGCTATTATTTTGCAACCAATATCCAAAGTGATTCTAATGCAACTGGCAAAAAAGCATTTGAAATCACTTCTGATATCTTAAAAAAATTACATATATGGAATTAACAAATATGAAAGGGCTGATAGTTGTTATCAGTTCTTTCTTTTTGTTCTATATTGATATTTGGGAACTTCTTTCGTACCATTATTCAGAATTTTATTCCCCATATATTTAAAACTCTTATCATCGTTGAACTTAACAGTCAGCTCACTTGTAATAACGGCATCATTACATATAAATGTATCACATACAGCATCAACAACCAGCACATTGTTTCCCTCTCCGCTATCTCTTATTTCAACGACCTCCGGTAAAGATTTTTCAAAATGAGTAGGGCTATAATTTAAACAACCTAATCGTTCCCAGTCATAAGTTTGATGTTCCGAATCAAATACTGCCCATTTTTTAATTTGATCTGCTGTTATCGGCAAAAACTCCATTATCAGATTTTCAAACTCTTCTGCCGGAATTCCACTTGAGTTACCTGAAAACTCATATCTCTCCCCGTATTTCATTCGATATAAATATTCATATAAACCATTATAATCTAACCCTTCCATATCAGATCTATCCCAATCAGAACATAAAAGATTATTCCCCTGATATCCAAGCAAATACACACACCTCTTTGAAACTTCCCTGCATTCATCACTTAAAGGTTTAATTCTTATCATAGAACTGCCATCAACCGCTTCTGATACTTCCGGATATTTTGGAACACATAGCGTATAACCAAACCAGCCTTTTTCTGTATATTTCCATTCTTCTATCCTTGTATACGAAACATATACAATAGATGGATTGTCGTTCATACCCCAAACAGCTTTCACAACCAGCAAATACATATCTGTCCCATCATAATTGAATTTGAGTCTTTCTATCCCACCATTCCTGTTAATCCTATATAAGACGATATCTCCTGGCAGATCCTGTTCTGCCCTGAAAAGAAATTCTTCCATTTTAGAATAATTAGCCATATTTGAATACGGCGCTGATGTAATAACAGGGACATTTTTTTCCTTTAATACTTCCTGCATTTCTTCCATTACTGTCTCAGAAACTACTACATTCGATGAAGTTCCTTTATCCGCCTTTTGATAAATGGCTTTCATCTGATTCATAACATTCTTACAATCTTCAATAGCTTCTTCTTTCACGACTTCATCTACTGGCAAATCATATCCTCTTTCTTGTACAGCATAATTCGCAGTTTCCTGTGAAATATATTCTAAATCAGCCCCTTTACATTTTGTATTTCCTATGAAAAAGCATCCCAAAATAAATAAAACACTCACCATCTTTTTCAGTTTTCTTTTTGTACTCATATCAATTATCTCCATAACATTCCTCCCACTTTTCGTCTGATAATCTTTCCGTATACCAGGTAACCTCTATTTCTGACCTTGATACATAATTGGATACATATTGAAATCTATCTTTATCTAACAGCCGAATGGTTACGCTATGACAAAACGCCTGATCTAATTCTTTTTGTGGCCATACCGCATTTACTTCCAGTGTTATTGTTCCATCTTGATTTTCTATGTAGGAAACAACTTCCGGATATGGAATATATGGTGTGGGAGCAAAATCATATACGATTCCTCTGGTTCGATACCGATATGTCTGTGTTTCCGTGTGAAATACCGTTCCTGTCTGCAGTATCTCTGCGCTTATATTAAAATATTTTTGAAATATCGTTTCAAATGATTCTTTTGGGATTTCATAAGTCTTTCCTTCCTTAAATTCATCAGTTTTTTCTTCCATTGAAAGTAAACGGTCAAAAACATCATAAAAATTTATTCCATCATAATTTTTTTCACTCCAATTAGAAGTAAACAATTTATTAAGTGTATATCCAAAAGGAAGTATATATTTTCGATTCAGCTCCCTGCATTTTTTATTTAACGGCACTACCCGAAAGGCCCGATATCCAGACGGTCCATCATATCCAGCCGGATGATATTCTTCCATAAAGAAATACCCGTTTTCTGTATATTTCCATGAATTAGCTCTAAACTCATGATAATATGTTTCCTGCCAAGTATCCTCTTTCCATTTAAAAGAGCTTACTTCAACGTCTATTTTCCCCTGTTTGGTTTTCAGATCATACCGGATAAAATGATCCCCTGCTATAACTTGAAATATAGTAGTTTTTCCATTTTTCTCTTTTTCTGCTTTTTTCAAAAAATCATCTACTTTAATTCTTTGAACCATATCCAGCTGATTGTAGGAATCAATTACTGCATATCCATATTTTCCAAAATAATCCATACTTTTTTGTATTGTACTCAGCTCATATAGTGCATTTTCTTTCACAGCATTCTCATATATGTTCCGATAGCCTTCTGCTAGCATTTCACACTCTCTGTAAATTTTTTCTTTCGTATCTTCAATTGTCTTTTTCTGCTCTTTCTTTATGCCACATCCACTACAGACAGCAAGAAAAATAACTCCCACAAATATTTTCCAAATTTTTTTCATATCATTTTCCTCTTACATTTGTAATATTTAAAGGTAAAAATTATTCATTACCAAGATATTCATCCAGTATCGCCTTATCCTTTTCCACCACATAACCGCTTCCTCCAATATCTTTCACATTCTCTACCATACTGATGAGCAAAATAGGATTCTTTGTATCTCTATCTGTAGTAAAAACTGTAAACCAGCCAATTTCTGTTCCAGATGTATCTTCTTTTGTAGCTTTCAGTTCCGCTGTTCCGGTTTTTCCTGCTAATCTAATGTCTTCCCGGCATGCTCCATAACCAGTTCCTTCCGGGTTATTCACTACACCCTCTAACCCCTCCATAACCTCCGAAACAATTTGTGGTGAAAAAGCATCTTTTATCCAGATTTCACTGGAAGTGCTTCCACCATCCGCGTGAAGATATGGCTTTATCATATTTCCATCATTTAGAAAAGCCGTATAAATGCTTGCAAGATGCAAAGGATTTACCAGAATCTGTCCCTGTCCATACCCACTATCAGCAAGCTGGATTTCTGTTTCTATCTTGTCCGTATTAGAATACTGAGACTCTGACATTTTAATATCAAATGGAAGTTCCTGATTAAATCCTATTTGATTTAGAGATTGCATCAGTTGATCCGCACCGATTTTTAATGCTGCTTTTGCAAAATAAATATTATCTGAATAAATAAGCGCATTTTTCAAGATCACAGGTTCATAATCATGAAGTGTAGTCACTGTATAATCTCCCCACGAGGAATCTTTCTGCCATGCCAGACCCTCATTTCCAAAATCGTCATTTGCAGTAAATGCCCCCACTTTTAATCCAATCAAAAAATCGGCAAAACTCAGAAGAGCCGTTACGTTGCAGTCGTTCTCGGCGGTGTTGCAGACATCATCCTTGTTGCAGGTGGATATTTCGTATGTGAATACTTCATCTACGGTGCAGGTGCTGCTGCCAGCATCCCGGCAAACATCATCCAGGGTATCGGCGGACTTGTTATTTCCTGCATCCTCTATCCGATCCTGATCTCCATCCCGAATGTACGTCAGATGACTGTCGCGACACGGTAAAAATGCAAATTTCGGCATCAAAAAAGCATTATTTGTATGAATCGATGTTGATAATCCAATTAAATGGCTGTATTGTGCATCGGGAAATCGAGATTAACGTATAATCGATGCCAGTCATTTAATATAGCATATGAAACAGGCATCG
>ERZ773143.3257-NODE-3257-length-10415-cov-7.395077_pt1 | contig 10415 bp, 8 predicted proteins | sample MGYA00580852_ERZ773143 | MGnify/ENA primary metagenome ERZ773143 (study PRJEB29015, sample SAMEA2737853) | human gut metagenome | biome: human gut; feature: human-associated habitat; material: faeces | place: China | collected 2012 ... | reverse complement strand
GAAGCTCGAAGGTGTGCGGCACGAGGACGGCCTCGGCGACGTGCTGATCGTCTCCGGCGCGGACCTGATGGACGGCACGCCGATCTATGACATCAAGCCCTACCTTCCTTACGCCGACGCGCACCCCGAGGCGCTGGGCGGCTTTGCCCCGTCGCCGAAAGAGACGATCGAAGTCAAAAGCCCGCCGGAGCTCCTGCAAAAGCTGCCGGAGGGGCAGCGCGAGGCGCTGCTCGGTGTGCTCGCGCAGGACCCGCGCCCGCAGTACCAGAACGACCCTGTGCGCGTGTACGGTATGAGCTTTGGCGGCTGGGACGTTAAGTTCCGCGTAAAGGACGGCGTGCTGACTGTTTTATCTTTAGCGGAAACTGAACATCAATAAAAACGCTGTTAAGGGAAAAACTCTTCGCGTTAAGCCAATGCTAAGAGGGCTTCCGAACGGTTGATATGCAAATTCTGCGCGCTATAATAGCGCCAGAATACATAAAAGGAGCGTATCCGCCGATGCAAGTTTCCAGCGCATTTGTTGTTATCATGGGTATGGGCGTCACGTTTGTGGGCCTTACCTGCATCATCTTCCTGACGATGCTGATGGGCAAGATCCTCTCGAAGCCCGAGGCTCCGAAGCCCGCCGCAGCAGCTGCCGCGCCGGCAGCGCCCGCCGTTCCTGCCGACGGTCTGACCGACGAGGTCAAGGTCGCCATCATGGCGGCGATCGCCCAGCAGCCCGGCTTCAACATGGCGAATGTGACGAATGTCAGCATCCGCAAGATTTAATTTTGAATTCCACTTCTTCCTTTATCAGCGAAAGGGACGGCATCGCGCCGTCCTTTTTGCTACCATGAAAAAAATATTCGATTTAGCACAAAATTAGCAGGCTGTATGCTATAATGGGGACGGAAAGCATGCGGAGTCTTTCTCCGCGCCAATGATCAAGCGAGAGAAGGCGGCGACATGGCAAAAATCCCCAAAAAAATGCGTTGGATCTACGACCTTTTGCTGACGGCGGCGATCCTGGCTATGGCGACGGTGCTCTGCACGCTGCTGCGAAGGATCGACGACGGCAGCGGCTACGTGAACCTCATCTTCGTGCTGGCGGTCGCGACCATCTCGCGCTGGACGGAGGGCTATTTCTGGGGGATATTCAGCGCTGTCTCCGGTGTGCTGTTCGTCAACTACGTGTTTACATATCCCTACTGGGAATTCAACTTCACGATCACCGGCTACCCGTTTACCTTCCTTGCGATGCTGACGGTGTCCATGATGATCAGCGCGATGAACACGCAGATCAAAAAGCAGGAGCGGCTGCGCATCGAAACAGAAAAGGAAGCCGTGCGCGCCAATCTCCTGCGCGCGATGTCGCACGATATCCGCACACCGCTGACGAGCATCGTCGGCAACACCGCCGCGATCCTCGAAAACGAGGATTCGTTTTCTCCCGAGCAGAAGCGCCGCCTTTTGGAAGACGTGAACGAGGACGCGCAGTGGCTCATCCGCATGGTCGAAAATCTTTTGTCCATCACGCGCATGAGCGGCGGACAGGCAAAGATCGAAAAGGACTGCGAGGCGGCCGAGGAGATCGTCGGTGTCTCGGTCAGCAAGTTCACCAAGCGCTTCCCCGCGATCAAGGTTTCGATCGAGGTACCGGACGAGGTGCTGATGGTGCCGATGGACGCGACGCTCATCCGTCAGGTCATTATGAATCTGCTGGAAAACGCCGCCATCCACGGCGGAAACGTCACGCAGATCCGTGTCTGCCTCTCACGCGAGGGGACGAACGCCTGCTTTTCCGTCAGCGACAACGGCGTCGGCATCCCGAAGGAGAGGCTCTCGACGATTTTTAACGGCGGGCTTTCCGGCGTGTCGCACAACAACTTTGATATGAAGAAAAACATGGGCATCGGCCTTTCCGTGTGCTATACCATCGTCAAGGCGCACGGCGGCACGATGACCGCAGAAAATTTAGATTCGGGCGGAGCATGCTTCCGCTTCTATCTGCCGCTGGAGGAGGGCATCAACAGTGAAATTGAAGGATAAAGTGCTCGTGGTGGAAGACGAGCAGAACATCAGCAACTTTATTTCGACGGTTCTCACCGCGAACGACTTCGACGTGCTGGTGGCGCAGACGGGTGCCGAGGCGGTCTCGATGATCACCTCGCACTGCCCCGATCTCATCATTCTCGACCTGGGGCTTCCCGACATGGACGGGATAAACATCCTCAAGGAGGTTCGTTCGTGGTCGAGCCTGCCGATCATCGTCGTTTCGGCGCGCACGCACGAGCATGACAAGGTCATGGCGCTCGACCTCGGCGCGGACGACTACATCGAAAAGCCGTTCGGCACGAGCGAGCTGCTCGCGCGCATCCGCACGGCCATCCGTCACACGCGCACGCCGCTCGACAACAACGAGATCGCGCAGTCGGGCAAGTTCACCGTCAAGGACCTGACCATCGACTATGACAAGCACCACGTGCTCATCGGCGATCAGGATGTGCACCTGACGCTCAACGAGTTCAAGATCGTGGCGCTGCTCGGCAAGTACGCTGGCAAGGTGCTGACGTATGACTATCTCATCAAGCAGATCTGGGGGCCGAAGGCCAAGGCCGACAATCAGATTTTGCGCGTGAATATGGCGAACATCCGCCGCAAGATCGAGAAGAATCCCGCCTCGCCCGAGTATATCTTCACCGAGATCGGCGTGGGCTACCGGATGCTCGAAAACGACGCATGATGATAGAGCCGCTCGCGGCTTTATGATACCAGGGCGCGTGCGCGCCCCACACGATCACGCAGACGGCTCCTGCCATTTGGGGATGGCAGGGGTCATTTGCGCATTTTGCACTTTTATGAAAAAGGTGTCGGACTGAAACAGTGAACGTTTCAGCCCGGCATCTTTCTTTTTTTGCGTGTTTTCATGCAGCAAAATCTTTTTGCTTGCTTATAAATACCCCGTATTGTGCCGCAGCAGATGTTCGACTATCATAGTTATGCTGACTTTTGTGTATATTTTTACCAAATCGTTTTCCGCTCTATTTCGCCTATTTATTCAGCGCTACAATCTTGGCATGAATTGTTATTCTCATTATTAACATTTTAAGAACATAAATATACAATCAGCATCACAGTCAGTCCTACGAAGGGGGAAACCACAGTACATGAACATTTGAGAAATTGCAACGAATTATTATCAATACTTCCTGCGAGGGACGCGAACGACCATCCTCATCTCTCTGCTCACCGTGTTCTGCGGCTCGATCCTCGGCTGCCTGATCGCTTTCATGCGGCTATCCAAGTTTAAGCCGCTGGAAAAGTTCGCCAGCATCTATATCACCGTCATCCGCGGTACGCCAATGCTCGTGCAGCTCTACATCGTCTACTACCAGCTCGACTTTATCAGCTATCCCACCGGAACCCTCTTCGGCGTCGATCTGGAGCGGGCGCTGCCGTGTATCATCGCGCTTTCGATCAACTCCTCCGCCTACGTCGCCGAGATCATCCGCGCGGGCATTCAGGCGGTGGACAAGGGCCAGATGGAAGGCGCACGCTCGTGCGGCATGACGAATGCGCAGGCCATGCGCTACGTGGTGATGCCGCAGGCGGTCAAAAATATTCTCCCCGCCATCGGCAATGAATTTGTCACGATGGTCAAGGAGACCTCGATCATCCAGTACCTCGGCATCGGCGATCTGATGTACAACAACGGCATCGTGGTCACCTCTACCTATAACCCGCTTTCTTGCTACTACATCTCCGCCATCATCTACCTGGCGCTGAATATCATCCTCGGCAAGGGCCTGAACAGCTTTGAAGGGAGGCTGAGAAAGAGTGAACGGTAACGTATTGTTCGAGATCAAGGACTTGCAGAAAAAGTTCGGCAGCCTGACCGTCTTCGACGGGCTGAGCGAGACCATCTGCAAGGGCGACGTGGTCGTCATCATCGGTCCCTCGGGCGGCGGTAAGTCCACCTTTATCCGATGCCTGAACCTCTTGGAGCAGCCCACCGCCGGCAAAATTTACTTCGAGGGCGAGGACATCACGGCCAAGGGCTTTGATGTGAACAGGCACCGACAGAAGGTCGGCATGGTGTTCCAGCAGTTCAACCTCTTCAACAACCTGACGGTGCTTGAAAACATTACGATCTCGCTCACGAAGGTCAAAAAGCAGTCGGAAGAGGAGAGCAAGGAAAAGGCCCTCAAGCTTCTAAAGCGCGTGGGGCTTGAGGACAAGGCGAACGCCTATCCCTCCCAGCTCTCCGGCGGGCAGAAGCAGCGTATCGCCATCGTGCGGGCGCTGGCGATGGAGCCCGATATGCTGCTCTTCGATGAGCCGACCTCCGCGCTCGACCCCGAGATGGTCGGCGAGGTGCTGCAGGTCATCTCCGACCTCGCCCGCGACGGCATCACGATGGTCGTCGTCACGCACGAGATGGGCTTTGCCCGAAAGGTCGGCACGCGCGTGCTCTTCATGGACGGCGGACAGATCGCCGAGCAGGGCACGCCCGAGGAGATCTTCGAGCACCCGCAGAACGAACGAACCAAAGAGTTCTTATCCAAGGTCATCAACGTCATTTAACAAAAATTAAAAAATTTACGATATTATTGGAGGAAAATTAAAATGCTTCACACGATCAATCCCGAAATTCTGTTCCTCAAGCAGGAAGATGTTATCAAGGCCGGACTTCTCGATATGAAACAGATCTTGGCCGTTACGGAAAAGACCTACGCGATGCTCGGACAGGGCCTCATCAAGAACCCGCCCAAGACCAACACCAGCATTCCCGACAAGGAAAACTGGCAGTCGTTCTTTAACGCCATGCCCTGCTACATCGGCGGCGATGTCAACATCGGCGGCATCAAGTGGGCGGCGGAGTCCAAAAAGAACGCCACCATCCCCGGTATCCCCTACGGCATCGACATTTCCATCCTGAGTGACCCCGAGACGGTGCTGCCGTTCTGCATTCTGGACGGCACGCTCATCACCGCGATGCGCACCTCCGCCGTCGGCGGCCTGATGGCCAAGTATGCCGCCCCCTCCGATGCGGACACCGCGTGCCTTGTCGGCGCGGGCGTTATCGGCCGCACGATGATCTCCGCCGTGCACGAGGCGCTGCCCCAGATCAAGACCATGTACCTCTGCGACATTGATGTCGCCAAGGCCGAGGGCATCGCGAAGGAGTACGGCGACAGCTTGGGCGTCGAGATCATCCCGACGAGCGACAGCAAGGCCGCGGCGCTCAAGTCCCAGCTCATTGTCGGCGAGACCACCGCACCCAAGCCGTTCATGGACACCTCTTGGCTGACGCCCGGCTGCGGTCTCGTCTCCATGCACTCCAACGAGGTGATGGAAGACGTCTTCCTCAAGGCCGACGGCATCGTCGCCGACTACTGGACACAGCTCAAGCAGCACACGAACCCGCTGTCCAAGCTCACGAAAGAGGGCAAGCTCGATGAGAGCCAGATCATGGACCTGAGCGAGCTGGTGCTCGGCACGAAGAAGCTGCGCACCTCGGACGATCAGTTCGTCGCCGCCGCGTCCATGGGCCTCGGCGCGCTGGACATCATGATCGCCTATCAGCTCTATCTGAACGCGACGGAAATGGGCATCGGCACCAAGGTGAACCTTTGGGACAAGCCCCTGTGGGAATAAGACACGTGGGAGGGAACAAAGATGAACGCATTCAAGAAATTTGCGGCGCTGCTTTTAGCGCTTATGATGATCCTGTCTCTCGCCGCCTGCGGCAGCAAGAGCGATGACAGCGCGCAGGGCAGCTCGGACGGCGATGCGTCGTCCGATGACACCGCCAAGTCCAAGATCGAGCAGATCAAGGAGGCGGGCGTGCTCGTGATGGGAACCTCTGCCGACTATCCCCCGAACGAATTCCACACGGAAGTGGACGGCAAGGACACCATCGTCGGCTTTGACGTTGCTATCGCGCAGTACATCGCCGATGACCTCGGCGTCGAACTCAAGGTCGTCGACATGTCGTTCGACAACCTGTGCATCAACCTCGCCAAGGGTGATTTTGACATTGTCATCGCCGGTATGGCCTCGACCGAGGAGCGCTTGAAGTCCGTCGATTTCTCTGACCCGTACTTTAAGCAGCAGCAGGCCATTCTGATCCGCGCGGAGGATGACGCGCTCTACAACAAGCCCGAAGACCTGAGTGGTCACAAGGTCGGCGTGCAGAACGGTACCATTCAGGTGCCCATCGCCAACGAGCTGGTGAGCGAAGAGAACGTCGTCGGCCTCGTCAAGGCGCAGGATCTCATCATGGAGCTCAAGAGCGGCAAGCTCGATGTTGTGTACATCGACTACACCGCGGCTCTCGCATTCGCCGCGGCGAACGATGACCTGACGGTCAAGGACATCGGCATCGAAAGCGACAGCGAGGGCCAGTGTATCGGCGTGCAAAAGGGCAACGAGGACTTTGTCGCCTACCTGAACGAAAAGATCGCCGAGATGCAGGAGCAGGGCCTCATCGACCAGTACGTCGCCGAAGCCTAAACGCTGGCGGGCATCGAGTAAAGCCCGTCCCCCTTGCATGATATGAACAGCACCAGCATACCCTCTACCAAGAGAATTGGGGAGGATATGCTGATGCTGTTTCATTTTGACCGCAGGAAGAAGTCTGAAAAGGAGAAGAAGCCGCCGCGCTTTCTGGTGCTCCGGCGCAAATGGCTGACGCTGGGCGCGGCGGTGCTGGCCGCCGCGGCGATCTTTGCCGCCGTCAATTATCCCGCCGCCGTCAGCGCGTCGGCCGCCACGCGCCAACTGCCGATCTACTGTGTCCAGCGCGACCAGAAGGTGTGCTCCATCTCGTTTGACGCGGCGTGGGGGGCGGACAACACACAGAAGATCCTCGACGTGCTCAAGGAGTACGGCGTCACCTGTACCTTTTTTGTCGTGGGCAACTGGGCGGATCAGTATCCCGAACAGGCCAAGGCCATCGTGGACAGCGGCAATGAGCTCATGAACCACTCCAACGCGCATGATCATTATAATTCCCTCACCGCCGACCAGATCATCGCAGACGTGAACACCTGCAACGATAAGATCGAGGCGTTGACCGGCGTCCGCCCGACGCTCATCCGCTGCCCGTTCGGCGAGTATGACGACCACGTCATCTCCACCATCCGCTCGATAGGCATGGAGCCGATCCAGTGGGACGTGGAAGCGCTGGCAGCGGTTGGAACCGCCCGCGGCGCAAGCGATATGCGCGCCCCTTACTCGTCTTCCTGTTCCGGCCGGTGCCGTTCCGCAGGGCACAGCAAAAAGCTCCTCATGTAGAGCGCGTCGCCCGTGCAGTGGAAATCGAATGTAGGGAGCCTTATGACCGAAGGCAAGGCAGCAAGCCACAGCGCGGCGGTCGAGGCGCATCTTGTTCATCAGCACGAGCATGGGAGGAATCAGGATGGGGATATAAGCGATGTGAATGGGGATGAGGTTCTGAGACAGGCAGGCAATCAGGGTGATCATGCCGAGAAGTGGTGCCAATGATCTTGCTCAGCTTCTTGGAGACAATGTCGGCAAGGCCGGTGGTAGCGATCGCCGTAGCGAAGGTACCGAGCAGGATGTAGGCGAGAGCAGTAGTCGCGTTGCCGGAGAAGCCGGACGTGAGCAGCTTCATAGCGCTGTCGCCCTCAGCAGCGTAGATGGGGATATAAAAGGCCGCCATCTCAAGGAGCCGTTCGCTCACTGAGATGGCGGTCACTATTTTTGATGTGTGCAAATTAGGGCCGATCACTGTGCAGTGCATCGTGTATCCGTTCGACCAACGCCCTTGCCGTAAAAGGCTTCGGGAGCACAAAGCTTGCGCCCAAACGGTATGCCTCCTCTATGACCCTGTGTGTCGGCAGAGCCGTCATAAAAATCGTCGAGATTTTGTACCCGTCCTCGCGCAGATGCTGCATAACGTGAAAGCCGCCCTTGTGCGGCAGCAGAAAATCCAGCAGAAGAACGTGAGGTCGGTGCCGGTGGAGCGCCTTGGTTGTCTCGTCCTCATCCTTTGCGTGAAATACATGGAAGTTTCCGCGCTCACGCAGGGAATCCGCCAGGAGCATGCTGAGGGCTTCATTACTGTCTGAGAGTAAAATCTTCTTACGGTGCGGCATTTTTATCCGCCTCCCCCTTAAAAATTTGATTTTACACACTCACCTTGTATAAAATAGTCCCGTCAGCTTATTTTTTCAATCCGCTGCGCAGCATTTTAACGGTTTTTTTACTTGGCAGGATTTGAGCTTCCGCAAAAGAAAGAGGGATGCCTGAGAAACTTGCCAGGAGTGTTGTTGTAACACCTTGCTGCCGGCACCATTCGCTTACGGAGAGACCGCTGCCCCGGCATTCCTGTATAGCTATGTTCCATTCCTGCTTCTTGGCTTCGTGTTTCAGTTCATTGCTCGTCATTTACTTCACACCCTGAACATTATAGTGGTGGGAAGTTTCGCAATGTTCCGCTACTATTGTCCCATGTCTGTCCAGCCGCCCTCAGCTTTGACGGTTACTTGAGATGGCGGCCTTTTATATGCGGTTACGTTTTACGCTTACTGAGGGGCGGTCCATCGGACCGCCCCTCCTTGCTGTGCCGTATTCGGCTTTAGTCCGCGTTCTTGAGGTACCGCGCCATCATCGCGGCGACCTGCGCGCGTTGGGCATCTGCGCTCGGCGCGACACAGTTATTGCCGACGCCGTTCATAATGCCGTTCTGCGTCGCCCAAAGAAGCGCATCCTGCGCGTAAGCGCTGACTGCTCCCGCGTCCGCAAAGCGCAGCGTACCGCTAATCGCAGGTGAACCATAGAAGCGATAAAGCAGCGTCGCAAGCTGCTCGCGCGTCACGCTCGCCTCGGGGTTCGTGCCATCTGTGATGCCCTTGCTCTTGGCCCACTCGGTACCAACCTCGTACCACTTCTGGCCATTCTTGGGTGTGGTATCAATGCCCGCAAGTCTTGCCAGCACAGTATTCACCATGCCACGGGTCATGGGCTGACTGACACCAAAGAGATTATTCCCGACGCCATTGAATATATCACGGGAAGCGACGAAGTTGACCTCATCTCGACTCCAATGATTACGGGTGTCAATGAAATCCTTGGAGTTATCAATAATCTTCACCACCGTATTGCCGTCTACAGTCAATTGAACGCCGTCTTCGGTGGGCTTGGAATTCTTGACGATCTCCTCGGTGCCGTCCTCGTGGACGATGACCGCAACCGTGCCGGAGTTCACGTTGGAAACCGGGATCTCGATCTTCGTCTCACCTGCGTTCTTCGGCAGCTCGACCTTGACGGTCGGGGCGGAATTGCTGTCCTTGCCCGCCTTGACCTCGGTGGGCACCTTGACCGCCTCGCTAGACTTCTTCGCGTCCTCGACCGCCTTGTTGCTGATCTTGGCCTCCGCCTCGGTCTTGCCGTCCTTGTCGGTCTTGACCGTGCCGGTCGTGCCGTCGGCGGTCTTGCTCTCGGTCACGGAGCTGCCGTCCTTCTTGGTCGTGGTCTTGCTGGTCGAACCGTCCTTACCGGTGGTAGTCTCGACCACTGTGCCGTCGGGTTTTGTTTCGGTTTTGGTGGTAGATTCATCAGGGTTGATGGTCGTTTCAGTCTTGGTTGTGCTACCAGCAGAAGAACTGCCACCGCCAGCGCCACCAGTACCGCCTCCGCCATTCACCAGCTTAGGAATAATTTCAGTTTTATACTCATCACATATAGCGCAGGTGTAGAGCATTTCACCGTTTTCTCCATAGGTAGGTTGCTTTAAAATTTTGCCACTATCCCAATCATGACCCTTGGCAGAAACCACTTTCTGTGCAACGAGAACTTCGTTGCAGACGGAGCAGTGCTTGCCTTCCGTCTTGCCTGGCTTCGTGCAAGTCGCCTCGACCACCGGATCAACCACTTCCGTGTGACCCTTCGCGGGAACAGTTTCCTGCGCGGTAATCACCTCACCGCAGGCGTAGCAGTGCTTACCTTCGGTCAATCCAGTCTCCGTGCAGGTTGGGGCCTTTGCTGCATCGATTACTTCTGTGTGGCCGGTTGTAGGGATCTCTTCCATACCGGAGAGGATTGCCTCACAAACGGAGCACTTCGTGCCGGCTTTATGGCCAGCCTCGGTGCAGGTAGCGGGCTTCTCAGCGACGTCGACAGGGGTATGCCCGGTCGCGTTAATCGCTTCTGTCTTAGTTTCTTTGCAAACCGTGCAGGTGTAGGTCTTGACGCCAACATTCTCACAGGTAGGAGAGGTCGTGATCTCGCCCTCATTCCAGCTGTGGCCCTTGGCTGGAATCTCTGTCTGTGCTTTGATAACCGTTCCGCAGACAGAGCAGCTGATGCCATCCGTCAGGCCCGTTTCGGTGCAGGTCGCAGGCTTGCCCGCAACGGCCTTCTCGGTGTGGCCGGTCGCGGGGGTCACTTCCTGCGCAACAAGA
>ERZ773143.3239-NODE-3239-length-10448-cov-11.775137_pt1 | contig 10448 bp, 10 predicted proteins | sample MGYA00580852_ERZ773143 | MGnify/ENA primary metagenome ERZ773143 (study PRJEB29015, sample SAMEA2737853) | human gut metagenome | biome: human gut; feature: human-associated habitat; material: faeces | place: China | collected 2012 ... | reverse complement strand
TTTATCATAGAAGACCTTTATAGTGTTTAATTTACAGAGTTTTTTTCACAGGCTCCCGATATTGCAGAGTATCACTCCACAGACACGCAGTACGAACAAGTCTATAATTCCTTGATTTTTTCATTCATTTTTCTGACATCATTGCGATAGTGAAGCATGAAGCCTCCCCAAATTATAAATGCCAAAGCTATTTGAAATATGGCTGCAATAATTCCGTGAAGGATAGAACTTGTTCCTCCTATCCATCCGACAGTATATGCGACGATTGTATAAATAACACAGCCTGTTCCCATGTGGATAATTACTTTAAATGGCGTTGGAAGATTGTCTTTTTGATAAATCATGGCCGGAAGTCCAAAACCCAGACCTACAATTATGCACCCGATAACCATTTTTGAAAATTGGTAATTATCTAAACTCAAATTACCGTCATAGGCGATGTCAAATACCATTCCTGTAATGCAGAAAATGGTTAATGCTATACCAATGCTGGTTATAGTGTTTTTAATCAAATTTTTCATAGTTTCTCTCATTTTTGTCCTCCTATAATCCTAGATATTTTTTAAACTTAGACAGATATTTTCTTGATACGTAATCCTTACATCCGTTTTTTAGTTTCAAAAGAAGAGTGCCGCTAAAACCAGCCTCGACATTGCTCATATAAGACAGATTGATCAAAGTTGATTTAGAAATTTGCATAAATCCGGCACCAAGCTGCTGTTGCATTTCGTACAGTCTTTTTCGGGAACGGTAGCGGTGTTCTTTGCCATAAATAATAGTATCCTTGTTTTCTACCCTTACCATGTATATTTCTTTTGGCTGTAAAATGACAATATCATTTTCATTTTGTAAAGCTGTAATGGGGCTTTCATTTGAACCGAATATATCAAGGGTACGCTGGATGCTGTCAGTGATTTTATCTGCATATATGATGGCATATGGTTCGCTGTATTCAGGGGAAAGTTCTATACTTACCTTCATGTAAAATCCTCCTTCCTTTTTGGTGAGTTAATCATACAATATTTCATATATAATGTCTCGCATTTGGATGTAAGTGGCGAAAAAACATGTGTAAGATGTGTTAAAGAGTATACAAAAGTATGCGGATTAAAATATCAGGATGGAAATCCTGAAATGCTTATGTCTTGAAAAAGATAAATTAAACAACACCGGAAATGAACTGCTAATTGATTACGCTTGCGGATGGGCGATATCGGAGGATTATAAGGAGAGTACATTACAAATAACAAATATTATTTGATAGGGCTGATTCCTATATGTATGAAAATAAACAGTTATGTAAGAAGCAAAATCAATGAGTAAAAGCAGATACCATAATTACCGCTGATGCAGTATACTTATCCTTACCGGTCCGTTATTGTGCTTTATCAGGTGTCTGTATATCACAATCACTGCGATTATGAAGCAGCCAATCTGGATTGAGGCTGTTTTTATAGTCAAAAGGACATTGAATGCAAAAAAACCAAATGTCAGAATAGATCTGAGCGAATGTGGATTTATTATTACTACAACTGAAAAGAATATAAAGAAAAATGCTAGATAGACAGCCGGATGCAATTCCGGAAACAGGCCCAAAAGGACTCCGAAGGAGGCGGTAATAGCTTTACCGCCTTTTTGTTTTTGTAAAAAAGGAAATGCATGTCCAAAGACAGGTGCAACTAAAACAGGTACAAACAGAAGTGAGTTTATATCTAAGCATTTCTGACCAAGATACACCGGGATAAATCCCTTTGCAAGCTCACATATGAGTGATAGTATTCCACATAAAAAGCCACCATACATAAATGCGTTGCTCACACCCGGATTGTGGTCATCGGGAAGTGTGCAGATATCAATGTTTTTTAATAATTTTGGTATCCAGTAAGCAAAGAGAGTGCTTCCGAGTACGAAGCCTAAGAGTGTAAATAAAAAATATTGCATGATAATTTCCTTATAGTTTTATAGTTACATGGTTTTATAGTCAGTCAGTTGTATCAGTGTGAGCCAGTTCTTCAAGCAGACCAACAATCTGTATGGCAGCATATGGCTTTCGCTCACGGCGCTGTGCACGTATCATTTCTGCATTTAGTTCTTTATTTTCTATCATTATTTTCCCAAGCTCAACCTGCTTTGACAGACGCTTTGATGAGACAGACAGATGACGTTTTTTGAAAAATGCAACATTTGCTGCCTCGCATCCGGGGATTGGAGCAGTGTGTACAATCGGTATATTTTTTACCAGTGCCTCAGTTGATGTGAGGCCGCCGGGCTTTGTATAGATTACATCACAGGCATCCATGAAAAGTGAAACCTGATTGGTGTAGCCTATTACGTGTACACGTTTGTTGAACTTAAACTCATTTTGCAGTATGCGTTTTATTTTAGTATTGTTGCCGCAAATGATTACAATATGCTCATTATTATGGCATCTTATTGCAAGCTCTGCGGCGAAGACAGCAAGCTTGCCAAAACCCATGCTGCCACTCATCACAAGAAAGATAGGCACATCGGATGGCAGATGTAATCTTGTTCTTGCAGCAGCTTTAGCAGTCCTTGTACAGAAGGCCTGTCGTACTGGGATGCCTAATGGCAGCAGCTTGTTTTCAGGAATACCACGTTTTGCAAATTCATCGGTCAGATCATCGTGTGGAATAACATAATAATCCATATTTGTCTCTTCCCAGAATGGGATACAGGTGTAGTCGGTTCCCACAGCGACGGCAGGGATATGAAGCAGATTTTTTTGCTTCATGCAGCTCAGGGTCTCAGCAGGGTACAGATGAGGTGTGACGACAGCATCAAAGCCATTTGATTCAATGTATGCTGATAGCTTTTTACAAAGCAGGGCATTGGCAAAATAGACAGGGGATTTACGTTTATCACTCGATATCAGCATGCCAACCTTATAGAGTAGTCCGAAGAAAAACGGAATATGCTTTACAATGCCTATATATGCTCCTGATACTGCGCGCGATGTTCCTTTACCCGATAAGAGAAACATATCTATCATTGTCACAGAATGTCCTTTATGCTCTGCCGCTTCTTTTATAGCTTTACCGGCACTGTTGTGTCCCTCGCCGGTGTCACAGGATAAAATAAGAATTTTCAAACCGTTTAATTCCTTCCTAAATAAAATATGCGATAAGTGTACCATAATTTTTTAAAATAATCTACAGTGCAATAAAAGGTTGACATATCTCAGGTCAAAGCTTATTGTGGTAGCTGGAATGTACAAAATAGTATAATTATAAACTACAGATTACTGATATGACGGAGGCTTAATTTGAGATGGAAAATTTAATGTTTTGTCTAAATGCCACAGGACCTATTTTTCTGATGATGGTGTTTGGACTTTTTCTTCGCAAGGTGGGGATTTTGGACGAAGACTTTGCAAACAGGATGAATAAGTTTGTGTTTAAGATACCTTTACCTTTTTTACTGTTTAGTGATCTTGCGTCAGTTGATTTTTCAAGGGTTTGGAACATTAAATTTATAGTATTCTGCTTTGTGGTTACGTTGATAAGCATTACAATATCAACACTTGTTTCCTGTCTGTGGAGGGATAAATCCATACGGGGCGAGTTTATACAGGCCTCATACAGAAGCAGTGCTGCGCTGCTTGGAATTGCTTTTATCCAGAACATTTATGGAAACGCAGGCATGGCACCCGTCATGATTATAGGAAGCGTACCGCTTTACAACGTGATGGCTGTTATAGTGCTTTCATTTTTTAAGCCGGGGCAAAACGGCATAGACAAGGCAGTGCTCAAAAAGACATTTAAGGGAATAGTGACCAATCCTATTATTTTAGGAATTGTTGCAGGACTTCTGTGGTCGGCTATAGGCCTGCCGTTTGCGGGAATACCGGCAAAGGCAGTGACAAGCATTGGAAATATGGCAACGCCTATGGGACTTATGGCTATGGGTGCCACCTTTGATTTGAAAAAAGCATCAGCAAAGGCAAAGCCGGCATTTGCAGCCACATTTATCAAGCTTGTAGGCTTTGTGGCAGTATTTCTTCCTATTGCGGTAGCCTTCGGGTTCAGGGACAGTGAGCTTATTGCAATTCTTGTTATGCTTGGCTCAGCTACTACAGTAAGCTGCTTTGTCATGGCAAGAAATATGGGGCATGAGGGCGTTATCTCATCGACCACGATAATGCTCACGACACTGCTCAGTGCGTTTACGCTGACACTCTGGCTTTATATAATTAAAAGTCTGGGGCTTGTATAAAATGGAAGAACATAACTGTTGATTTGGTGGATAATTCCTCTTTACTTTAGCGTGATAATTTGCTAATATGTTAAAAGGTTGTAGTTATTGGATGATTTTGAATAATTACAATGATTATTTAACATATGGAGGAAATGAGTATGAGAAGAGGATTAGCACTTCTTTTGACAGCAACTTTAGCACTTTCAATGACTGCCTGTGGTGGCAGCAAGGGTGCGGGAACACAAAAAAGCGAAAAGGGCGACGGCATGACTTACGCAGTTGAGGCAGGCTCAGCAGGAGAGGCTGTGGCAAAGGAAAAGGGCTTTAATTACAATTCGGTTTCATCACAGGCTGATGCGCTTATGGAGGTTAAATCAGGTACATCTGATGCGGCAATCATAGACCTTTTAATGGCAGGAGCCATGATTGGAGAGGGCACAAGCTACCCTGATTTAGTACATACAACAGAGCTTACATCAGAGAAGTATGGTGTCGGATGCCGTAAGGGTTCTGATCTTGCTTCATATATCAACAGTGTATTCGCAGAATCATATGCTGACGGCAGCGCGCAGGAGATTGCAAAGAAATACGGAGTACAGGATTCACTTCTTGAGCAGGAGCCTTGCGAGTTCAAGCAGTCTGACAGCGACAGTGATGTGGATTATATCAAGTCACAGGGCAAGATGATTGTCGGTATCACAGAGTTTGAGCCTATGGATTACAAGGATAAGGATGACAAATGGATTGGCTTTGATGCAGATATGGCTAGACTTGTCGGTGAGAAGCTCGGAGTGGATGTTGAATTTGTAGTTATCGACTGGGACAACAAGGTTATGGAGCTTGATTCAAAGAAGATTGACGTTGTCTGGAATGGCATGACACTCACAGATGAGGTTACAAAGTCTATGGAATGCACAAATGCATACTGTAACAATGCACAGGTAGTTGTTGAGCGGGAGAAATAAAATGTTCTGGAATGTTACACAAGCACTAATGAGTGGTCTGTGGACCACCTTTGAAATATTTATATTGACACTTATATTTTCACTGCCACTGGGGCTTATATTTGCATTTGGGCTTTTGAGCAGGTTTAAGCCTGTCAAGGCTGTCATGAATGTGTTTGTATGGGTTATCCGCGGCACACCGCTTATGCTTCAGCTTATCATTATATTCTACGGACCGGGCTTGTGGCTTCATCAGGCTATATGGAGTGGTGACGAGACCGGACGTATTACAGCGACGGTTGTAGCGTTTGTCATCAACTATGCATGTTATTTCTCTGTTATATTCAGAGGTGGCATAGAGGGTGTTCCGGCCGGTCAGAGAGAGGCAGGACAGGTGTTAGGCATGACAAAGCAGCAGATTTTCTTTAAAATCACTCTGCTTCAGATGATCAAGCGTGTTGTTCCGCCTATGTCAAATGAGATAATCACTCTTGTAAAGGATACTTCTCTTGCCAGAATTATTGCGGCATACGAGCTTACCTTTGCGGGAGCGGCGTTTATGAAGTCTGACGGACTTACATGGCCGCTGTTTTATACAGGTGTATTTTATCTCGTATTTGTCGGAATCCTTACACTTTTATTTAATTATATCGAGAAAAAGCTGGATTATTTCAGGTAGGAGGAAGACATGGCAATTTTAGAGGTTAGAAATATAGAAAAACACTTTGGAAGGACTAACGTACTTAAGGATGTCAGTTTTTCCATGGAGGAGGGCAATGCTCTTGCCATAATCGGTTCATCAGGCTCAGGAAAGACTACGCTGTTACGGTGCCTTAACTTCCTTGAGAGACCTGACAGTGGTCAGATTATTGTAAATGGTGAGACTCTTTTTGATGCTTCCGAAGCGGGCAAGGATAAAGACGCGGAGCTTCGCAAAAAGAGGCTGCATTTTGGTATGGTGTTTCAGCAGTTTAATCTTTTTCCACAGTACACAGCACTTGAGAATGTCACTCTGGCAGAGCGCCTTCTGGCACAGGAGACGCCTGAGTTTAAAAAGGATAAAAAAGCAATCCTTACACGTATTGATGAGCATGGAAAGGAGCTTCTGGACAGAATGGGGCTTGCTGAGAGGATGAACCATTATCCGCATCAGCTCTCAGGTGGACAGCAGCAGCGTGTAGCTATAGCAAGGGCACTGGCGCTTAAGCCTGATATACTCTGCTTTGATGAGCCTACATCGGCTCTTGACCCGGAGCTTACCGGAGAGGTGCTTAAGGTCATCCGTTCCCTTGCGCAGCAGAATACCACAATGATTATTGTCACGCATGAGATGGCCTTTGCGCGCGATGTAGCAGACCAGGTGATCTTTATGGACGGTGGTGTGATTGTTGAGCATGGCGACCCACATGAGGTGATTGACCATCCGAAGGAGGAGCGTACCAGGCAGTTCCTCACCAGATATGCGAACGGTTGATGTGTGAGAAATATATTATGCATGTCGAAAAAGTGTGAAATAAGTGTAAATTGAAAAGTAGATATTGATTTTTTTTTAACAAACATATATACTAACAAAAGAAATGGATGTAAATCCATAATTTATAGAAAAGAGGTTTATTCAAATGGCAAATGTTGATTTAACAAAGTATGGCATTACCGGAACAACAGAGATCGTTCACAATCCTTCTTACGAGACATTATTCGAGGAAGAGACAAAAGCCGGCCTTGAGGGTTACGAGGTTGGTAAGGAGACAGAGCTTGGTGCAGTTAACGTTAAGACAGGTATCTACACTGGACGTTCTCCTAAAGATAAATATATCGTTATGGACGAGAATTCTAAGGACACAGTATGGTGGAATACACCTGAGTATCCAAACGACAACCATCCAATGAAAGAGGATGTTTGGGCAACAGTTAAGGATCTTGCTAAGAAAGAGCTCTGCAACAAGAAGCTTTTCGTAGTAGATGCATTCTGTGGAGCAAACAAGGATACACGTATGGCAGTTCGTTTCATCGTTGAGGTTGCTTGGCAGGCTCATTTTGTAACAAACATGTTCATCAAGCCATCAGCAGAGGAGCTTGAGAACTTCGAGCCTGATTTCGTAGTATACAATGCTTCAAAGGCTAAGGTTGAGAACTACAAGGAGTTAGGTCTTAACTCAGAGACATGTGTTGCATTCAACATCACATCAAAAGAGCAGGTTATCATCAATACATGGTACGGCGGAGAGATGAAGAAGGGTATGTTCTCTATGATGAACTACTTCCTTCCACTCAAGGGCATCGCTTCAATGCACTGCTCAGCAAATGCTGACATGAACGGAGAGAACACAGCAATCTTCTTCGGTCTTTCAGGAACAGGTAAGACAACACTTTCTACAGATCCTAAGCGTCTTCTTATCGGAGATGACGAGCACGGCTGGGATGAGCGCACCGGAGAGATCACTTACAGCTATTTTGTACCTGACGGTCAGCGGCGGAGTAAAACCGACAAGAAGCTGATCGTGATCGGGACGGACCTGACGGGCTACACATTACAAGGCTATCGGGACGGCGGCTGCGATCCCGGCGAGGAGATCGACGGTGTTTCCTGTACCGTTACCCGGAGTGCGACTACGCTTCATGAGGTGCTGCTGACCCTGTGCTGGGAGATCCTTGACACAATGGAAGAAAATCCTGGCTATTACGGCTGGCTCAGCGAGGCGGCGGAGATTTTGAACCCGGAAACTTATTGCTTGCTGGCGGAGCGGGCGTTGGAGCAATACGGCCTGTTGTCGGATAAACCGGTGGACCGTTATGACAGCGGACGGCTGGATGAGCTGATGGACGAGGTGCTGTCTGTGGATCGGGTACTGTATCTGAAAACGGAGGTTACCGTTCCGACTGGCGGTACGGCGGAGGTCACGGCGCAGTATTGGAAGGCCCCCAGCTTTGACTTTGCCTGCTCCGGCTCAGGCCGCCGGAACTTGCAAGGATATGATCTGATGACCACGCTGGATTCCACGCTGACCTTCACGGCTCAGACGGCCTCCGTTACCCATGCAGAAAACGTCCAAATCACAGGTCAGAACTTCGGCTTTGATCCGGAAAACGGCGTTACGGAGGTGAAGTTGGACCCAAACCAGCCCCATTATTATTTGAAAATTCAACCGGTTCCCAAGGAGACGGATTGACAGACGGAATGAACAGGAGGCACAGCGCTGACGCTGTGCCCCCTGTTTTCATCTGTTATTTTTCGTAGAATTTGATCAGAGCCTGGGTGCCCAGATCACCGCAGCCCCGGTCAATCAGGGATTGACAGTTGGAAAGCGCCTGCTGCAAAACATTCAGATCCAGCCCGGCGTTTTCTGCTTCCTCTTCCGCAAGGCGCATATCTTTCACAAAGTGCTTCATGAAGAAGCCGGGGGCAAAGTCACCTGCCAGGATCTTCTTGCCCTGAAAGTCCAGCTGCTTGCTGCCAGCGGCTCCGGTGGATACGGCGCCCAGCAAAGTATTCCCGTCTAACCCCTCCGCCTTGGCGTAGGTCAGAGCCTCACACACGCCGGAAAGCGCCCCGGCGATCATGATCTGATTGGCCATTTTGGCGTGTTGGCCGCAGCCTGCGGGACCGAAATAGGTGATGTTAGTGCCCATTGCCTGGAAAATGGGGAGGCAAGCGTCGAAATCTGCCTGATCGCCGCCTACCAGAATGGAAAGCGTTCCAGCACGGGCCCCGCTGTCACCGCCGGTGACGGGGGCGTCCAGCACTCGCAGTCTCCGGGCGGCGCCCTCTTGGTAGATCCGCTGGGCCAGGGTGGGGCTGGTGGTGGTCATGTCGATGAGCGTCATGCCCTTGGCGGCGCTGTCCAGAATATTGCCGGGGGCAAAGTAGACCTCCTCCACATCCTTGGGGAAGCCCACCATGGTGATGACCACCTCGCTGGCCTTTACGCACTCCGCAATGCTGCCGTGGGGTACGGCACCCTCGGATACCACGTCTGCCACTTTTTCCGGGTGACGGGCATAAATGTGGACCTCGTAGCCCGCTTTCATCAGGTTCCGCACCATGGCTTTCCCCATGATGCCTACGCCGATCCAGCTGATTCTCCGCATATTGATCCCTCCTGTGTCATTTTTTTCAGCATGGCACATTTAAAGAGGGGTGTCAAGAGAAACAACTGTCCTTGTTGTAAATACACATAAAATTGGTAGGAAAAGCACGGAAAATTTGACATCTGAAATCTTGACGAATAAACTGCGCGGGACTATAATCAGTCCATCAATTTCGGAGCGGGCCAACGCTTCGGCCATATTGAAAATGCGTGGATCGAGACAAGTACCGTGGCCAAACGGTCACAGCGAGCCGGGGACAGTGGAAGCCCGGTACAACGGGGCGGCGGGAATAACACTCGGGAGCAGCGATCTGAACGGCGGCAGCCTAGTAGGAGAGACGCGGCGTGCGGCGTTAAAGCACAGGGGTTTGTTGGAACCCCGCAAAGGGGCTGATTTTCAATCAGCAAGTTAGGTGGCACCACGGATGCGGCAGCGATTCGTCCTAAAATTTTAGGATCGTTCGCTGCTTTTATTTTTTCCGGAGGTGCTTTTTTATGTGCGCAATTATGGGATTTTCCACGAAGAAACTGGACAAGCATGAGATTTGGGAGTATTTCGACCGAACACTCTCCCGGGGACCCGATATGTCCAAGATCATGGACACCGGCTCTGGCTGGCTGTGTTTCCACCGGCTGGCCATCATGGGCCTGACCGAGGCTGGCATGCAGCCCTTTGAGCTGGACGGCGACATGGTGGTCTGCAACGGCGAGCTGTACGGCTTCCGCTTTGAGAAGGAGATCCTGAAGCGCCGGGGCTATCAGTTCCACTCCGACTGCGACTGCGAGATCCTGCTGCCGCTGTACTATGAGTACGGTCTGGATATGTTCCGCCACATGGACTCCGAGTTTGCGCTTATTCTGTATGATTCCCGCAAGGACCGGCTGATCGCAGCCCGCGACCCCATCGGCATCCGTCCGCTGTTCTACGGCTATTCCAAGTCCAGCCACCAGATCGCCTTTGCCTCCGAGATGCAGAACCTGATCGGCTGGTGCGACGACATCCGCCCCTTCCCCATCGGCAGCTACTACTGCGATGGCCGCTTTGTCCGCTATGAGGACATTGCCGACGTGCCCGCCCCCATGGAGGATGACATGGAGACCACCCTGCGGAACATCCGCGAAAAGCTGATCGCAGGCGTGGAAAAGCGTCTGGATGCCGATGCCCCTGTGGGCTTCCTGCTCTCGGGCGGTCTGGATTCCT
>ERZ773143.3236-NODE-3236-length-10456-cov-3.236996_pt1 | contig 10456 bp, 6 predicted proteins | sample MGYA00580852_ERZ773143 | MGnify/ENA primary metagenome ERZ773143 (study PRJEB29015, sample SAMEA2737853) | human gut metagenome | biome: human gut; feature: human-associated habitat; material: faeces | place: China | collected 2012 ... | reverse complement strand
TCCGGCATCTCTTGCGAGGGCCAGACCGCGGAAATTCTCGTAATCCGGCTTGTCGAATACGATCTCCTTCATGGACCAGAAGTCGAGACGATCCCCTCTCATCGGTCTGCGCTCCGGGTAGTAGAGGGCATACTGGATCGGAAGCTTCATATCCGGCGTTCCGAGCTGCGCCATCACAGCACCGTCCTCAAACTGTACCATGGAGTGGATCACACTCTTCGGCTGCACGACCACCTGGACATCGTCCATTCCCACATCAAAAAGCCATTTCGCCTCCATGACCTCGAGACCTTTGTTGACCATGGTGGAACTGTCGATGGTGATCTTCGCTCCCATGGACCAGTTTGGATGCTTTAAGGCGTCCTCCACCTGGACATTCTTCATCTGCTCTCTCGTCCATCCGCGGAACGGTCCGCCAGACGCTGTCAGGAGAATCTTGTGGATCTTATTTCCCGTCTCACCGTTCAAACTCTGGAAAATCGCGCTGTGCTCGCTGTCCACCGGCAGAATGCGGACATGCTTCTCCTTTGCCAGCGACATAATGATATGCCCGGCCGTTACCAGGGTCTCTTTGTTTGCAAGTGCAATATCTTTTCCAGCATTCATCGCTGCGATCGTCGGGCGGATACCGATCATTCCGACTACCGCTGTCACCACAATCTCCGCACCCAGCTCCGTTGCCACTGCGAGAAGTCCATCCATGCCGCTCTCGACACGGATATCCAGATCGCGCACACGGTCTTTCAGTTCTTTTGCTTTTTCCTCGTTCCAGACCGCCGCGATCTTCGGAGAAAACTCCCGGATCTGTTTCTCCAGAAGATCAATATTGCTTCCAGCCGCCAGAGCCGTTACTTCTATATCTTTATTCGCCCGGACCACTTCCAATGTCTGTGTTCCGATCGATCCTGTCGAACCTAATATCGCAATCTTTCTCATATATTCATTCTTCCAAACCGAAATTGCCGAAACAACTTCCGGTTACCGATTCTTTATTTAAACTTAATAAAATTCTCCGGGTTGAGCGGATTACCTGCCCGCCACAATTCAAAATGCAAATGGGGGCCGCTGGACTCCTCTCCGGTATTTCCCACTACCCCCAGGACCTCTCCGGCCCTGACATAATCTCCCTGTTTTTTCAATAGGATAGAATTGTGTTTGTATACAGAAATCAGGTCGTTGGTATGTTGCACCTGGATCACATATCCGGTCTTCACCGTCCAATCGGTAAAAATCACGACCCCATCCAATACCGCAGCCACCTTAGCATTGGCTTTCGCCACAATATCAGTGCCGTAATGCCGTTTCTTCTCATCGAAGCTTTGGGTTACAATTCCTTCCACAGGCGGGAAAAAATGATAATAATCGTGGTTTTGTTCTTTCATTCCCAGCGATAGATTAAAGCGTTCACGCTCTTCGATAGCAGCCCGGAATTCATTTTCCTGTTCGCTGATCTGAAATCGGATGGTATCGTTCCGGTAGCGCGCCGTATCCTCCCGCGAACGTTCGAGGGAAGTGGTATCTCCCCCATTCAAAACCAACCGGATGGATTTGAAAAAGCGGTCTCTCTTCAGCAATTCATTCTCCAGCGAATCTACCCGGAGCGCATTTTGGGCGATCATCTGCCGCATATTTCCATCCGGATAGCCAGGAATAAATTCCCGCAAGTCGGTGAAAGCTATCAATAAAATGGTCAGAACGACCAAAATTACCGCCAGCACACTCAATGCAGTCAATACATGCAACTGGGACAATCTGAAATTGAACACCTCCTCATAAGAAGTCTCGTTAATGACAGAAAGTTTATATTTATATTTCAGACGATCCCAAAGTCTTACTTTTTCTTTAGCCATGCCCCGATTTTTTAGCTTCCAAAATTACAACAAAAAAATCAATGTCGCAATGACCGATCGTTTATAACTCATCAAAAGCAATGTATCGTTAAGCCACACTTCAGGATAACCTTCTACTCTGACAGGGAGAGGTTGTTCTATATTCACTCCGTTATCGGGAGAGTAATTTAAATATTTGGCTCCATTGAGATCGATAATATCAAAAGAAGAATTTTTTTTATTTGAACAGAAGATTGCAAGTTGACATATTCCCCCGGCCCTTTTCCATTCTTTCCAATTTGATAAAGAAAATTACCCGAAGAATGGTATTATTATATTAAAGAAAGAAAAAAGTACCAATTAATACTGATGATTTTGGCTTCTTTCTTTTTTCTTTTATATTTTTACATTAATAATTGATTATAGTATCGAAGAATATGGCTATGCAACTATTCTTCGATACACTATTTCTAATTAGGTATATTGAATAAAACGGTGTATTTTATAATTATTCTCTTTATCGGACATGTTTTTTTCAGTTAAAAGAGCCGTGACCGAAACCGCCTTTTTAGTCGTCACAACAGATAACCCGAACTGCCGTATACGCAGTTAATCACGATTGGTTTTCCCCACCCACATACATGGATTTATATTCGAACACTTTCAGTCCGAATTCGGGTAATACCGCCATGATATGGTCGAAAATATCGGCCTGGACTTTTTCATAGGTCACCCACTCCTGAATAGCCGAGAAGCAATAAATCTGGATGGGCATACCGGTCGGGCCGGGTTGTAATTGGCGGACCATATGTGTCATATTCGTATTGATATCGGGATTAGCTTCGATCCATGCATCCATATAATAACGGAATATACCGATATTGGTCAGCTTACGCTCATCCAGAATCGTAATTTTATCTTTATTGATATCTCCCAGTTTAGCGACCATCTGATCGATATAATCTTTCAGGAAGGCCGAAGAAGCAAATTTTACGACTTCGTCATGACTCAAAAAATGAACCGAATCGATATCGATATTGATACTCCGCATAATTCTCCGTCCCGGCGATTCCTGCATTCCCCGCCAGTTGGTGAAAGATTCCGACACCAACTGATAAGTGGGTACCATCGAAATAGTCATATCCCAATTCTGCACTTTGACGGTGTACAGATTCACTTCCAACACAACTCCATTGGCATTATTCTTATCCATCTGAATCCAGTCGCCGATGCGGATCATATTATTGGAAGTCAGCTGGATTCCGGCAACGAATCCCAGGATCGAATCCTTGAAGATCAAAAGCAGCACCGCGGCAAAAGCACTCAAACCGACAATCAGGTGTTCCGGCGATTTATTCACCAGCACACTGACGACGGTAATCACCACAACCGTATACAAAAACACCTTGATCAACTGGATAAAAAAAGTAATCGGACGATTTTTCGAAACCGGATAGCTCTCATAAATTTTGTTGATCGCATTCAATAAAGAAGTAATGATAAACAGGGTAACGATAATCAACCAGATATCTACCAGGCGCCGAAGGACATATTTATATTCCCAGGTAATAAAAGTGAGAACGATATAAGCTGTAAAAGGAGGGATCAGGGAAGCCAGTTTACGGAAAAAACCCTGATCGTAAAGGATATCGTCCCAAGTACTTTTGGTCTTTCCTACAACTTTTTTCAAGAGTTTGGAGAGCCATTTCCTGGAAATAATATAAATCAGAATGGCAACGGTAATCGTTATCGCCATTTTTATTAGAGTGCTTTCGTCATCTGTCATTCCGACTTTTTCAGTCCAGGCGGATACCCGATGCAAAAAAGAAACAGAGTCTCTCATAAGTATGATATGTTAAAATATTGTTTATGCTCAATCTGAGCTTTTTACAGGAATAGCGGTCCCTTATTAAATTTAAGTTAAATCCCTTATTGTATTTATATTTGATCGTAAATAAAGCTACTTTTGTTTCGAATCATAAAAATTTAACTATGAAAAGACTATTTATTTTAATTACATTTTCCTGTTTATTATTCCTGCAAGGAAGTTTTGCACAGGTCGATCTTCAGGCCCCGCTTCCTCAAGATCCGAATATTGTAACGGGAAAGCTCCCCAACGGTATAGTGTATTACCTGCGTCACAATGAAGAACCCAAAGGCAGAGCGAGTTTCTACATCATACGTAATGCCGGAGCCCTGCTCGAAAACGATGAACAAGACGGTCTGGCCCACTTCCTGGAACACATGGCCTTTCAGGGAACCAAGAATTTCCCTGGGAAAGGTATCATCACCTCTCTGGAAAAGCACGGAGTTTCTTTCGGCCGTAACATCAATGCTTACACTGCACAAAATGAAACGGTCTACAATCTGAGCGATGTACCGACAAACAGCGAATCTCTGTTAGACACCTGCCTGTTGATTCTGCACGACTGGTCTTACTATCTTACCCTGGAAGACGACGAAATCGATGCTGAGCGCGGAGTGATCACCGAAGAATGGAGAACCCGCCGGACACCGCAATTCCGGATTCAAAAACAGATGTTCCCGGTACTTTTCAAAGATTCAAAATACGCCATTCGGGACGTTATCGGTAATTTAGATGTAATCAAAAATTTCAAATACCAGACTATCCGTGATTTTTATCATGAATGGTACCGGACAGACCTGGAAGCCATAGCAATCGTCGGCGATTTCGATGTAGCTAAAATGGAACAAAAAGTAAAAGAATTGTTCAGTAAAATCCCTGCTGTAGAAAATCCGACTCCCCGTCCTTTCTACGAAATTCCCGAACACGACGAGATGTATTATTGCCTGGCAACCGACAAAGAAGTACAGCAATCTTCTATTCAGATCGTGACCCTGTTACCCGGTACTCCGGCAACAGAAAAGAATAAATTGGCTTATTTTAAAGATAACATAATCAACTCTTTCTACAATCAGATGGCCGGAGCACGGATCAGCGAAATGATGCAGAAAGGTAATCCTCCCTTTATCAACGGAGGTTTCGGATTCGATGGTTTTGTGAGAGGTTATAATGCTTATAACATCAACACAACGGCCAAACCCAACGAAGAAGACGTTGCCCTGGAAGCCATCTTAACCGAAAATGAAAGAATCCGGCGGTTCGGTTTCACCCCGAGTGAACTGGAACGGGTAAAAACCAATATGCTGGTCGGCCTGGAATCGGCTTATAAAGAAAAAGACAAAACCGGTAACGAAAGTTATATCGGGGAAATGCAAGCGAATTTCCTGGAACAGGAACCGATCGTAGATTTCGATTTCTATTACAATGCTGTCAAACAAATTATTCCGACCATTACCGTAGAAGAGGTATCTGCACGGGCTAAAGAGTGGAATACCGATAAAAACCGTACAGTAGTCGTTTCCGGTCCGTCAGAGAATGCCAAGCACCTGACCCGGGAAGAAGTAACCGCTATTATGGATAAGGTTGCTAAAAAAGAGATAGAACCCTATCGCGACGAAGTAACCGATGCAACATTGATCAGCGAAGAATTACCGGGTTCAAAAATCGTTTCTACCAAGAAACTTCCCTTATTCGATGCAGAAGAATGGACACTGGCCAATGGAGCGAAAGTAGTCTTCCGTAAAGCAGATTACGAAAAAGATGCCGTATCACTGACTTCTTACAGCAAAGGAGGAACTTCACTTTACGATATAGACATGCTTCCTTCCGCCAATAACGCTGCTGCATTTGTAGGAGCTTACGGTTTAGGAGATTTCGATGCAACCACTTTAAGAAAAATCCTGACCGGGAAGATGGCTTTCTGCGGAGTTTCTATCAACGGTTTGTCGGAATCTGTCAGCGGTAGCTCTACACCTCAGGATTTCGAAACCATGCTTCAATTGTTGTATCTGCGTTTCGAAAAACCCCGTTTCGACAAGGAAGCCCATGAAGCTATGATGAGCCGCAACAGGGCCTCTATCGCCAATATGGAGAAAAATCCGCAGAAAATCATGAAAGATTCGATTAGTCTGATCATGAGTAACTACAATCCGCGTACTCTGCTCTTCAACGAAAAATACCTGGATCAGATCAGTATCGAAAAGATCGAACAGGTTTATCGCGACCGGATTAAAGATGCCAGCGATTTCACCTTCTTCATCGTAGGTAATATCGATGCAGAAACGGTAAAACCATTGGTAGAAAAATACATCGGTTCATTAAAATCTGAAAACCGGAAAGAAACCTGGCGCGACAACCATGTAAGAGGTCCGAAAGGCAAAACGGTAAAAGAAATCGAATTGGAACTGACTACCCCGAAATCGACCGTGATCACAAATTTCTCTAAAGATATGAAATACAGTGTTTACAACAATATCTGTAATAATATTCTGGAAGGAATCCTGGATTTAAGATATACCGAAAATATCCGGGAAAAAGAAGGAGGAACTTACGGTGTAGGTGTTCAGGCCGGTTCTGTACGCGAGCCTTACTCCAACTATAGCATGACGATGAGCTTCGATTGTGATCCGGACAAGGCACAACATCTGAAATCGTTGATTTATGCCGAATTGGATAAAATCATGAAAGAAGCTCCGACTCCGGAAGAAATGAATAAAGTGATCGCCAATATGAAGAAAAACCACGAACAATCCAAAAACCACAACAGCTATTGGATGAATTGTATTACTTCTTATTATATCAGTGGTGTGAATCCGAACGATCCGAAAAACTTCGATCACATTGTCGATAAACTGCAACCCAAAGACATTCAGAAATTTGCTCAGTCTCTTTTCAAGGGTGCCGATGTTGTCGATCTGATTTTCAAACCGAAACAATAATCTTCGGGCGAAGCATTTTAAATAGGGTGTCAAAAGTGGCACCCTATTTCATTTTTTTATTACATTTACCTTTTGAAACAGCGTGCTGAATTATTATCTACAAACCCAAATATTATGTCACAAAACAAAACAAATTTTGCTGTGCCTTTGGCATTCGTCGGTATGATGTTTTTTGCGATCGGATTCGCATTGGGCATCAACTCATTTTTGATTCCGGTATTAAAAGGTGCTTTGTCTCTGCCTTCAGGGGTAGCCTACCTGCTGCTAGCAGCTACTTTCGTTCCTTTCCTGATTTTCGGCTACCCGGCTTCTGCCACGATTGCCAAAATCGGTTACAAAAGAACAATGGCACTCTCGTTTTTGATTTTTGCCGTTGCTTTTATTTTATTTGTATTATCAGCTAAATTGGAAAATTTCATTCTTTTCCTCATCGCTTCTTTCGTCAGCGGTGCCGCCAACGCTTATTTACAAGCATCGGTAAACCCGTACATTACCATTCTGGGACCGATTGAAAGCGCGGCCAAACGAATGAGTATCATGGGTATCTGCAACAAACTGGCATGGCCGGTAGCTCCTTTGTTTTTCGCACTCGTGGTAGCCGACCAAACCAATGTGCAGACTTCCGATCTGTATCTGCCTTTCTACACCATCATCGGCGTATTTCTATTGTTAGGTATCATCTCTTTAATGGCTCCGCTTCCCGAAGTAAAAGCTGCCGGAGAAGACGAATCGGATACCGCCAATTGCCCGTATGCAGCAAATAAAACTTCTATTTGGCAATTTCCCCACTTGGTTCTGTGTGCACTGACCTTGTTCATTTATGTCGGTGTCGAAACTTTGTCTCTAAGTACAGCCGTCGACTACGCCAAAGCGTTGAATTTGGAAAATCCCGATTTATATGCCTGGATTCCGAGTATCGGTATGGTCATCGGTTATATTTGCGGTATTATTCTGATTCCGCAATACCTAACTCAAGACATGGCAATGAGAATCTGTGCCTGCATCGGTGTAGCCGGTTCTCTGGCCATTGTATTGCTGCCTGCCGAAATATCTATCTGGGCAATCTTCCTGATGGCTCTAGGGTGCTCGCTAATGTGGCCGGCATTATGGCCGCTTGCTATGGCAGACCTCGGCAAATTCACCAAATCAGGCAGTGCTCTTCTGACAATGGCTATCGCCGGAGGAGCCGTTATCCCGACTGTTTTCGGATTTTTGCAAGAAGGTTTGGGGGCACAAGGGGCTTATTGGTTAGCCTTGCCTTGTTTTCTGTTTATCCTGTATTATGGTGTAGCCGGTTATAAAATCAGAACGAAATAAAGGTGACACCGAACATTGATCGGTTTGTAAAGTTCCAGACCCCTGCGGGATATTTTCTTAAAGTGACCTCCGGTTCCATGAAGAAAACCCCGCAGGGATCCATAAACTTTAAGAACTTTTACTGACGAATGATTTTCTTTGACAATACCAACATGCAAATTCCCTATCTTCCCTTTTTAGACAGCAACGACCTCCGACAGGCAGGTGAGCAACTGAATAAAATCGATTTTCACCGAATCGGGCAGAATAACTGGCCGGAACAATTCCCTTACACGCCTTATGCAGCTTTTACCATGGCACACAACGGAGAAATGCTCTTTATCCGGTTTAAGGTCGACGAGACCAGTACCATGGCCCTCACCCGGGAAGACAACGAGCAAGTGTGTAACGATTCCTGTGTCGAATTTTTCCTGGCAGTCGACGATAGTGGGTATTACAATTTCGAATTTACCTGTATCGGTAAAACTTTGTTAGGTTTCCGGAAAGAACGCCCGGCGGCGGTTCATGCCCCGGAAGATATCATGGCCTCGATTCTCCGTTATCCTTCATTGGGCGGGGCAAATTTCGAAGAAACCCGGCTAGGCCATCCCTGGGAACTGACTGTGGGAATTCCGGCTTCAGCTCTTTTCCGTCACAACATCGATACCTGGCAGGGTTTGAAAGCCCGCATCAACCTTTATAAATGCGGAGATCGGCTATCCTGCCGGCATTATTTATCCTGGCGTCCGATCGATTCTCCCAAACCGGATTTTCATACGCCCCGTTGTTTTGTTGCGGTACAATTTTAAAACTCTCCGATGAAAGATCGTCTTCTATACGGATTATTCCCGGGCCTGTCAGCTCCTTTCATCATCATCCTGTTGTTCTGGCTTTTCCGCTTTCACGACCTCCCGCTTTCCCAATTTATCCACCAGGCGATCGCATTGAAAGTACAATTCAAACTCATTTCCGTCGGTGTATTCTTTGCCGACTTAGGCTTATTTTATTTATTTCTGCACTTAAACAAGAATAACGCCTCGAAAGGCGTTATCCTGGCAGTTTTAATCTATTTCTTTCTTTTTCTATTTTCCAGTCTTTAGATCGGAGAAGGCGATTTCCTTCTTATTTGCCTTCTTCCACTTCCTCGAATTCGGCATCCTCGATATCCGAATCTCCTCCCATTTTCACGATTTTTTCTTTTTCTTCACTGGCTTTGCGCATTTTACGGATGGAATATTGGTTGAGCAGATCGGTTACGCCATAAAAAACGGCGGTAATCCCGAACAGGATGAACACGCTTTCGGCCGAACTGAAAGGATCGAATAAAATCACGATACCGACAATCAGGATCAGTACCGGGAATAAAAAACTAACCGGCGCAATACGCCCGAACTGACGGGCTGCGGCAAGGGTCACAAATTGTCCGACAGCAGCGACCACTAAAATAAATCCCAGGAGAAACATAAAAACGGTCGCAAAAGTAGACGGCAGACATACCAGCAGTAATCCCAAAATAACACTTCCGATTCCGCTCAAGGGAGCAAAACTCCGCTGATGTTCCTCGCGGTTTCTGGAAGAGATAATAAACGCAATAATACCGATGGCCAGGAAAACGATACCTATCAGCATAACTACATACTTCAATGCATCGGCCGGCCAGATCAAAAGAGCCAAACCGAGCAAAATCGCTAAAACCGCCCTGTATATGCCTCCTTTAAAATTCGAAGTCGTGTAAACAATTTGCATATAAATTACAATTAAAGATCTTTCTTTTTTTATTTAACGAAGGTAAGCATTTTTTTGTTAGGTTAAAAAGGAAAGCAAAAAATACTAACTATCTTTGCACACTCAAAAAAATAATTATGGGATTTAAAGAAGAAATTGAAAGACGCCGTACTTTCGGAATCATCAGTCACCCTGATGCCGGAAAAACCACATTAACGGAAAAGTTATTGCTTTTCGGAGGAGCCATTCACGTTGCCGGAGCTGTTAAATCGAATAAGATCAAGAAGACAGCCACGTCCGACTTTATGGAGATCGAACGTCAGCGTGGTATTTCTGTGGCGACTTCTGTCATGGGTTTTGAGTACAACGGAATCAAGATCAATATTCTGGATACCCCGGGTCACCAGGACTTTGCCGAAGACACTTTCCGAACCTTAACGGCTTGCGACAGTGTAATCATCGTGATCGATGCAGCCAAAGGAGTAGAAACGCAAACCCGTAAGCTGATGCAAGTCTGCCGGATGCGCAAAACCCCGGTGATCGTGTTTATCAATAAACTGGACCGTCCGGCCAACGATCCTTTCGATATTCTCGACGATGTAGAGAAAGAACTACAGATCAGGGTAAACCCACTCAGCTGGCCGATCGGAAGCGGAGATACCTTCAAAGGTATCTATAACCTCCACCGGCAAAACCTTTGCCTGTATAGTCCTAGCATTCAGAACATCCCCGAAGGCATTGAGATCACCGATACCCGATCGGACGAACTTACGGAAGCGGAACAGGAACAGGCCCGGCAGACT
>ERZ773143.3230-NODE-3230-length-10478-cov-3.672839_pt1 | contig 10478 bp, 8 predicted proteins | sample MGYA00580852_ERZ773143 | MGnify/ENA primary metagenome ERZ773143 (study PRJEB29015, sample SAMEA2737853) | human gut metagenome | biome: human gut; feature: human-associated habitat; material: faeces | place: China | collected 2012 ... | reverse complement strand
AGGTGGTGCGCACTTCATTGCCGTTGCGGTCCACATGGAGTACCATGCGCCCCTCGCGGTCATACCGGAAGGTCTCGCTGTTGCCCTCCTAGTCGGTGATCTCGCAGACCTTTCCCTGACTGTTGTAGCGGTAGGTGATCACGCCGCCGTTGGCATCCCTGGTACTGGTGACATTGCCCGCAAAGTCATTATAATATCAACCGCCCTACATATGTTCAAATACTAATCCTTCTATATTCATACCTTCAATATAATTTTTAAATTTATCTGTACAAAATATATGACCTATCGAATAGTTTTTAATTTTAAACAAAATTTCATTTTCAACTTTACTTTTCTTAAAAACAAAGTTCTCTATTTTTTGGATTTTCTCTTTATTCCCTTTATAAACACGATATTTCATCTTCTGTAATTCCAAACAGCTTCTCCTGCAATCCGTTCTTGAGCAGCAGATTGCGAAAACGACCAAGGGTATCTCCGTCCGGAACCTGATTACTGGAATCGATGCCGCAGAAATCCAAAAACGCACGGCTGAATCATGGCAAGCCATTCCTTCCACGGGACGATCCGTTCGATCTGAGTCAGAAACTCTTTCTTTTTTTTCCGCACCTGCGCCAACTCATCGCTGAATGCGGAAATCGTCATCTGCTTATCCATAATGCTATTATATCACATCCTGCCGTTCCTGGCACTTTTTGTGCGGTGTTGCCTTAGATTAACTTAATAACATTGCGCCGAAGCGTCCCTTTTTTCGTCCTTTATGATTCGTTTTCCGCAATGGTACGCCGCAAAAGATTCATTTCGGCTTCATAGCCGTAATCCTCTTTTTCGCTGCTCTCCTTTGCCAATTCCAACGCCTGACGGCATAGATCCAAACCGGCTTTCTTTGCCCTGCGGCCGCCGATACCCAAAAGCTTGCAGCGCGCCAAGCGCATTTTGCATTTCACACTGCCCAATTTCTCGCCAGTTTCATAGCAGCGGCGCGCTTCCTTTCCGTCCTGCACAACGACGACGCCGTTTTCATAAAAACGCCCCAACGCCCACCAGGCGCTGTCGTCATTCCCATCGGCAGCTTTGCGGTAATGGGCATACGCCTCAGACAGCTTCCCTGCCTGCTCCAAATGCCATCCCATGTTGTAATCCGCCATGGCTTCGCCCAGCTCCGCCGCGCGGCGATACCATTCCATGGCCGTTTCCAAATCCCGCGGCACGCCCAGTCCCATCGCATAACATTCGCCCAAGCTATTCATGGCAGCCGGGTGGTTCTGCTCTGCTGCTCGTTCGTACCAGCAAATTGCCTTTTTCATATCCTGTTCCACGCCTTCGCCGTAGTCGTAATGCCAGCCGAGATTATGCATGGCATCAGCATTTCCGCCCTCGGCGGCAGCAGTATACCAACGGATCGCTTCCGTCATATTTTGCTTCACGCCTTCGCCGCGCTCGTAGCAGCATGCCAGATTATGCATGGATTGCAAATCGCCACACTGTGCGCCCTGCTCATACCATTTTACGGCTTCCTGCCAATTCTGCTCCACGCCATGTCCCTTTTTATAGCACCAGCCCAGATTGCCCATGCTAACCGGATAGCCGCACTCCGCACCTCTGCGATACCAGGAAAAGGCCTGCTCCCAACTCTGCTCCACGCCGCAGCCCTTTTCATAGCAGTATCCCAGAACCGCCATTGCCACGCTCACGCCACTCCCTGCCGCCTCGCGGAACCAATGCACAGCATGCTCCCAGTTTTGCTCCACGCCGTCGCCGTATTCATAGCATACGCCCAGACGGTACATACCTTCACCGTAACGCTGATATGCCGCCGCGCGCACCCAGTACACGGCCTCGGCAGCGTCGGCTTCCACACCGATCCCGTCGTGGAAGGCGCGGGCGAGCAGCATCTGTCCGCGGGGCGAACCGTATTCCGCCGCCTTGCAGTATAACTCGGCAGCCTTTTCCGCATCCGGAGCCGTGCCGATGCCGTATTCATAGCACACGCCCAAGCAGCACACCGCATTCAGGCTCCCCATTTCCACCGCCTGCTGATAAAGCCAAAAAGCCTGAACCGGATCCGCCTCCACGCCGTTTCCCTGCTCCATGCAGATGCCCAGATTGCATACGCCCCATGCGCTGCCGAGATATGCAGCTTTCCGAAAACAATCCACCATGCGCTTTTTATCCGATGCCTCTGCATCCCAAAGGGTGTTGCCTAAAGCCGTCCAATCATCTCCGGTCATATCGGCCTCGTTGGCGCGCAGCAATTTCCGGCCGCACTGCGGACAGCGCTCCGGCAGCTTTTCGCCTTCATCCCAATAATTACAGGTGTAATCCTCGCAGTGATAGATCATCGTTTCCAACTCCTTCCGCCTGCTGAAAAAAAGCAGCGCGTTACACTATTTTCCATAGTATAACACGCTGCTTCAAAAAAGGAAAGACCGATCGGTCAGTCCTCGTTACCGGAGAACTTAGTATCAGAAGAACCGCAGCTTCCAATATCTATAACTGCGGAGCGGGTATTAAGCTGACTGCAGATATCCTTGGTCATGAGTCGCTGGATTCCACCACGCATTATGTGCGTGTAGATTTTACCGCGCTGAGAGAGATTTGCCACGAATGGCCCGGAAAATGCAGCTCATTAAGCCGTCCTCAAAGTATGTTTCAGCACTTGATTCTGATACGAAAGGATGTGGATTTAGCGCATGCGTGTATTACGGTTCGTGAAACCAAGTTTGCGAAGGAACGTATTATCCCGGTTTCAACATCAGTGATTCAGGCACTTGAGGAATATATGGCAATACCGCACAACTGCTACGATACGCATTACCGGGCGGCCATTTTGTAAGAATCAATTAGGTCGCCCGTGCTTTTGCTCGCAGGAGCGCACTGATTCAAGCTGCCAGGCAGGGTCTGTCAGCCAGGATCAGATTCGCTAACGCGAACATGATATTGAATTTGGCTCTCTGCTTTTCGAGTCCTCGGTATCGTGTTTTTCGGAAACGCAGCTGTTTCTTGACGACACCGAATACGTGCTCCACTTTGGCGCGGACAGAGGACTTTGCGTGTTCTGCTTTCTTTGCGGCATACTGACCGCTTTTGCTCAGCTTTTTCACTTGGGATGGACGGCGGTTGATTCTGTATTTGATCTTGCGACCAGCCTTGTTGCGGATGACCGCATCGCCGCGCTTTTCTGCTCCGAGGTAACCGCTGTCGCCATATACTTCATCTTCATCTCCGGTCAGCAGCTTGGATGTTTCTGTGGCATCATGGACATTCGCTGCTGTTGCCTCCACGGTATGAACCAGTCCGCTGTCCCTGTCAACGCCGATATGTGCCTTATAGCCGAAGTGCCAGGTATTGCCTTTCTTCACCTGATGTGCATCCGAGTCCCGCTTCTTTTCCTTGTTCTTGGTGGAAGAAGGGGCGGAAATAATGGTGGAATCCACGATCGTTCCCTTTTTCAGAATGAGACCTCGTTCCATAAGTGCGGCAACCACCTGAGAGAACAGCTTCTCCTGCAATCCGATCTCATCATATGAAATCATTATTCAAAAACTGCCCTGCCGCTCATCGAATAAACTGATTCTTGAGTATCAGAAATTCTTGTATTTGTTTCATAATATAGAAGAGAATTGCTCTGGCTTCAAATTCTTCCCGCGTCTGTGGCAATGATTCCTTCTTCATCTGTGAAAATATCATTTCCAATTGTACGAGTAATTCTGTGCAATCATTCTCTCTATGATATTCTGCCTCTATCTGGCTGATAAACTGTGCAACACTTTGGGTTTGCTGTGGTAATACCCGAATCATTGTAATACTTTGATAGATATTTCTAAGCACACGACTCTGATTTTCTCTCATTTTGATGTAATCAATTTCCTGCTGGTTTTCACCCCATAATGTATTATTCCAATTACGCAATGCACAGTTCTTAGCACATTCAATCTTGTCTTCCAGAAGTTCAAAACAATCCTGCTTGTAGAGCTGTCTGTCTTCTATGCTTATATCGTGAGACATCCGATGTAAAATTCTCCTGATTTCTTCGTCAACTTCCAGGGATAATCGATTAAATTCTTCTTCAGATCTATGAAGATGCAGATTAATAAGAATACCGCAGGCTGTTCCTATGGCAAATAATAATATTTCATTTATAATTACCGGTACTTCAATACTCTGTTTTGTAAGAAAATGAGAAATCAGCACCGAATCCATTGCAATCGCTTCCGGCCAATTGGCATTCAGACAAATCAACGTAAATAAAAATAAATATAATGTGAAAGAAGCAATATGGAATCCCAGAAAATAAAAACATAAGACAGCAAGGAGCAAAGCGCAGGCAAAAGCCACTCCTCTGTTCCACGCAGTCTTAAAAGTTTCTTTCTTAGTATTCTGAATGCTGAGAATTGTAATAATCCCGGCAGTTACCGCATATTCCAAATTTAAAAGTTCTGCAAACAGAATAGCTGCCACTGCCGCAAACGCTATCTTTATTGTTTTACCTAAAACAGCCTTATTCATACTTCTTTCCTTTGGTAAATCCTCTTCCTCGGACTTCTTTTACCTGTCCGATCATAATAAAGGCATCCGGATCGATCTCCTGTACCATTTCGTTGATTGCAAATAATTCTCTCTGGTTGACTACTGTAAGAATGGCATACATTTCTTTTCTGGTGTATCCGCCTTCTACTTCAAACAATGTAGTTCCACGATCAAACTGTGTTGCAATTTGCTTATTGATTTCCTCATATTTTTCACTGATAATCTTAATCTGAACTTTGCTTTTACCGGCTACAAGAAGCTTCTCCAGAGTATAGGAATAGATACATACCAGCAAAATACCATACAATACCTGCTGCCTGTCAGATATGCTCATCTGAAGCAATAAAATAAGAACATCAAATCCGTATAACATAGCAGCTACCGGTAATCCTGTCTTTTTATGAATAATAAGCGGAGGAATGTCCATACCTCCGGTGGATGCGCCTGCCTGAATAACTAATCCTATTCCAGCACCTATCAGCAATCCGGCAAATACTGTACAGAGCATGGGATCTGTAGTCAGAACGCCAACTCTTGTGGAGAGCATTTCTCCTATTCTTAAAAAGAAAGGGTATACAAAGGTACTGACCAGCGTTGTCATGGCGAATTTTTTTCCAAGGAATAATGCTCCCAGAATAAACATGGTCACATTAAAAATAGTTACAAAGGTACTGATCTGCAAGCCTGTATAGTGCTGGACAAAAATCGCAATTCCTGTCGTTCCTCCTGTAATCAGTCCTATAGGAAGTATAAAAAAGGCGACTGCCAGAGAATACAAAAAATTACCAAATAAAATAATACTTAAATTATAAATCTTTTTCTTCATGTTACTTACTGTACCTTCCGCTAAAGATAGTTATTTTAGAAATAGTCCGAAATATATGGCACCTGCTGCTCAATTGCATCTTCCAGCATATCTATTACAGCTCCGTTCGCCTGTAATCTGCCGATTTTAGCCAAATAGTCCGGTCTTTTATACCCCATCAGCATAGTCGTCATTGTCTGGATGCTGATAACGTCTTCGCATTTTTCAGAAATCCTTGATACTTCACCATGCCCATCTCTGGATATCTCCAGTAAAAAAGTGCCCTGGTTGCATTCCATAATAGGATCCGTGAGTGTGAATTTCCATTCTCTGTCCGTAATATCAGGTTTAAAAGGATAACGTGAGATAAACGCAGGAAAATCTACGATTCTTCCCATATAATAAGGAGAAATCACTTCTTTGATGCTTGCGTCTTCTAACAGAAAAGCCAATGGTTCGTCTGTGTATGTATCGCCTTCCACCTGATCAATCATGGAAAAATGCGCAGATACGAAATTCCATAATCCGGTTCTTGCTTCTTCATTATTGAAAATCATGTCTTTAATATGAAAGATTTCATTTTCAATCCAATAGATAATATACCCATCCGGTTCGTCTTTTTCATTATAATATATTGCAGCCATAATATCGTCCGAATCCCAGAGCCAGTATTCATTCCATGCCAGTTCATCACGCAATATTGCACCATGTGTATGAGCTGCATAACGTTCATATGTCTTCTTCAGTTCCACACTGTCTGTTTTTACACGGCGTACATCTCCTGAAACCTGACGGTTCTTTGGCAGCTGATAATCTTTAATTTCATAGGAAATTTTATCTGAGATAAGCTCCCAGCCTTTTCTTCTGTAAAAAGGAATTGAATACGGATAAAGATAACAGATATACTGCCCTTTCTTGCGCATGTCCTTTAATGCCTGCTCCAGAAGCTTGTGCATGAGCCCCATATTGCAATACTCAGGGTAGGTTCCTACTCCGGTCAATCCGCCCATAGAATAGGTCACTCCAAATATCTTGACCTGCATTGGATATATTGCCACCTGAGACACCAGATTGTCATCATCGAACCAGCCGATAACATCTGCCTTCTGCATGGTCGGGAACTTTGCCCGGATGATTTCTTTCTCCTGCCATCCAATAGAGCTCAGTTCATGCTCCGTAACCTGAAAAACATATCGAAGCAGTGCATTATACTGTTCCATATATTCACTGCCTACTGGTTTCATTTTAAGGTTCTTTTTATTCATCATACTTATTTCTCCGAATCGTTTTCATAAGTCTTCGTTTTCATTATTTGTCCAAATTACTATAGCATGTTTTCTATAAATATTCCATACCCACTGGTAGAATCATTCACCAGTACATGCGTCACTGCCCCTATGATCCTGCCATCCTGTATGATGGGTGCTCCACTCATTCCCTGCACGATTCCACCGGTAAGCTGCAGCAATTCTTCATCCGTAACAGTTAAGGCAATCTGTCGATTCAGGTTCTCTGCATTAGGCATCAGTCTGGTAATCCTTACATCATAATATTTGGTCTGTCCATCAATGTTACACAGAATCTGCGCATCTCCTTCTTTCACATCCTGCTTTAGTCCGACCGGCAGCGCCTGTGTGGTTATACTGTCTGCAAAAGCCTGGGATGCCACGCCGTAGATTCCCTCTTCCGTATTGCTCATAATGACCCCTGAGACCTGCTCCGGCTGATATTCAATGATTCCTGTAAGTTCCCCCGGTGTTCCTCTCTCCCCTTTTCTGATTGCAACGATCTCTGTATGATACAAAAGACCGCTGCCAAGCTGTAGAAGCTCTCCCGTATCTGTATCGTTGATTCCATGTCCAAGTGCTCCAAAATGAAGCTCTTCATCCAAAAAAGTCATGGTTCCGATTCCCTGTGCACTGTCTCTTAACCAGGTTCCGATCTTATACACTCCATTCTGATCCTGCATGGGACTGATTCTCACCTGAATTATCTTTTCATTACGCGATACCTGTAATACAATATCCCTGCCGCTTCCATTTTCCACATATTCCTTGATCTGTCTCTTACCGGTAACTGCCACTCCATCCATTGCCATTACATAATCTCCAGCCTGTAATTTGTATACGGATGGAGACTGTTCCTGCCCTTGAGGTCCTTCAAAAGTTCCCGTATCAATTACCAGTACCCCCTGTGTCTTCATGTAGATTCCAATAGGCTGTCCTACAGGTATTAATCGGGTATTTTCAATTACTTCTATATCTATGCTTTTAAGAGGAAGTACTCCAAAAAGCCTGAGTTCCATCTGACAGGTATCAGGACTTTCTCCTGCAACAATAGTCACTGGCTGGTTCAGTGCAATTACCTTATCTGAGTCCACATTCAACACACCGGAAGCCGGAACTTTCAGATCAATCCTTTGACTTGTCCCAGCCTGAATCCGTATGATATTAGGTATTTTCTGTTCATAGTAGCTGTATGATGCCCACAAAAACATTCCCAGGGCAAAGCCCAGAAATGCATAGAGAAACAACTGATACCGACGTTTTCTCCGTTCAGATACTCTCATATTTTTCACAATTAATCATGCCCTTCTTCTATTTATAGCCTTATAGCCTCCAAATCCGAAGGCATTTTATTCTGATTGAATTATCAATGTATAGTATATGGGTTTTCCTTAAAAATACTTATGTCAAAATCTGTTATTGTTGTCTGAATATTAACATGATATAATTATTTTATCTGACATTATGCGAATTATTTTTTACTGTAAAAGAAAGGGCATTCAATTATGTTTCATTCTACAGTTTCAGGACTTCCAGATTTGAAGTCTTTTCATGAATTTACTTATAAAATGTGGTCATCTGCACAGGATGATCGTTTTGCCATGCTCTTTCTTCGTATCAATGCCGGCAAAAAGAGTCTTACGGCTTCTTTTCTTGCTGATTTTGTCCAAAATATAATACGAGGCAAAGAATATGTATTATCTTCGTGTCAGATAGAAGTGGATGCTTTTCTGGTTCTGGTAGACTTGGAACGTCTTCCTCTTAATCAATTACACGACAGATTAAAAGCTGATTTCACAGGCTTTCTGTATTATTATGATTATGTAATATATATTGGTGTTAGCTTTGCCACTTCCAGGCTATCTTCTATTCAGGAATGGGAAGCTATGGCAAAAACAGCCTGCGAAGCTGCCTGTATGCATGGGGCTTCTTCTAAGGTATCTCTTATGTTTTACCGGGAAACATTAAATACACAGCATCAGGAGCATCGTATTCTTCCTTTATTTGACAGCCTGTTATCTCATCATCATCTTGTCATTTATCTACAGCCAAAATACAGGCTTGGTCAATCGTCTCCCATCGGTGCTGAGGCTCTGGTTCGAATTCTGGATACAAATGGACATTTGCTGAATCCCGCTTCCTTTTTACCGACTCTTGCAAAATATGAGCTGGACAACCAACTGGATCTTATGGTGATGGAAAGTGTTTTGAAGTGTTTACATACCTGGGATACATCTGGACTGACGCTACTGCCTGTCAGTATTAATATGTCATCAGGGAATTTTATCAACTCTGATTTTATGGATATTTTCCTGAAAGTGATGGATAAATATGAATCTGTACGACATTTTCTTGGTTTTGAGATAGGCGCTGCTGATTTTTATTCCAGTCCAAATAATATGGAGTCCATGATTCACATGTTGCATGACTTAGGCAGTAGCGTCAGTCTGGATGGACTGGGAGGCGATGCACTTCTAATGAGTCAATTGGAAATCCCACCTGTGGATATGGTTAAATTCCATCGGCATTTCCTGCTCACCGGAATGAAAAATGCAAACAACCGGATACTCTTTGAAAAAATGGCAGAAATATTCAATGCCTGCAATATTCCCGTCTTATGTGAAGGAATCGAGACTTTAAAAGAAGCTCATTTTGTGCAGGAATGTGGCATTTCTTATATGCAGGGATTCTACTATGGACGCCCTGTTCCTTTTGATATCTTTGAGAAAAAATATATGATACCGCAGCCTGCTTATCTGGCATTTCACACACAATAAAAGGAAGTCGTTTCAGACTTCCTTCTTTAATGCTGCTGTATGCAATAATTCCCTGGCATTCTCTCTGACAGTATCTGTAATCGTCTCTCCGCCGAGCATTCTCGCCAATTCTTCCACAACTTCTTCTTGTGGCAGACGGGTGATTCCTGTTTCTGTTTTCTGATTTACTGCCTGTTTGGCTATTCTGTAATGTGCATCTGCCATGGCTGCTATCTGAGGTAAATGTGTAATGCAGATAATCTGATGGCTTCTGGATAAGACACCTAATTTCTCTGATACTTTCCAGGCAGTCTTACCACTGATTCCTGTATCAATCTCATCAAATATCATAGTTGGAATCCTGTCTCTTGATGCCAGTACAGTCTTAATGGCAAGCATGATACGTGACAGCTCTCCGCCGCTGGCTACGCTGCCGAGACTCTTCATTGGTTCTCCCGGATTGGTAGATATCATGAATTCTACATCATCATATCCATTAGCAGCATATTCTTCTTTATGTCGTACCTGTATCTCGAATTTTACTTCCAGGAAATTCAGGTCTGTCAATGCCTTCACCATATCTCCTGCAAGCTTCTTTGCTTCTTTCTGTCTGATAGCAGATATCTTACTGCACAGTCTCTCAAGCTCTTCCTTCTGCCTGGCAAGCTTATGCACAAGCTGCTCTCTGTAAGCATCCATATTCTGCAGCTTCTCTATACGCTGTGCCTGCTGCTGCTGATATTCCAATACAGCCTCTATTGTTCCACCATATTTTAATTTCAAATGATTTAACAGATTCAGGCGTTCCTGCGTCTGCGCAAATACTTCACCGTCAAATTCCATATCTGCCAGATATTCTGCAATATTTCGGTTAAAATCATTTAAAAGACCATCTATCTGTTCCAGTTCGGTTACGAGCGACTTCGCATTGTCATCATATTCTTCAATACTGCGCAGCTCTCTCACTGCTCTTCCCACTGCATCAGCCGCCGTCTGATCCTCACCGTCTCCTGTCAGTTGATAAGCTCTGGAAGCTGCCTCTACAATCTGTCTGCTATTGGACATACGTCGGTAGGAAGTCTCCAGCTCGTCATCTTCCCC
>ERZ773143.3228-NODE-3228-length-10482-cov-2.541767_pt1 | contig 10482 bp, 9 predicted proteins | sample MGYA00580852_ERZ773143 | MGnify/ENA primary metagenome ERZ773143 (study PRJEB29015, sample SAMEA2737853) | human gut metagenome | biome: human gut; feature: human-associated habitat; material: faeces | place: China | collected 2012 ... | reverse complement strand
AAAACGGCCGCGGATATACCTGATCGCCAAAGGGTTAAGCGAAGATGTCGCACGGTATTTTTACAGGCTTCTTGGCAGTTTGGAATTTGATGTATTTTTACCCATCCAGGAACATGAGATCCGCAGCATGATCAGGAACATCTCTTCCGAAGACCTTTTGCTGGTCTTTTCATATAACGGCAACAACGAATCGGTGATACATATTATGGAACGAGTTTTAACTTATGGAACGCCGTCTATTATTTCGATAACACGCGCCGACAACAATACGATTCAGAATATGAGCACCTTAAATTTTTATGTTTTTGCAGACGAAATTCGGTATATGGACACGGATCTGACATCCCGGTGCGGTATGATCGCCATTTTGGAAACGCTTTTATATCGCTTTATTTCTGAACAGCAAAAATAAGGTTTCCAGCCGAAAACCTCCCGCAGATTTGCGGGAGGTTTTTTGTTTCATCAAGAAACAAATGCTTTGAAGATTCAAAAAACTCATCAATTTGTTTTGGCGAAGAAACATGTAAAAAATAATTCAAGTGCGTTTCAACATGACTAAAAACTATATACATTTCCACAGAAAATGTATATGATTTTTCCATAATAATCTTTCAAAAGGAGAGAACGCACAAATGCCGCCAATAAAAAAAAGCACGCCAAAGCAAGATGGATTTTGGATGCCAGGGGAATTTGAGCCTCAAAAGCAAGTTTGGATGCTATGGCCGATCCGTACCGACGTTTGGCGGGATGGCGCGAAACCAGCCCAGGAAGCATACGCAAGGGTCGCTGAAGCTATCTGTCAATTTGAACCAGTGACGATGGGAGTTTCAAAGGAACAGTATACAAATGCAAGAGCTATGTTGCCCAAGGGAGTCCGGGTAGTGGAAATGTCCAGCAACGACGCATGGATGCGGGATATGGCACCGGCCTTCGTAATAAATGGATCCGGTACGGTTCGTGGCGTAGACTGGGGGTTTAACGCTTGGGGAGGCCTGACAGACGGGCTGTATTTTCCCTGGGATCAGGATGCGATGATCGCGGAAAAAATCTGTAGTCTGGAGGGAATGCGTCGGTATGATGCCACAGATTTTATCTGTGAAAACGGGTCAATCCATACAGACGGCGAAGGAACGCTTCTCACAACAGAGATGTGTTTGCTCAGCGCGGGGAGGAATCCTCAGTTATCCAAACGCCAGATAGAAGAAAAACTCAGCGAATACCTGAACATCGAAAAAGTGATTTGGCTGAAGGATGGCATGGATCCGGCGGAAACCAACGGCCACATCGATGATGTCGCCTGCTTTGTTAAGCCTGGAGAAGTTGCTTGTATCTGGACTGAAGACCCGGAGGATCCATTTTACGGGGTATCGCGTAGCGCATACGAACAACTTTCCCAAGCTGTCGATGCAAAAGGGCGGCGTTTAAAGGTACATAAAATTTGTATGCCTAAAAAACCGGTGTACATCGAAAAAGGATTCCGAGTGGATAATTGCGGCAAGAGCCTTCCAAGACTGTCGGGAGATCTTTGTACTGCCTCCTATGTCAATTTTTTAACCGTAAACGGTGGCATTATTGTCCCACAATACGGCGATGAAAACGACGAACTCGCTTTGTCCCAGATTGCAGAACTGTTTCCAGGGCGTAAAGCGGTTGGGGTTTATACTCGTGAAATCGTATACGGCGGCGGAAACATCCATTGTGTCACAATGCAGCAACCGCTTGGCGGAGGAGAAGGATATGAAACCATTTAACTCATTCGTCGAGTGGGCGAAAGCAAATGCCCACCCCGTTTCTTCCGCATCAGAAGACAATGCGGAGGAACTTTCCTTTTTAAAATCCGCTCTGGCGGATGCCCGAGTAGTTAGTTTAGGGGAATTTCAGCATTACACGGGCGTTTTTAACGCCTTTCATTTTAAATTGTTCCGGTATCTCGTGGAAAATTTAGGTTTTACTGCTTTCGCGTTTGAGACCCCTTTTGCGGACGCCGCGCTGGCATACCGTTATGTGGTGGGGGAAGATATCCCGGAAGATAAAGTCTTTTGTTACGGGATGAGCCCGATGTTCGGTGGCTGGAAGGAAACCCAGGATTTATTGAGATGGATGCGGGAGTATAACCTCTCCAACAAGGGAGAAAAACCACTTCATTTTTACGGCGTGGATATCGGTAGCGCCGCCTATGGCGGAAACAGTGCATACCCCGCCGTAAAAGCAGCTTTGGATTACCTTGCGGCGGTCGATCCGGGTTATTCCCACGGCTTCGCCTGGCTGCTGGAAACCGCAGAAACGCAGGATTTATTCGGGTTTAAAGCCCTGAACCCCGAAAGTCAAAAACGGTTTTTGTGGGAAGCCACGCGGCTTTATAATCGGATTTCTTACATGGGGCCGCATGATGCCGCCCTCACCAGTGCAGAGGCTTACCAATGGGCGCTCCGGTCCGCTTATCTCGCGGTTTTCTCCGCTCGCTGGTTTGCAGGATATGCGGAGGCGGGCTGCGAGGATCTGTCCGACAACATTCGGGAACTTTGTATGGCAGAAAACATCAATTGGGCCTTAGAACGGGAAGGCCCCGGAGCGCGTCTCGTCTACCACTCCCATAACCAGCATATCAGCCGGGAACGCCGGATGGGCGGCTACCTGCAAACGGGAGTGTTTCTGGATTCTCTTCTCCCCAAAGGCATGGTAAAGGCGGTGGCGGGTATGGGGCGTTATTCCATGCGTCCGGGGGAGGAACCTATTCCCGACAGTATCCCGTATGCGCTGGCGCAAGTGGAAGCCCCTAATTACCTGCTGGATCTGCGTCAATGTAAGGATCCGGACGCGCTCCAATGGCTGAACAGCAGCCATCCGGACAGAACCAACGCGAATTACACCGCATCCAATATCTTCCAAGGCTATGATCTGGTGTTTTTCACAAAGGAACCGCTCCGGTTAGCCACAATGTGTTATCGCCCGTTTGGGAACAAGGATTTTCAGGCGGAGCCCTCTTTTATGAAAAAATGCGCCGGGATTTACCGGCTGGAACGCACCTGGCTTCCCACGCCGGTGGAAGATTACATCACTGTTGAGTGGAAGCAGGGAGGATTATTTACCCACGGCTTATACGGCCCCAACGGGAAAATTTACTCGAATTCCACTACGGCGGAACATTTCCCGGTATATGAAAGCCGCTTGCTTCCACTCGGCGGGGCGCGATTCTATTGGGAAAATTATTTCGGCTTTGTGGAATTTCAGCCGGATCCCAACGGAGAGGTTAATCGGCTGGTATTCCATTATTACTATTTCGGCGGAGATGAGATCAGCGCTGCCCGCGTTTTCCCCGCCCCGTAAAATATTTAAGGGAAGAAAAAGGAGAGTTATCGATGAAACACCTATTAGATCAAATCGCGGAAGAATACGTCGAGCTGATGCTGGCGAAAATCCCTCATGACCCGTGGGATATTTACGGGTATCTTGATGGACCCCGTGGGAAAAGGACGGCTCCTATCGACCGGAACCGTACTATTTATCTATACACGCCGATCCCGCAATACAAGGATCGTTCCGTAGCGGAGATCCACGGGGAGGCGGCAAAATGTTGCCGGGAATTAGACGAACTCGCAAAAGAGAACAACACCCCCCGCGTGAATTTCCTGCGTTCCCACATGAACAGCCTAAAAATGCGCACGGAGATGCTTTTAGGGGCGCAGTTCAGCTTTCAAGAAATGACAAGAGGACTTTACGGACTCACGGCGCCAGAATATCCAGAAGAAATGTTTGCCGACGTTTTAGATGAACTCAACCAAGTGCTTCCGGGCAAGGGTAGTCTTTTAGAGCGGGTTGAAAGTTTCCGCCAGAAAATGGTAGTCCCCTCCAATAAACTGGCGGCGACAATGACCAGCGCGGTGGAAGCGTTTCACGATATCGCCGTCGAGCGTATGGGGATCACGAAAGACAGCGCTCCCCGGCTGAGCTTTTACGGCTTTGGCCCGCACCGCAAAGGCTTGGAGCTGGATGGCTATGTTTATGATTGGGAATGGGACCGCATCAACTGGGAAATTGTTTTCTCCACCGATCATGCTTTTGCGATCGACGACATTATTTCCTTTAGCTGCCATGAGGTGGAACCAGGGCACCTGACGTTTATTGGACTTCGCACTAAGGCGGCGTATGAAAACGGGTGCCCGGAATTGGCGGTTATCGCACAGTTTAATGAATCGAGCGCTTTTATTGAGGGGGCCGCTAGGATGTCTATCGATCTCTGTCTACCTGGAGAAGAGCTTTTTGCCTTTGAGCGGGATCTCCTTTTCCCTTTAGCCGGTATCGACAAAGGCTTGGCAGAGTGCCTGCCCGCGTGGCATAAATTCCGAAAAGCTACAAATTTTGCGAAGCTGGTGCTTGAACGCAACCGCTGGGACGGCAAATGGTCAAAAGAAGAAGGGATCGCCTGGATGAAACAATATATGCTTGCACCCCCACAGGACTGTGCCGCTCTTGTGGATCACCTAGCAGCGGATCCAGGCCATTTTGTAGCGCATGATTACTCGCGTGAAGTCATTACCAATTATGTTTACGATAAGGAGCCTACTTGGGAAGGCCGGTGGAAGTTGTACCGTGAACTGAGCATGGCTCACATCTCCATGAGGGCTATAGAGGATAGAAGCTTTCAGCTTTAAGGAGGAAAACCATGAATTTCAATAGAATCCGGCGAAAGATTTCCTTGGATGGGAAAGTGGCCATCGTGACAGGGGCGTCACGTCCGAACGGGCAGGGGCGCGCCACGGCAAGGGCGCTGGCTGCAAGGGGGGCCTCCATATTAGTCACAGATATTCCGGAGCAGGTGCCGGAGATGACGGAAGGTGTTGGCGGTGGCGGGATGGGTTCATCAAGCCTCCTTCTGGAAACCGTGGAGGAATTAAAGACGATGGGAGCCCAGGCCGCATGTTTCCCTGCGAATCTTGCAAAAAAGGAAGATATCCGGAAAATCACGGAAGCCGCTGTGGAAATTTTTGGAGGGATCGATATCCTGGTCAATAACGCCGCCGTGTTCTGCGGATCAAAGCCACTGGCGGATCTGCGGGAAAGGGACTTGGAATTGACCTATCAGATCAACTTTAAAGCGGTGGTGGAATTATGCAAATCCGTCATTCCTTTTATGAGAGATCGCGGCGGCGGCAGCATCATTAATAATTCTTCTGGGACGGCGCTTGTCACAACTCCCTGCCTGTTTTATTACGGAGTTTCTAAGGCTTTCCTTTTGGGTTTGACAAAATCCTTGGCGGCGGACTATGGCAAATACAATATACGAACAAACGCCATTGTAACGGGCAATATCCTGACGGATGCTATGAGGAATGAAATCGCTTATTACTCAAAAAGGGATGGCACCAGTTTTGAGGACTCCCTTGCCGAACTGAAAGCCGGCACAGTGTTAAATGAGATCGGGCGACCGGAAGACACGGCGGAAACCATGGCATTCCTCGCCTCGCCGGCGGCGGCGTTTTTTAACGGGTGTTTCTTTGCTGTGGACGGTGGGGACACCTGTGGAACGGTTTATTGAGGACGTGGAAGGGGTGGTAATATGTATGAAAAGCATTTGGAAAAATTTATGTCCCTAGACGGCCGCGTTGCCGTCGTGGTGGGCAGTTTTGGATCGCAGGACAACGGGAGGGCCGTTGCGCAGTCCCTTTTGGAGAGGGGCGCTCTGGTGGTTTTGGCCAGCGGAGGCGCGGCGGGTGATTTCTCTAAGATGGACGGCGCAGAGAGGCCATTCAGCGCAAATCTCCAGAACCATCAGGAAATCCGCAGTCTGTACTCCGAAATAAAAGAACGGTACGGGAAATTGGATATTCTCGTCATCTGCACCGACGTTTATCGAGGGGGCAGCGTTACAAAAGCTACGGCGGAAGATTGGGAAATAAGCTATCAGACAAACGTCTACACGCTGTTCCAGCTTGTGAACAATGCCATCCCCTACATGTACGAATCCGGCGGCGTCATAGTGAACGTAACGGGAGGCAGATATGTTGCTGCTCTGCCCGGCATGGCCCCTTACGTTTCCACGACGTTTGCCGCAGTGCGCATGATGAAAAATTTTGCGGACGAGGCGAGCAAATACAAAATACGTTTCAACACCGTCTGTGCGGGGAATATCAGCGGTGAAGCGAAGCCTACGCAAGCCAATTATCTCGGAAGGACCGGCACGCCAGAGGATGTTGGGGAGGCGGTCGCTTTTTTGGCCTCGCCCGCAGCAAGGTTCGTCAACGCTGCGACCATTATGCTCGATGGCGGCAGCTGCGACAGCGGGCTGCATTGATTCTCATTAATACATAAAGGAGGAAGTACAAATGGATCTTACCAGATTGCGGGAACAGGTTTCTCTCGAAGGCAAAGTTGCGATAGTCACCGGTGCTTTCCACAAGGGAGGGATCGGCCTTGCGGCGGCTAAAGAGCTTGCAGCGCGCGGTGCGGAAATCGTCTTAACAGACAGGCCCCCATATGCTGCCTACGCCGGGGCTGCGCAGGCAGCTTTGAAAAAAATGGGCTCCTACGCTGTTGGGGTTACTGCTGACACTTTTACGCTGGAAGGGGCCAAGCAAGTTGCAGACGCCGCCCTAAACGCGTTCGGGGCAATCGACATTCTTATCAATACCGCCCCTCTTTACTGTGGTTACCGGCGTATAGAGCAGGTGCCTGATCAGGATTGGCAGGCGGCGTATGAGGGGAATATTCTGGGCACAGCAGAAATTTGCCGCGCGGTGATTCCCCATATGGCAAAGCATCGTCAACCAGCTCTCCGTCTGGGGGAACGCAGCCACAGAAGGCTTGTCCTGTTACGGGATCGGCCAAGCGTTCCTGTTGGGGTTAAGCCGCACCTTGGCAACAGAGCACGGCAACGACAAGATTCGCGTGAACGCCGTTTTGTGCGGTTATGTCGACACGCCGGAGCTCCGCAGCGCTGCGGAGGCATTTGCCAGCACGCAGGGGCTTTCTGCCAGCGAGATCTTAGGTGAAATGGAAAAAGCCTGTTCCATGGGGAGGCTTGGCAGGCCGGAAGAGATTGCAGCGATCATCGGCTTTTTATCCTCTGAAGCGGCAGGGTATATCAACGGGGCAACCTTGTATGCGGACGGCGGACTGATGAGCGCTTCCATCCATTAAGGAAAGAGGAGGTAAGAAAATGAATTGGGAATACTTACAAAATTTCATTTCCCTGGACGGAAAAGTGGCAATTGTAACGGGCGCGTCCCGGCCAAAGGGGATTGGGTTCGCCGCCGTGCGCGCGTTGGCGCTATTGGGTGCCAACGTGGTGATCAGCGATTTAGGCGGATTCGTGAAAGGAATGTCGGACGAATGCTACGCGCTGGGATCCACAGAACTTTTGGACAACGCCGTTGCAGAAATAAAGCGTTTAGGTGGGGCGGCCATCGCCGTGTCGGCGGATTTGTGCAAAAAAGAGGATCGGGAGCACCTGATAGACGCGGCAATCGGGAATTTCGGTCGGATCGATATTCTTATAAATAATGCGGCGTCCATGTTCAACACTACGGTCATGCAATCCGACACGCACGCTTGGGAAATGAGCTACAAGGTAAATATGCAGGCGGTAATCGAGTTGACGAAGGGCGTTATCCCCCACATGAAAAAGCAGGGCGGCGGTGCCGTGGTGAATATTTCCTCGGGCGTGGGTGTGGGCGCTTTGCCAGGAATGGCCCCGTATGTCTGCACAAAACATGCAAACGTCCTACTCACAAAATATTTTGCGGCGGAACACGGCAAGGAAAATATCCGCTTTAATGTCATTTGCCCTGGTAACACCTGGACGGATAATTGGGACGACGAAATGGCTCAGATCCATAAGGATCAGCACAGGGAAATCGAGGAAATCCTGGATACCGTAAAAAAGGCCGCTTACCTAAACAAAATCGGTTCTCCCGACGAAGTAGGCCAGGCCGCCGCTTTCTTGGCATCCCCAGCGGCTAGTTTTATCAACGGGGCAACGCTCATGGTGGACGGCGGATCGTGCGAAGGGAACCTTCATTAACTAGATATGTAGGAGGGATATTTTATGAAACCATTAAAGGAAAGAGTGTTTTCAAAAAGCACAATACTCGGCTATGGAGTTGCTGGCATCGGCAACGCGATACCTGCGGGCCTGTTTTATGTGTATTTTATCTTCTTCTTGACAACGGTCGCGGGGATTAATCCTGCGATAGCCGGATCCATCTCCCTGATTGCCGTTCTATGGGATGCTATCAACGATCCGATGATCGGTTTTTTGACGGACAACTGTAAGTCGAAATATGGGCGCAGGAGGCCCTTCGTGATCGGCGGCCTTCTTCCCTTGACCGTCGTAATCATCCTGATGTTTACAAACTTGAACATGCCTCTCAACTTCAAAACGGCATGGTTTATCCTGCTGAACATTTTGTTCTGGTTCTTTTTCACCTTTGTAGACGTACCGATGATCGCCCTGGGCGACGCGCTCAACACTAATTATGACAACAAAACAAAATGCAGGACGGCCTGGACCGTTTTGATGATGTGTGGCAGTGTGCTGGGTGAGTCCCTTCCCCCAGCTATTATCGACTTTATCGATTCCAAGGTAAACAATGTCAGCCTGTCTTGGTTTATCATGATCTGTGTTCTCGCCCTGATCACTTTCCTTGCTTATTTCATCGCTTGGAACGCGACACGCGGAAGGGAAGTCATCCCGAAGCTTGAAAAAACGCAGGGTATGAAATTCAGTTTCTTTAAGGAGTACTTGGCTGCTTTCCGGAACAAAGGCATGCGCTTCTCCATGCCCGGCGTTGCCTTGATATACTGCGGGTTCAACGGAGCCGCTATCCCAACCATGGCGTTTATCTGCACCTTCAATCTGGGTCTGCCAGACGCGCAGGTAACCCTCTATTTACTGGCCTATACAGTGGGAAGCATCCTTGGTTCCCTATGCCTTGGCACAATTTCCGCCAAGTTTGGTAAAAAGCTGGGCGGTAAATCCAAGGAAATCGCATATGCGTTCGGCGTTTACGCAATAGCCTCTATCATCTGTTTTTTTGTCGGAACCAATCATGTTACCGTATTAATCTGCCTGTTCCTGTTAGGGTTTACCTGCAGCGCCTTCTTCCTCCATGGATGGAACCTCGCGCTGGACGCCGCGAAAATCGAACAATATAAAACCGGCGAGGAAAAGGGCGGCATTTACACCGCCATGATCGGGTTCTGTTTCAAGATAGGCGGCGCGATCGGCATGTGGCTTGTCGGCTTACTACTCGCGGCTTATGGATTTGACGAGACGCAAACCGTGCAAAGCGAAAGTGCCCTCCATGGTATTGAGATCACTTTCTTTTTGGTGACTGGCATCGTTTTGCTGTTAGCCTGCATCATCCTGTTCAGAAACCCCATGACCAGGCACAAAATGGATTGCCTGCTGGAAGCCTTGGACAAAAAGGAAAAAGGGGAAGCCATCGATGAATCCGGATTTTCGGATCTGCTTTAATTAGAACTGCGTAAGGAGTGACTTTTTATGGACTTTCATAACAGCGTGGTCTTGATAACCGGTGGAGCCAGCGGTATTGGCGAAGCCACGACGCGCTATTTTGTATCGCTGGGAGCATATGTTGTCGTCGCGGATCAGGATACGGAGCGCGGGCAGAAATTAGCTGAAGAGTACCGCGGAAAAATTGATTTTTATCAAGCAGATGTCGGGAGCGAGGATCAGGTAAAGTCTTTATTCGACTTCATCCGCCAAAAGCACGGGGTGCTGGATGTCTTGCATAACAACGCGGCGTACTCTTTGAGCAAAACTCTGTGGGACACGACGGCAGAAGAATGGGATAAAGTGATGTATGTAAATCTGCGGGGTTATTTCCTCTGTGCGAAATATGCACTGGATCTCTTAAAAAAAAGCCGCCATGGCGCGATTGTCTGTACCGCAAGCGAACTGGGAGTCGTTGGCTGTGTGGAAAGCCTTGCCTACAACACCTCTAAAGGCGGCGTTTTGCAATTTGTGAAGAGCCTTGCGCTGGAATTGGCCGAATTTGGAATCCGGGTAAATGCGGTGTGCCCGGCAGGTACGGTCACCCCGGCTTTTGTCCGGGATATGTCGCGCACTGGCGATTATGACCGTGAGTGCCGCGAGTTGGTGGCGGAGTACCCTCTGGGACGTCTTGGAATGCCGGATGACATTGCAAAAGCAGTGGCTTTCCTTGCCAGCGAAGACGCTTCCTTTATCACCGGTACCCATCTCATGGTAGACGGAGGATTTACTGCCCATTAAGGGCGCTAATACAACGGATGGCACAACGATAACAAGTTGTGCCATCTTATCGGAGGTTTGATGATGCAAGAGTTAGCAAATCATTTTATTGCGTGGGCGAATGAAAACGCCCACCCGTTAAAATCTTTTGAGACGGCTGATTTCAACGATCTGGCGTTTTTGGAAAAAGCTGTCGGAGGTGCCCGCTTGGTTACTCTGGGAGAAAGCCAGCACTATACAAAAGAATT
>ERZ773143.3226-NODE-3226-length-10485-cov-2.698178_pt1 | contig 10485 bp, 6 predicted proteins | sample MGYA00580852_ERZ773143 | MGnify/ENA primary metagenome ERZ773143 (study PRJEB29015, sample SAMEA2737853) | human gut metagenome | biome: human gut; feature: human-associated habitat; material: faeces | place: China | collected 2012 ... | reverse complement strand
CTAATGATGACACCAGTTATGTATTTAGGCTTAATGGTAATGTAAAATCGGATGATGGAAAGCTTGAGGCAGATACAAAATGCTTTAGTGAGCTGAAATTTGATACCGGTATATTTAAAGAAAGCAAGGCACTTGTATTTCCGGGAGGTCCAAAGGAAGAACAGGTTATAGAGCTGCCGCATGAGATTTTGTCAAGTGATAGTTTTATGGTTTCGATGTGGATATACCCTACAGAAGAACATTCTTGGAGATGTGCTTTATATGTAAAGTATGAGACTGGTTTTTTTAGCATGATTCCAATTGCGTGGGAAGGTCATTCATCTTTCAGAATAAGAGATTCAAAGGAAGTAGATGGCTGGTATGATATCAGTGGATGTAAACTTCAGGTGAATGAATGGTCCCATTATGTTGTGAGTTATAATGCAAAGACTGAAACTGCTTATGCATACATAAACGGACAGCTTGTCGGAAGCATGAAAAATGTTCCGGGAAACCGTTATGCAAAGCGTATCGTGCTCGGTGGTGATGTTTTTCAGCCGTCATTTATCGGGAAGATATGTGAAGTAACATTTTATAATGAGATAAGAGATCATGATTTTGTAAGTGAACTTCATCAGTCATATGTGACAAGAGATGATTTTATCGGATTTGAGATAGGAATAGACAAATAGATTTTAATGAGAAAACAATGACCCATATTAAACAATGTTAGGTTTTAAATTACATTTGTTTAATATGGGTTATTTTTTAATACATAGGAAAATGTCCGTAAAGTAGTGTGACACCAGGACAAAATGTAATACTTTTTTTGTGCGAATAAATGTATATGGTTTTAAAAACTATATAAAATAGAAAAAGATACAAGAAAACATTGACAAGAAAACATTATAGGTATATACTTAGATTAGTTTGATAATCAAACAAAATTGATATGCGAAAAAAACGCGTGCAGAAATGAGGATTAATATGGATATATATGAGTGTGGAGAAAAGTTGAAAGCTCTCCGTATTGGAGACATGGTGGCAAAAATACCTATCATACAAGGTGGAATGGGAGTCGGCATAAGCCGTTCAAAACTTGCAGGTGCAGTTGCAGCAGAAGGTGGAATAGGTATTATATCGACGGCACAGATAGGATATGATGAGGATGGTTTTGAGAAAGACCAGGCAGGCTGTAATCTTTTAGCCATAAGAAAACATATAAAAAGAGCAAAAGAGATAGCGTGCGGCAATGGTCTTGTAGGTGTAAATATCATGGTGGCATTAAAACATTATAAAGAGCATGTTATGGAGGCAGTTGCGGCCGGAGCAGATGTTATAATAAGCGGAGCAGGACTTCCGGTTAAACTTCCTGAGTATATAGGAAAAGCAAAAACCAAAATAGCACCTATAGTTTCATCAAGGCGTGCGGCGGATATAATACTTAAGATGTGGGCGAGAAGATATGACAGGACAGCCGATTTTGTTGTGATAGAGGGGCCAAAGGCAGGGGGACATCTGGGATTTTCAGATGAAGAACTCGCAGATATTGAAAATATTGATTATGACGAGGAGATAAAAGATATTATCGAATGTACCAAAGAGTATGGTGAAAAATATAATACACATATACCTGTTATCGTTGCCGGTGGGATATTTGACCATGACGACATTATCCATGCACTTGAACTTGGGGCAGACGGAGTACAGATAGCGAGCCGTTTTGTTGCGACAAAAGAGTGCGATGCATCGGACGAATATAAGCAGGCATATCTTGATGCAAAGGAGGATGATGTAAAAATAATCAAAAGTCCTGTCGGTATGCCGGGGCGTGCGATAAGAAATGATTTTATAAAGCGTGTTGAAAAAGAAAAACAGCCGGTGGACAAATGTTACAACTGCATGAAAAAGTGTAATCCTAACGAAGTACCATATTGTATAACAAAAGCACTTGTCGATGCCGTAAATGGAGACATAAATAACGGACTTATATTCTGCGGTGCAAATGTGGGGCGTATAAATGAAATGACAACTGTTCATGAACTTATGAAAGAACTTGTCCTGCCGACAGATAAAAAAATACAGGATGAAAATGAAACACATGATATTCAGGATGTATATTCACAGAGAGATAAAATGATAAGCTGATGGAGCGTAAAAAAGGAAAGACTGAACTGTTGCTTTGAATTTTAAGAAACGCAGAAAGGTAAACGGCTGTCGCAGTGAAAATGCGGCTGCCGTCTTTTTAATCTATACTGATGTTGTTTTCTTTGATGTATTCACCTAGTTTCAAATGTGGTTTGAAAGCCAGTTTAAAAGATAATTTATGAGTTCAAACAAATATGTCTGCTGGTGTTCGTCAATCTCATCAAGTTCGTTTATATCAATATGAACAAGCTTGTCAACAAAAGCTGCGTGAGCCTTCTTTTGGGCATCAATACCCGGATAAGATATTTTTTCCATAAGGGCTTCTTCATCACTGAAATGAGTTTCAGTGTAAGTTTTAAGTTCATCGAGAAGACGCATAATCTCATCATATTTATCATGGAGAAGTTTTTCATGAATAAGGTCATTGGTCTGCTCGATTATCTCAAAAAGATGGCGGTGTTCGTCATCAACAAGTGGAATGTCAGTTTTATACTTGTCTGTAAAGGCAAACGGGTTGTCATTTTCGTTTTCATCTGAGTGCTCAACAAGTTTGCCAATCATAATGTCGCTGCCTAAGATATGTTTATATAACCACTGAACGATATAAACGAGAATGTCATTTAATGATTTTTTAGTAGTTTCATTAGAAGAAGTATCAAGTTTAAAACTATTTACCTTTTCTGTAAAAGCCTTGTGTTCTTTAATCTGTGAGTCAAGCTCAGGGTCATTGATTTTTTTCATATATGCTTCTTCATGGGCAAAATGAACAGCCGCATAATCTTTAAGTCCTTTAATAAGATTTTTGGCAATATATGTAACATCTTCAGTTTTGCCAGCAAGAGCAATGGCATCATTTATCATATCGAATAATTTCTTGTGTTCGTCATCTATTTCTTTAATGCCAATCATACAATCCTTAGTAAATTCGTACATGAAAAACCTCCTTAATATTTATATGTACTCGCGAATTTATGGATTTGAAAGATTCCGGGAGTATGTTTATGTCTTTTGATACGGCATTATTATATAACAATATTTTAAATATTACTATATCAATTTGAAAAATGGATTAAATTTGTTTAAATGTAATAAAATCTTAATTGTATTTTTCTTCTTTATGCTATAGAATAACTTCTGCATTGTACTTGTTGATAATAATTATTATTTTAAGAAAGGCGGATTATAATTATGAAAAAAAGAATTATAGCTGTTATGTGTATTATTTTGTCGATTGGTTTATTGTTTGGAAAAAACGATACTAATGCTTCTACGAAGTCTCCGTTGATATATGCCGGCAGCGAGAATATTACAGGCGGTAAATATACACTTGGTCAAAAATCAAGACTCAGACTTAACATAAAAAATAAAAAACAGTATAAAAAAATAACATTCAGAACTGAAAATTTCAAAAAAATTAAAATAGATAAAAAAGGAACTGTTACGGCAGGAACTTCTAATGGTACAGGCAATATTACAGTAACTGGAATAACAAAAGATGGAAAAAAATATAATTCACATCTAAAAGTAACGGTTACTGATACTCTGGGAAAATATTCAAATCTTACTGATTTAAATACACAAAATGAAGTGAAAAAATATCTCATTGATGCCGGTGTTTCAAAGAAAAATGTAGAGGCGTGGCTGAAAGATGTGAATGAATATAATAAGACTATTAAAAATACCAGTCTTGTGAAAAAAGGATATAAAAAACTTGGTCTTAATGTACCAGTGTATAATGACACTAAAATAGCGGAGTACTGGTCAAAGAAGTATAATATGTTTATCGGATATAATTGTCGTATAACTGCATTTGATCTTTTAAAAGATTATGTGAAAATAGGAAAAAATGTAAAGACGGATACAACTGAATTGTTCATGGATAGTGATGCGTTGAAAAATTCACCTTATCAGAAATATAACAAAAAAGATACAAAGAAGTTTGAAGCATTATATTCAAGTATTAATACTGTTTATTCGACTAATACAGATAAACATATTAGTGTTTTCAAAAAATATCGAAAAAAGAATGATATTAAACTTGCCAATGATAAGACTAAGGCATCTCTTATAACAGTTGTTTTTCATTCCAGCTTCAGTAAAAAAGAGAATGAACTTTTTATAGGTCATGCAGGGGTGCTTGTGCCGTTAAAAAATAAAAAATATATTTTTATAGAAAAACTTTCGTTCCAGTCACCATATCAGGTTATTAAGTTTGAATCAAAACAGCAGCTTAATGAATATCTTATGAGAATGTATGATACGGAATGGGGACAGGATACAGCTAAACCATTTATTATGGAAAATAATGATGTTTTATCATGTTATCATTCTGTACGATAATACAGATGTGACAAATGAGAGGAGAAACTTTCGCAAAAGGGTGCAAAAATGTTTCCTTTGACTTCCTGTATTAAATAATGTATAATTTGTTGTCGGATAAAAATGTAACTACTTTAAATGTGATGTAGGGAAAATTTTTTGAACCTATATCAAAATATTTTTTATAAAGAAAGGATAACGATTATGAGTAAGAAACCGGTTGTATTGATGGTACTTGATGGTTATGGATTAAATGATAAGACAGAGGGAAATGCTATCGCACAGGCAAAGACACCTGTTATGGACAAACTTATGAAAGAGTGTCCGTTCCAGAAAGGAAATGCAAGCGGACTCAGCGTAGGACTTCCAGATGGACAGATGGGTAACTCAGAAGTTGGTCATATGAACATCGGTGCCGGACGCATCATTTATCAGGAACTTACACGAATTACAAAAGCTATTGAAGAGGGAACATTCTTTGAAAATAAAGCATTACTTGCAGCAGTTGAGAATGCAAAGAAAAACAATTCAGCTCTTCATCTTTTTGGACTTCTCTCAGATGGTGGTGTGCACAGCCACAATACACATCTTTATGGACTTTTAGAACTTGCAAAGAGAAATGGTCTTGAAAATGTATATGTTCATGCTTTCCTTGATGGTCGTGATACAGCACCTACATCCGGAAAGGGCTTTGTAGAGGAACTTCAGAAAGAGATGGACAAAATAGGTGTCGGTAAGATTGCATCTGTACATGGACGCTATTATGCAATGGACAGAGATAACAATTGGGACAGAGTAGAAAAGGCATATAATGCCCTTGTAAAGGGTGAGGGTGTTAAGGCTGATGATGCTGTTAAGGCAGTAGCAGACTCATATGCACAGGATGTAAATGATGAGTTCGTTGTTCCAACAGTTATTGAGGAGAACGGAAAGCCTGTTGCAACTATAAAGGCTAACGATTCAGTTATCTTCTTTAATTTCAGACCTGACCGTGCCCGTCAGATTACACGCACTTTCTGTGATGAAAGTTTTGACAAGTTTGAGAGAGCAAACGGATTTATGCCTCTTACATTTGTATGCTTTACAAATTATGATGAGACTATCGGAAACAAACTTGTTGCATTTGAGAAAGAGAGTATTGAAAACACATTTGGTGAGTTCCTTGCAGCACATGATATGACACAGCTTCGTCTTGCTGAGACAGAGAAATATGCTCATGTAACATTCTTCTTCAATGGTGGTGTAGAAGAACCCAACAAGGGTGAAGACAGAGTACTGGTTCCTTCACCAAAGGAAGTTGCTACTTATGATCTGAAGCCTGAAATGAGCGCATATAAGGTATGTGACAAGCTGGTAGACGCAATCAAATCCGGTAAGTATGATGTAATTATCATTAACTTTGCTAACCCTGATATGGTTGGACATACTGGTGTAGAAGCTGCGGCAATCAAGGCAGTGGAAGTGGTAGACGAGTGCGTAGGTAAGGCAGTAGATGCATTACTTTCCGTAAACGGTACAATGTTCATATGTGCAGACCATGGTAACGCAGAACAGCTGGTAGACTATGAGACAGGCGAACCATACACAGCCCACACAACGAATCCTGTTCCATTTATTCTTGTAAATTATGATAAGGATTACACATTAAAGGAAGGCGGATGCCTTGCAGATATCGTTCCAACATTGATTGAAACAATGGGTATGGAGAAGCCTGCAGAAATGACAGGCCAGTCTTTACTGATTAGAAAATAAAATATGATATTAAAGGGTCGGATTTTATTTACAATCCGGCTCTTTTTGTATTTTAGGACACATAGGATAAATTATAACAAAGTAATAATAAATTGTAGAAATAATATGACAAATATGATAGACTATTGCTTGTAGGGGATTAAGATAGGAGATGAGGTCTTGATCAATATGAGAATAGGATATGTTTTATTGATTCTAAGCATACTTCTGGTATGCTTATGGTTTACCTATGTGAGTGTGCAGAGTAAGGAATACTACCGCAGGGCTTTTCGTATGCTGATGTGGGCTGGTGTAATTATGTATGTCAACCATCTGTATGGAATTTCCATGGAAGAGGGAATATTGCCGTATAATCAGGGGATGATAATTGCAGAACGCATTATCCACTATATTATGACAGTATCGGTTTATTCTTTGTATGCATATTTTATGCTGTGCCTTCTGAATCAGTTCCATTATTATCCCATGTGGAAGAAGATATCGTTGTTTGTTCCTGCGATTATAATGGACATTATGATTGTGGCTTCACCTTTTACACATCTGATCTTCTATATGCAGGATGGAATCATATATAGAGGCAGCTTCTTCTGGCTGTTAATGCTGGTAAGGGCATTTTATGCAATCGGTGCAACAATCAGGGGAATCATGAAGCGCAGATTTCTTCCCAAAATCTTTGGGCAATGCGTTGTTCTGGTTGCGTCTTTTGCAGTACTGCAGGCTGTTGCTTTCATTGTATTACAAGATGAAACGCTGTATTATTCCATGCTGATTGTCAATATTGTTGTATTCCTTCTGGCATTGACGGTAGTGGAATTTTATAAGGACTCATATACAGGGCTGCTCAACAGAAAGGCATATGAGCAATATGTCAGTAAAGAAATCTATAATCAAAATAACAAAACGGTATACCTTATTAAATTAAAGAATTATACATATCTTAAAGAAAACTGTCATGAAGTGGCAATTGTTGAAATCATCAGGGAACTTGCAGAACGGATTAAGGAATACTCCATGCTGACCTCTGTTTACTACATTGGAATGGGAAGATTTGTGGTTATTGTACATACAAAAGACAAATTTTCAGAACAGGATTTCTTTGATAAATTAAGGAACAGGATGGATGATACGTTTTTACTGAATGGTGCAGCAGTGCATTTACAGCTGTTCGTTGCAGTAATCAATCTGGATTGTGACAAGAATGTACGATTGAATTACAAGCGGTATTTTACAGCCTGTGATGATATGCGTTATAATAGCAATGAATCGGTAGAAGTGATACAGGGAGACAGCTTTGGCATTGACCAGCTTCAAAGATACCGAGGTGTTGAAGAGGCGATAGAAAGGGCACTGGTTGAGAAAGAGTTCACCATGTTCTATCAGCCCATTGTAGAAACTGCGACAGGCAGGATTATTTCTGCTGAAGCATTGATACGTTTGCATGACAGAGTTCTGGGATTTGTGTCACCTGAGGAATTTATCCCTATTTCCGAGAGCAATGGTAAGATACATGAAATCAGTGAATACGTGATCGATGAAGTATTTCATTTTATCAGCGATCATGATTTAGAGAAGCTTGGTGTAGAATTTATTGAAATTAATCTGTCCGTTATGCAGTGTATGGATAAGAAATTATCGGATAAGCTTGCGTTTTATCTGAATAAATATAATATTGACCCTAGGCATATCAATCTGGAGATTACAGAGACTGCAACGAATTATGACGAACAGAGGCTGAACGAGCAATTACACCGGTTGAAGAATCTCGGATTCACATTTTCACTGGATGATTATGGAACCGGATATTCCAATCTGGTGAGGGTTCTGGAGTATCCTGTGGACGTGATTAAGCTGGATAAGAGCATTGTATGGAGTGCATTCCAGAATCGTGACAGCTTTGTGACTTTGAAGAACCTGATTTCCATGTTCCATGATGTACACCGGAAGATTGTGGCAGAGGGCATAGAGAGTGAAGAACAGATGAATATGCTTAAAAAACTGGAATGTGACTATCTGCAGGGATATTTTTATTCAAAGCCGATTGATAAGGACGCATTTATATCATATGTACAACATAATCAGAAATATAATTAAAAATGCTGGATAAGTTACCTCCATTTTGGACAGGATAATACAAAATGTTCAAAATGGAGGTTTTTTATATGATGCATTATGTAATCAGCGATGTTCATGCAAGAGAAATATTAGATTCCAGAGGCAATCCAACAGTAGAAGCACAGGTTATTGTAAATGACAGGTATATAGGAGTGGCAGCTGTGCCATCAGGGGCGAGTACCGGTAAATATGAAGCCGTGGAATTAAGAGATGGTGAATTGCGCTATATGGGATTAGGCGTTATGAAGGCAGTGCGCAATGTGAATTTCAAGATTAAGGATGTGCTGGTTGGGAAAGATGCCCTGAACCAGAGAAAAATTGACAAAATATTAACAGAAACAGATGGAACAGAAAATAAAAGTAATCTGGGTGCAAATGCAACATTGGCAGTGTCCATGGCAGCTGCCAGAGCGGCATCGAAGGCATTGGATATCCCTTTATACCGATATCTGGGGGGAATTGATACAGCAAGAATGCCGGTTCCAATGATGAATATTCTTAATGGCGGAAGACATGCGACCAATACAGTGGATTTTCAGGAGTTTATGATTATGCCTGTAAGCACATGCTGCTTTGCAGAAGGACTTAGAGTATGTGCAGAAATTTATCATAATTTGAAGAAATTATGTCATGGGCGTGGATTATCCACAGGTGTAGGTGATGAGGGTGGTTTCGCACCAGATCTTCCAGATGCAGTCGCAGTGCTGGATTTAATTGTAGAAGCTATCAAGGCAGCAGGATATAAGCCCGGTACAGATGTGAAGATTGCTTTGGATGTTGCTGCTTCTGAATTATATAACGAGGAAGACGGCATGTATCATTTCCCGGGCGAAAGTGAGTTGAGCGGTGCCGAGGAAGAAGTGGTAAGAGATACGGAGCAGATGATTGATTACTATGACAGACTTATCGAGAGGTATCCTATCATTTCCATAGAAGATGGACTTGCAGAGGATGACTGGGATGGATGGAAGCTGATGACGAAGCGCCTGGGCTCAAAGGTGCAGCTGGTAGGAGATGATCTGTTTGTAACGAATACGAAACGCCTTGAGGCAGGAATTAAACTGGAAGTTGCGAATGCGATTCTGGTAAAGGTCAATCAGATTGGTACAGTCAGTGAAGCCATGAGTGCTGTAGAGATGGCACAACATCATGGGTACAAAGCAGTAATAAGTCATAGAAGCGGAGAAACAGAGGATACCTTTATTGCAGATCTTGCAGTGGCAGTGAATGCAGGTCAGATCAAGACCGGCGCACCGTGCAGAAGTGACAGAGTAGCAAAGTATAACAGACTTCTTGGAATAGAAGAGGAGCTGGATGGAACTTCCGTATATGCAACGCCTTTTCCAATAGAAGAGTAGATATAAAGGGTATATCATGTGAAATGATATGCCCTTTTTACAACTTTACAAATATTTTACATAAGATTGGTTTTGTATTTTACATAGCAACAGTATTCTTACAGTAACGAATGCGAAAGACATTTGAAATTAAATTATTTAGTGGAACAGAAGAACTGTTCGTAGGAGGAAAATCAATTATGAAAAAAACATTGAAAAAAAGTATGACAGTAACTATGGCTGCAGCAATGATGATGAGTCTTGCAGCATGTGGTAATACACAGCAGGATACAGCTGCAACACCTGCATCTTCTGAAGCAGCAGCACCTGCATCTTCAGCAGCAGATACACAGGCAGCATCTACAGAGCAGGCAAGCAGTGAAGCAGCAAGCGCAGATTTATCCGGTACAATCGCATTAGCAGGAAGTACTTCCATGGAGAAGCTTGCAAATGCAGTGGCAGAGAGCTTCATGGAGAAATATTCTAATGTAACTGTTACAGCAGAGTTCACAGGTTCTTCAGCAGGTATTGAATCACTGTTAGCAGGCAGTGCAGATATCGGTGATGCATCCAGGGCATTAAAGGACAGCGAGAAAGAAGCTGGCGCAGTTGAGAATATTGTAGCAATTGATGGTATTGCAGTTGTAACAGATACTGACAACGCAGTAGCAGATTTGACAAAAGACCAGCTTATTTCAATCTATACAGGTCAGACAACTAACTGGAGTGAACTTGGCGGTGCAGATGAAGCAATCGTTGTAGTTGGCCGTGAAGCAGGTTCCGGTACAAGAGGAGCTTTCGAAGAATTGCTTGACATTGCTGATCAGTGTACATATGC
>ERZ773143.3214-NODE-3214-length-10514-cov-3.374510_pt1 | contig 10514 bp, 8 predicted proteins | sample MGYA00580852_ERZ773143 | MGnify/ENA primary metagenome ERZ773143 (study PRJEB29015, sample SAMEA2737853) | human gut metagenome | biome: human gut; feature: human-associated habitat; material: faeces | place: China | collected 2012 ... | reverse complement strand
GCCGGGTGAAACGGGCAATCTCTACGGGGAGCAACATCAAATAGGCAGCCAATGGCGACCAGGCTGCCGAAAGCCGTATGCTGCGACTGCTTCAGGGCGACGTCGGCAGCGGCAAGACGATCGTTGCCCTGCTTACCATGCTCAACGCGGTCGAATGCGGCACCCAGGCGGCAATCATGGCACCGACGGAAATTCTCGCCAAACAGCATTTTGACACCATTGCTCCGCTTTTGGAAGAAATCGGCCTCAAGGCCGCGCTTTTGACCGGCCGTATCAAAGGCAAAGCCAGAACGCAGCTGCTGGAAGAACTGAAAGAGGGCAAAATCAACATCCTGATCGGGACCCACGCCCTGTTTGTCGAAGACGTGACTTTTGCCGACCTGGCCTGTGTGATTATTGACGAACAGCACCGCTTCGGCGTCCACCAGCGTTTAAACCTTTCGGACAAAGGCAGCCGCGCCGACGTTCTGGTGATGACGGCCACCCCTATCCCGCGGACACTGATTCTGACCGCCTTCGGCGACATGGAATATTCCAAAATCGACCAGCTTCCCGAAGGGCGCAAACCGGTTGACACCAGAGTAATGCCGCTTACCAAAATCGACGAAATCATTCCTGCCGTCAAACGCAAAACGGAAAACGACGAACGGGTTTACTGGGTCTGCCCGCTGGTCGAAGAGTCGGAAAAAATCGATCTGGCGGCTGCCGAAAACCGTTTCGAAATTCTGCAAAAGACTTTCGGCGACAAAGTCGGCCTGGTACACGGCAAGATGAAAGAAAAGGAAAAAGACGCCGTGATGGAACGTTTCAAAAACGGCGAAATCAAACTGCTGGTGGCCACTACCGTAATCGAAGTCGGCGTCAACGTGCCGGAAGCCACCGTCATGATCGTCGAACACGCCGAGCGTTTCGGACTGGCGCAGCTTCATCAGCTGCGCGGACGGGTCAAACGCGGGGTCAAACCTGCCGTCTGCATTCTGCTTTACGGTTATCCGCTGGGCGAAACCTCGCGCGCGCGGCTGAACGTCATGCGCGATACCGAAGACGGCTTTTTGATTGCGGAAGAAGACCTGAAACTGCGCGGCGGCGGAGAAATTCTGGGCACCCGCCAGAGCGGCGCCGAACAGTTCCGGCTGGCAGAAATGCCCGAACACCAAAATCTGCTGATTACCGCCAACAAAGACGCGCGGATGATCATAGCTGCCGATCCCGACCTTGCAAGCCCGCGCGGACAGGCGCTGCGCACCCTGCTTTATCTGTTTGAGCGCGACGGCGCGGTCAAAACCTATCTTGCGGGCTAAACGAACACTCGTCACCGTAAAAGTTCGTTTGTTTTAGATAGCCTTCTTATAGGACATTATTTCTTCGGACACAAGAAAAAAACTGAATATCAACAGGAAAGCTTTTGCCAAAGCCGTAAATAATTTTCACCGTAAACGAACCTTTATGGTGAAAAATGTTCAGAAACTTTTGCGTTGTCTTTCTGGCGGCTCTGACAACCTTCATTCTGCTGCTGACTTTTTATATTGCACGTTCCGACCTGTCGTTAAGGCTTATCTTATTCAGCGCCGGAGACGTCTTGTACATCAAAAACATACTTCCCGTCGTTGCGGCCGCCATACCGCCTTTTGCCGGTCTGTCCGGATTAATATATTTTGCCGGCAGAAAACATCTTGTCCTCATTGTTTTGTTTTTCTTGTCTTCCCTGTTCTGTTTTGTTCTGTACACCGATTTCGTAACGGTCTTTTTACCGGGAACGCCGCATGAAGACAAAAATTTTCGGGCGCGGAAACAAAAACAGGCTAACCACGTTTTGAACCGATTGACAAAAAACTATTTATCTCTCCCGCAATCCGATATTTTGCGGCAAAATTGCACAAGAAGCAAACCGGTTCTGAAAAAAGCGGAAAAAAACGTTGTTTTTATCATGCTTGAAAGTATGGAATATGATTTTAACAACTATAAGGAAGAAAATCTGATTCCCAACATTGAAAAACTGCAAAAACGACACTTGTCCTTCAGCGGACGGGCGACGTTGAAGCCCTTGGGAAATACCGCGGCGGCAACGGTAGCTTTTACATACGGACTGCCGCTCGAAATGCATGACATACTGAATCTGGTCAAAGACTATGATTACCGTTATCTGACCCCTTATCCGTCAATTGTCGGCACGTTTAACGAGGCCGGTTACCAAACGGTTTTTATCTTGGGAAGCGATAAAAAGTTCGCACATATTGACAGTTTTATCAAAAATGCCGGTTTCAAAGAATATTTGGACAGAGATAAAATTATTGCGCGTTACAAACGGAAATATCCGCTCAACGACTGGGGCATCTCCGACCATGACTTGTATACCGCGTTAAAAGACAAAATACTGAACTGCCATCATCGCGGACAACCGTTTTTTATTCTGGCGCAAACGATCGAAACCCATTTCCCGCAAGGTTTGCCTTCACCGCACTGCCCTCAGAAAAACGACAGTATGGAAACCGCCGTCTTTTGCGCGGACAAAATGCTGCGGGAATTTCTTGACTGGGCTGAGCAACAGAGCTTTTATAAAAACACGCTGTTCGTAATCGTCGGGGATCACCTCATGATGTCCTGCCCTTTTACCGAAAATATTACGGGAAACCGGGACAACGTTTTTATCGTTGTCAACGGCAGTCAAAGCGGCAGCATTCACAAGCCGCACTCGGCTCTCGACATTGCGCCGACGGTGCTTGAGCTTTCCGGGGCAAAAATCGATAAACACGGTTTCGGACTCGGAACATCCCTGCTGTCAACAACCCCAACCCTGACAGAACGTTTCGGAGCCGAAAAGCTTGAGATTGAATTGAACAAGAGGTTTTACGAATGAAACTTATTTGGCAAAACTGAAATACTTGTGCATCAGATAGGTAAAAACCGTAATCAATACCGTGTAAATGCCCTGCGCCAGGAGTTCGTTTACCGCACCGAGATCAACCATCGCATACATGGCCGCATAGTTGATCAGCATGGTGGTAAGATAAACGCCCCAGGCCTTGGCGTATTCCTTTTTCAAACTTCCCTTCGAGCGGAAAACGTAGTAGCGCATGGTAAAAATCGATACGTTGGTCGAAATGATATAACCGGCCGCAATCGCAATTTTGTATGGTATGCCGATCGCTGCCACCATCAGAACGAACAACCCGTAGGAGAATACGGTGTTAAAACCGCCCGTCAGCAGAAACCGTAGCTTCTGCGGCCAACCGAACCAGACGTTTTCCAACATGCGGTACAGTCTAATCATCCTGAGTTCCCGTCCGATAAATCGTATAAACTTCGTTTTCATAAACCGGAACGTAATTTTTTCCGGGTTCAAACGACGGCGAATTAATCTTATGCACCAGTATATAATCGCCGGGAACCGGCGGCGCTACCCGGACTTCGTAAGAATCCATATCATTTTCGACATGGAAATCGGAAAAGCGCAAAGCCGTTTTGAACACGATGTCGCCGGCCGGATAAAGATATTTCAGCGCCGCCGCCCAGCCGGTTACCTTCCACCATCTGTGCGCCGTCATTTCCTGCGAATAGACATAGATGCTGACGGCTTCGTTTTCAGCCCGGGAAACGATAAACTCCGCCACCCCGCGCCTCTCCTCTCCTTCCTCGCGCATGTAGGTGTTGTAATTGACATAGCCGGCATACAGGACAATCGGCGCAAACAGTGCCCACAGCCACAAACGACGGCGGAAAAAGGAAAAAATATAACCGCTGCAAAACACGGCCGGCAGATAAAGGTAATAGGTCTTGTAATAATCCGGAATGACCACCACCTGCAGTTTGAAAACAACGACGGCCGTCACCAAAGTACAACCCAGCAGCACACCCTCGCACAATAGGTTGTTTTTCTCCTCTTTGCGCCGCAGGGTCTTGACCGACCACAAAAGCAAAGCCAGAACGTTTAGTCCCAGCACCAACTTGTTAATGGCAACGACCACCGGCAAAGCGGCATGGTGAGTTTGCAGATAGGCGTCGTCCACCCGGGGATCCTGCAACAGCAGATAACAGGTAAGAAAAATGAACAACGTCCAAAAAAGCATATATTCCGCCGGCATCCGTGCCACCGTCTTAAACGGCGAAAGAAAAGATTCCAACCCGATTTCTCCGCAGAACACCCGCCGCAGTATCATGTAACCGAGCAGTCCCGCATAAAACAGCACCGCCGTTTCCTTGGTATAAACGGCCAGGTTGGCAAAAACCGTAAACCACAGCAGATACGACGCCCTTTGTGTGGCGGCATACTTGTCAAGAAACATAAAACTGAGCAAAACGAAAATGAGGATCAGCTGCTCGGTATGGATCATGTTGTTGACGACGAACACCGCCGGCAGAAAATTGATCACGGCCAGCAGAAACAACCGTCTGACAACCGGAATGAAGGAAAAAAAGCGATAAAGCAGAAACAGGCATATAAACTGTTTGAAAACGATCCAGTAGTCAATTACGGCATAGTTGCGGGTAACCGCGTAAACCAGATTCTGGTCAAGATTGGATAACGGCGTGAAACGGATCGGATCAACAATCGGCAAATTGCCCCAATACATGTTTTTTATCGCGTTGACGCTCATCAGGTCAAAATTGTTCAGCAGCGTATTTTCCTGAGTGAGAGTTGCCGCGGCATAAGCGGCAAAAGACAGCGCCAGCGCGGTCACCCCCCCCCATTTGGCCGCCGGCGCGTCGACAAACGCATATCTTGCGTCGGGTAGCAGGGAAAGCTTCTCCCGCTTAAACAAAAAACGCACCAGCAGCCAGTTTAGGAACAGCACGGCCAACACAATCGCCGCATATACGATCAAACCGCTCCAGGTGAAGAAAAAATTGAAATGCCGGTATATGGAAATTAAAATATCGTCGTTAAACAACGGTTCTTCGCGCATGTGTTTGTCCCTGCCTTTACTTTTGATGTTTATCTTTCAATAACCTTTATCACGGCCGGCCGCGGTTGTCGACGGCAAAATTGCATGTACACACCGCCCTCTTCCGTTCGTTTCCGCTTTTGTTCAGGTTTGACGGAATTAACCCGGCAGCAGTTTTTCTTTGCGGCAAAACGGGAAGAACGGCGCCCGTACGCCGACACGGCCGGCGGCAGCTCCCTGTCGGGATCGCAAAAGAGGATACGGACGGTGCGGAACAGGGAAGAAATGTCTACATGCCGACTTTAAAATATCGTCGTTAAAACAAGCTTCATTTCTTATCTTCCCGTTCCTTGTTTTTTATTCTGCATACCTCATAAACGCGGTTTTGCCAAACCGTTTCGCCGCAGTTTTCCGGTCGTTTTTCCTCATTCCGGCGGATGACGGCATAGTCGCCTTCCGCGGGCGCTTCCCTCCGTATCCCATAATAATTTTCACCGGTAAGAATCTGCCGTTTGGCAGACGGAATTTCCATGTCGGTTTTAAAACGGATGTCGTTTCCGCCGACGGCATATTTCAAGGCACTGTCAAAACACTCCAGTTTCCACAGGTCGTCGCTGTCTTTTCCAGAAACGAAAAAAACTGCCGGCCGATCGGCGACGCACGCCATAAATTCGGCCAGTTCCCGGCGGTCCGTTCCTTCTTCCCGGCTCCGGATTCTGCCGTTCTGCCACGCCGACCAGAGCATCAGCGGCACAAAAAACGCCGCCAGCAGCCGCCGGTCCTTTACGTTGACAAACAGATAAGCCGTACAAAACACCGAGGGCAGATACATGTACCAGGTTTTGTAGCGGTCGGGGAAACAGGCGATCTGCAAATGAAAAACGACATAGTAAACGATAATCAGGCAGCCGCTCAGCACCCCTTCCGCCACGGCGCCGGTTTCTTCAAATCCGCGGCGCAGTACATTGCGGACAAACACGGCAAGCGCCGCGGCGGCCAGACACAGCTCCGCCGCATTGATCGCCAGCAGCGTCGGCAGTTCCTGATGATGATGTCTGACATAGGCGCCGTCGGTCAAAAGGTTGCTTAGCAGCAAATAACCTGCGGAAAACAGCAGCATGCTCCAAAACAAAATATATTCCGCCGGCATGCCTGCTACGGTTTTAAAAGGCGAGAGAAAGGAACGAAGGGTGATTTTTCCCGCCCAAACTTTTGCCAGCACCAGATAAAGCAATATACCGAAGTAAACAAAAATGTTGGTTTCCTTGGTATAAATCGCCAGGTTGGCCCACAGGGCAAACCACAGCAATTGCCGCAAACCGTGCCGGCCGTCGTATTTTTGCAGCGCCGTCAGGCTGAGCAAAACAAAAATCAAGGTGTTCTGCTCGGAATAAACGATGCCGTTGACCCAGAACACCGCCGGCAGAAAATTGACCGCAGCCAGCATAAACAGGCGCCTTGCCGCCGGAACAAAGACAAAAAACCTGTAAAGCAGCCACAGGCAAAGCGCCTGCTTAAGCAAAACCCAGCCGCCGATCAGCGCATAATGATGCGTAATGCCGTAAATAATGTTGTGATCGATTCCTGCTGCCGGATTAAAGCGCATGGAAGTGAAAACCGGCTGCAACCCGCGCCGCATGTCGAGAATGTTGTTAACCACCATCTGATCATAATTGCCGAACACCGAAAGCTCAAGCGAAAACAGATTGAGCGCATACAACAGAAACGAAAAAGCCAGCGCCGCCGCACCCGCCAGCTCGGATTTGTCCTTCCGGTTAAAGAAAAAACGCCGGTCTCCGGCGGAAAAACGATATTCTCCGGCAAAGAAAAACTTTACCGCCATACAGTTCAGGACAATGACCGCGGCAACGCATGCGGCATAAAGGCCAAAGCGCTCATAACCGAAATAAAAGGCGAAATTGTTCCGGATATTGGCGGCAACATCGCTTCTTAGCCACGGAATCTCAATCATAAAAACATTTCCAGCCTGAGCTTGCGCAAAATAACCAGCCAATAGGGATAAGGACGATATTTTTCGATTTTGAGAAACTTGCGGATGTCCTGCTTAACCCTGGCATCGGCTTCTCTCATCATTTGCTTCTTGGTGATCGAAATGTTGTCGCTGTGCAGCTGGTACAAAAACAACACTTCCCCGATGTTGCGAATCTTCAGGCCGCCGGCCAGCGTCTGCCGGAGCAGGTCATAATCTTCCGCCACCGCAAAACCGGGGTCATAACGAATGTTTTTGGCCTGAAAATCCCGGTGTCTGATCATCATTGAAGAATGCATGCAGGTGTTGCCGCGGAGCGTTTCTTCCATCGTCACGACCTCCGGCTGGCACCAGACCCAGCCCATGTTGATGACAAACTTTTTGACTTTGGCGAAAAGCGACTTTGCCGGCATATGGTTGAACAGCTTTCCCCAACTGCCGACAATGGTCACGTCCGGATGTTCGTCCAGATATTTCACCTGCTTTTCCAGGCGGTCCGGACAACACAGGTTGTCACTGTCGACCAGTGCCAGATACTCGCCCCGCGCATAGTCCATCAGCTTGTTGTGACTGACGGGAATGCCTAGGTTTTTGCCGTTGGAATAATATCTGATCCGCGGATCGTCATATTCTTTCACGATCCGTTCCGAACCGTCGGTCGAACCGTCGTTGAGCAAAATCAACTCAAAATCGGTAAAAGTCTGCCGCAACACGCTGTCGATGCAGGGTTTGAGAAAAGCTTCCGAATTGTAAAAAGGAATCAGAACCGAAACTTTAACCATTTTTCATCTCCCGCTGATGGATGTTCATAACAAAATGCCGTCTGAAAATTCCGCTTCATTTTTTCGGGTTCCCTGCCAACGAAAAAGAAAACGTTCCGCATATCCGAAACTTTTGCCATGGTCTGCCGCCGGAAAGGGATTAAACTTAATTATTGCAGATTATTCCAAATCGTTTATTATTTAACACGGCTTTGAAATGTTGTCTAACAAAAAACGGAAGCTGTACACACCAAGGAGGAAAACGATGTCCGGAAAAAAACTGCTGATTGTCATTCCCTGCTACAACGAAGAAGAAGCGCTGCCCTCGACGCTTAAGCGCATGGAAACGCTGATGAACAAAATGCTCGGAGAAAAGCTGATCGACAAAAACAGCAGGGTTATGTTCGTCGACGACGGCAGCGCCGACAATACATGGCAGATATTAAAAAAGGGCGTCGGCAAAACTCCCTTCTTCGAGGCCCTGCGGCTGTCACGCAACTTCGGTCACCAGAGCGCCATCCTAGCAGGCATGTTTGATAACGAAGCCGACATCTACGTCACCATCGATGCCGATTTGCAGGACGATCCCGACTGCATCGTTGAAATGCTCCAAAAAATCAAAGCCGGCGCCGACATCGTTTACGGCGTCCGCAGGGAACGCTCTTCCGACACTTGGTTCAAACGGGTAAGCGCCCAGGCCTTTTACCGGCTGCTGCTGATGCTCGGAGTCAAAATCGTTTACAATCACGCGGATTTCAGAATGATGACCCGGCGGGCCGTCGAACAGCTGAAACGTTTTCCCGAACGCAATTTGTTTCTGCGCGCGGTGGTGCCGCTGGTCGGTTTCAAGTCGGACAGCGTGTATTACAGCCGCACGCCCCGCACCGCCGGCACCACCAAATATCCGCTGAAAAAAATGCTGGCCTTTGCCTGGAACGGCGTTTCCAGCTTTTCGATCGTACCGCTCCGGCTGGTTACCCTGCTCGGCTTTCTCATTTCGCTGCTCGGCGCCGCTTTCATCATCCGCATCCTGTTTACCTGGAACGCCCGCGGAACCGTTGCCGGCTGGTCGTCAACCATCACCCTCATTACATGCTTCAGCGGCGTGCAGCTTCTTTCCCTGGGCGTCATCGGCGAATATATCGCCAAAATTTTCGTTGAAGTGAAACGCCGGCCGCTTTACATCGTTGACGAAAAAATCAAACATCTGCCGGGCAAAAAGAAAGAAGCCGGAAAATAACCGCCGCCCGTTCTCCGGCAGCCTCAGCCCTCACACCAGACTTTCCGCCGTTTTATGTCCGGTGGCAAAGTCTTTGACTAGAAAAGTCGTCACCGGCGCCGCCGAATGCTTTTCAAACAACAGTCCGTGACCGAGACAAAGGCCGACGATAATGTTCAGCTCGGTGCCTTTGCCGTTTAAATATTCCGCCTGCGACAACGGATCGCAGCTCGGCCCGTGCAACTCCTCGTTGAGCTCGGAAGCCTTCAGCCCGCTTTCCTTGCAGTTGATGATAAAAACCTCAAAACCGGCCTCTTCCAGCAATCGGGCCAGCCGGGCGCCGTAGACAAGTACGCCGGCACAGGTTGCAATCCCCAGTTTCCGAAAACCGGAAAGACGGCAGAAATCAATCAGTTCCCGCAACCTCGATTTGTTTCTGGACTTGGCCGTGATCAGCATTTGCCGTTTGTCTTCATCCGAATAATTGCATGTCATTTGCAGATAGTCTCCTTTGAAAAAGTCTCCGATTTTTTTGATAATAGCGCCGACACGGCCGGGAAACAAGACTTTTCTGCCGGCGTTTCCCTTCCGCCTTGTTTCGTCGTAAGATTTGTTTAACGGCTGACGGATATAATTGCCGAATTGCGGCATTGGTCTGAACCGGCAATAACTCCATACGGTTTGTTGATTTGCAAACCTGTTTGGGGAACACAACATTCTGCTTTCCGTTTACGCTTCTTATTCCTCACGTTACAACAATATCGTCATTTTATACGAACCTTTCCGTCCATACTCTTTCTGCCGCCTTCTTCTTCCTTTGCCGGCATTTTCTGCCTTGCCGCAATGACTTCTTCGCCGTTCTTTGCCGCGTTTGCCTCTCTTCTTCGCAACATTTCCTTTTTTTCCCTCGCTTTGCCCTTTCCTGCGCCGTTAATGTTTCACCTTTCCGTTTTTCTTTTTTCCACTTTTGTCGGCTCGCGTTTCCGTCTTTCCGCCCCGTCTTCCGTCCCTTTTCCGCCTCAGAAAAAACTCCGGCCCGGCCGGCAGTCTCGCGCGGTTTTGCTCCCTGAAAGCAATGTTCACTCTTTTGCATCAGACGGAGAAAGCCCGCAGACAAAGCCGCAAGCCATGCAATTTACATCCGGCGCAGAACTTTTCCGGCAATTCTGTTTTTCCAAAACAGCGGCAAAGCCTGCGGCTTGACCATGATCAAAGACGCAGAACGGTGTTGTTTCGGCACTAAAGCATTCTGCCCCGAGAAAAACGAGAGGTTGCTGTTAGAAACGCAATAAAGCAAAACCCCGGAAAAACCGGGGCTTTGCTTTTACGGTTCACGTCTGCGCAAGCAGGCGGATGCAGACCTTCTGTCCGGCCGTCGGGCTTGCACAGCCCGTTGGCCGGACAAATACAGTTCGGAACAGTTAATATACTGCTTGCGTCGGTCGGCAGAAGTTTATTGATCCAGAAACGAACGCAGTTTGCGCGAACGGCTCGGATGTTTGAGCTTGCGCAGAGCTTTCGCCTCGATCTGACGAATGCGTTCACGGGTGACGTTAAACTGCTGGCCGACCTCTTCCAACGTATGGTCGGTGTTCATACCGATGCCGAAACGCATCCGCAGAACGCGTTCCTCGCGCGGCTACATGCTGGGCTACAACGAC
>ERZ773143.3211-NODE-3211-length-10521-cov-3.724537_pt1 | contig 10521 bp, 7 predicted proteins | sample MGYA00580852_ERZ773143 | MGnify/ENA primary metagenome ERZ773143 (study PRJEB29015, sample SAMEA2737853) | human gut metagenome | biome: human gut; feature: human-associated habitat; material: faeces | place: China | collected 2012 ... | reverse complement strand
TCGCAGTCCTGAAATGCATAATCGCTGATTTTCTCCAGATCATCGTAGATATACAGCTGTTCCAGTCGACTGTTCCTGAATGCCCACTTTTCAACTTCATGAATCCCAGGTGAAAGGATCACGGTTTTGCACTCTGTGTCTGCAAAAGCCTGTTCCCGGATGGTTCGCACTGGAAAACCTCCAAGGCTGGACGGAACGCAGATCTGCTGTGCCTTTCCGATATAGCTGGTTATGACTGCAAAGCCTGACACTTTTTTGTATACAAAATCTGCTTTTTGATGTATAATGATAAAAATTGTTTTTAAGGGGATACGCTCACATTTGTTGAGGTATGATTTATTTATTTTTTTATTTTAGGAGAGATAGTATGAAACCTTCAGATTCTTTACAGGATTTCGCTTATGAAGAAATTAAAAAACGAATTCAAAACGGGGAATACGCCCCCGGAACAAAATTAAATACGCAGGAAATATCCGATTCACTGGGCATCAGCCGCTCCCCTGTCCTTGCTGCAATCAACCGCTTGATTGCGCTTGGTCTGGTAGAGGCAACGCCGAGAAAGGGCACAACCGTTGCACAGCTTTCCGATACCCAGATTAGAAATATCATTGAAGCACGTCAGATGATGGAGCTTTTCTGTGTAAAGCTCTGTATCCGCAATATTGAGTATCACCCCAGCATCATCAAGGAGATGGAGACCGTTGTACAGGAATTTGAAACCGCACTGGAAGCCGGATATCCCGCTGCGGCAGAGCTGGAAACAAAATTCCATACCCTCTATATCTCCCTCTGTGGCAATCCGCAGATTATGAAGCTCTATGAATCCAACTGGAGCATCGGCACCATGTTTTATATGTATAGCGCAACCAACCTCCCTCTGGATCAGCTCAAAACCTCCTTCCATCAGCATAAAGAAATTCTCAATACACTGAAGGCAAAGGACGAAACCGCCTTACGGAAAATTATTGAAGAACACATGAGCATTGTTTATGAAACACTGGAATGGTATTCTCAGGCAGCCAAGCACTGATTCCTACAAGGATTGATTGCCCTTGCGCCATCGCAGCAGTAGAGCCTGTCAGCACAATGCAGCCGCCCGTATTGGTTGCCATGGCGGTTTATATCGGCAAAACCAGATTGATTGATAACTTCATTTACGAAGGCTGAGGATATAAAAACGGTCTGAACCGCAGGGTTCAGACCGTTTTAAGGTGTCGACAAAGTCGACCCCTAAGTCGAAATCAGGATTTCGACTTGTTGAAACAGAAGAATAAACAGATGCGTTCCGGCGATAGCAAGCACCTTGAAACGCCCTGTTTTCCTCGAGGGGGCAAAGCTCCCTCTGCGGATTCCATTCCGGAGAATACTTACCTCCCAAGAAGGGGCGGCAGGCAAAGCCTGCTTTGCGGAGCAAAGTAATGAGCTATTCGTTTCCCGAACCCTTCCGCTCAATACCACCCAAACAGGGTTTTTCCGCCATCCAATTTCTCAATTTTTTTCATATCCTCCTGCGAAATTTCAAAATCAAAGACAGCGAGGTTTTGTTTCATGCGCTCCTGATGGACGGATTTCGGAATTACCGCAATTTTATTCTGCACCAAATACCGCAGTGCAATCTGTGCAGATGTTTTTCCGTATTTGTTCCCAAGCTCCTGCAATAACGGCTCCGCAAAAATATTTTTTCTGCCCTCCGTAAAGGATGCCCAAGACTGCATTTGCGTTCCATGCTTTTCCATTTCCTTTTGCAATGCCAGCTGCGGATAGTACACATGGGATTCCACCTGGCTGACCGCAGGCACAATATCACAGGCGGCAACAAACGCCTGATATTTCTTTTCATTAAAATTGGAAATGCCGATTGCTCTTACCTTTCCTGCCCGATAGGCCTCCTTCATGGCTTCATACATTTCCAAAGCGGAATCATACGGCTCATGAATCAAAAGCAAATCAATATAATCCGTCTGCAATGCCTGCAAAGATTTTTCGATTGCGGCCTTTGCTTTTTCGTAGGTAACGCAGGGACGGTACAGCTTTGTTGTAAGAAAGACCTCTTTTCTCTCCAGACCGCTTTCTTTTACCGCCTGCCCGACGATATCTTCATTTTCATACATTTGCCCTGTGTCAATCAGCCTGTATCCGCTGTCCAATGCGGTGAGAATCGTTTTCTTGCCTGCCTCTCCACGCACATCCCATGTACCAAAGCCAATCATCGGCAGCTGCACGCCATTATTTAAGGTTACATATTCCATCTGCGTTCCGACTCCTTCCCAATTCTATGATTCTGTCTATCCGCTTTCCGAAAGCCTGCCGAAAATATGCTTCTGTCACAAGCTTTCTCTTAAAATTTGAATAATCTCCTCTCGATTTAATACCTTATATCCCTAATGAAAGATAAGTGAACTGCACCCCATTTGTTAGACAGTATGATATACTATTTAGCAAGTGGGGTGATTTTTATGCCAAAAGGAGCACCAAACAAACGATATACTCCAGAATTTAAGAAACTGGTGGTAGAAACAATGCTGGAAGAAAAACTGAGCTACAGTGAAGCGGCAAGACAATTTGAAATAAATGATCACGGAATCATTCAACGTTGGGAGCGAATTTATCTCGAAGAAGGTTCAGAGGGGCTGGCTATCGAGCGTCGTGGACGCAAAAGCACCGGACGGCCAATGAAACTACAAAAAGAGGTAGAGGAGGATTTGATCGCAGGGGTGCAGCGATTGCGCGCAGAAAACGCATACCTAAAAAACTTGCAAGCCTTGGTTTTGGAAAACGAGCGACAGCATCACAGAAAACACAGGTGATTTAGAAACTAAGGCAAGAATTTTCACTGGCAATCCTGCTGGATGTCGCTCAACTGCCTCGTGCAACCTTTTACTATCATCTAAAACAACTGAAGAAAGCAGATAAATATCATTCTGTGAAAGAAGAAATCACTGCTATTTTCCATGAGAATAAAGGAAGATACGGTTATCGACGTATTACTGCAGAACTTCGAAATAGGAATATTTATTTAAATCATAAAACTGTTCAGCGTCTTATGCAGAAGTTGGGCTTAGTTTGCCGTGTCAGGATGAAGAAGTATCGTTCTTACAAGGGTGAAGTGGGCAAAATCGCACCAAATCTGTTAAATCGGAACTTCCATGCCGAAAAACCGAATCAGAAATGGGTCACGGATGTGACAGAGTTCAGCCTGTTTGGTGAGAAACTGTATCTGTCCCCAATTCTCGATTTGCACAGTAGCGATCTGGTCAGCTATACCATATCGGATCGTCCTGTGCTGCGCATGGTGACAACTATGCTGAACGAGGCATTTGCAAAAATTCCGGACGGAACAAATCACATTCTCCATTCTGATCAGGGCTGGCAGTATCAGCACAGGCAGTATCAACGGATGCTCCGGGAGAAAGGCATCCGGCAGAGCATGAGCCGAAAAGGGAATTGTCTGGACAATGCTGTGATAGAAAATTTCTTTGGACTGCTCAAGAGCGAACTGCTGTATTTGCAGGAATTTCAGTCCATGGAGCACTTCAAACAGGAACTCGTTGCATATCTGGATTACTACAACAACCGCAGGATCAAGGCAAAACTGAAGGGCTTGCCGCCTGCAATTCACAGACAACAAGCCCTTTCGGCTGCTTGAACAATTTTTACTTCAAAATATTTGTCTAACTTTTTGGGGTCAGTTCAATGCCCTATTTTACTCAAATCGAGTCTATTTTAACTCATAGAGTCAATCTTGACTCAACCTTTTCATAAAAAATAGTCTGAACCACAAGGATTCAGACCATTTTTATTTTCCGCTTTAGCCTTCCCTTACGAGCGTAACTGTTTTTTCCGCTTCATTCCAAGAAGTCTGTGCGCCAAGCGCATCCGCTACAAAGCGAACAGGCACATAGGTACGGCTATCCATGATGACAGGTGCAACGCCATATTTTTCAAGCGTTTTCCCAATCGTCATCTTAATTTCCTTTCCATCCAAAAGCAAGGTAACCTCTTTGCTTTCGCCGTTCCATGCAACCGCACCGCCCAAAGATTCTGTAATGAATCTGATGGGAACCAAGGTTCTGCTATTCTGAATCACGGGAGCCGCATCCTTTTGGGCGAGATTCCCGTTAACAGAAATGCTCTTTCTGCCAATCTGCATTTCGACGATTGTTTTCTCCTTTGCTTTTGTTTCGTTGTTTTCCTTCGTTTCCTCTACTTTTGTTTCGTTTTTCTGTGTTTTGGATTTTCTGCCGCCGGAGGAAGAACCGCCGCCGCTCTCCGGCTTGGCAGTCAGTGCTTTATAGGCATCCTGCAAGGCTTTTGTGGCATTGTTATATTCCTCTGCCGTCGCTTCAACCTTGGAAACCTCCTTTGCATCCGCCAAAACCTTTGCAAATGCCGCCCATTTCTCTGCGGAGTAATCCGCTTCCTGCAAAGCCTCTGCCTCTTTCACTGCATTTTTCAGTGCAAGCCAAGCCTGCATTACTTCATGCTCCTCTTCGATTTCACCAATCAGCTCTTTAAAGCTCCACTGCTTATTGGTTTCTGTCACTGTTGCCTTATGGTCAATCACCGCATCTGCCGCACGCATTTTTGCAAGAAACTGGTCAAGCTGTGTTTCGCTCAAGCCGCTCATCAGCATAAATTCCGCTGTGTAGCCACTGCCTGTAAATGCCTCTGCATCCCCTGCAAAGCCTTTGTACCCTGCAAGATATCCAACGGACTGGTTAATCTGGCTTTTTTCAACCGTAACTGCCTTAATTCCCATTTCCTCCAGAATTGCTCTGATTTTGCTGCCCTTTACGGTATCCGCACCGAGGTTGAACAGCAGTACCTTTGCTGCGGGGATTTCTTCCTCCGCACCAATAATGGGAACGGAATAGGAAAGATAATCCGCTTCCTCTCCTGCCCATTCGGGATGAGGCAGTCTAAGCTTTACAATCAATCGTTTTCCTGCCTCAAACGTATTCGCCTTAACGGGAATATTGATGGTTGTGAAATGCTCCTTGCTTGCTTTATTCGCATCACGCTGACCGATACGCTGTGTAATCGAGCTTTCATGCAACTCCTTCTTCTCAAATTCATCATCTGTATAGTCGGAGGGGAACTGATATGCTGTTACGTTGCAATAATAGTCGCTCATTTCCGTATAGCCTGCATCGTATGTCACTGTTACAGGAATGGTAGTATCTGTCACTCTGACTGCGGCAACATCAATAGAAACGGTAGGTGTTGCCCAATCGGGTGCCGCCTCAACGGTTTTCGCATTGGAATATACCACTTTGCTTACGCCGTTTTTCACAAGCGTCAGCTTAATCATCAGCTTGGAGCCTGCTTTCAGCGGCTTTACGCTTTCTCTAAAGCCCATGGTTGTTACGCCGGGGCTGTAAATGCTGCTTTCTGCCGCAATTTTTGCTTTGCTTTCATCCAATTCCTCGCCTGTGTAGTTATACAGTACATAGCTTACGGAATCATAATAATTTCTTTCAAAGTTCAGATAGGTTTCCATCTTTGTATCGCCTTCGGATACATGCTCCTCTCTGATATAAGCAGAGGGTTCTATAATCTGAGGGGGTGCCTGAATGGTTTTTGCATCGGAGATTTTTACCACTTCGCTTTCGCCGCCTGGCAGCGTAAGCACCGCAACGATTTTATCTCCTGCCGTCAAATCATTGGTAAATGTAATTTTACTGCTGTATGCGGAAGGCGTTACCGCACCGGAATACAGCAAAACATTTCCTGTATTTGCACTGTCAAATGCACCACCATAGCGGTAGGTATACAGCTTCAAATTGCCTGTAAGCACATTGTCGAAATCCGCCTTTACATAAAGATTCTTATCCGTAGAAAGAATTTTGGAGGAGGTAATTTCAACAGAAGGCTCTTTTACCACCTTGCCGCCAATCAGAATATAAACCTTATCATCACTGTAATGGGTTCTGTCAGTGTCAGAATCCCATTTGTAAAGATATACCAATACATATTTTTCAGGCGTAAGCTTTCCCTTTACATCAAAGGTATATCTGCCGCTTCCCGTAAAGCTCTGACTCTCGAGGGATGCCGCAGCATCCGGATGTGTATTGTTTCCGTCTGCAAGCCTTACAAACACATAGCCGCCCTTATAGCTGTCATATCCGTTTACGGAAACCGTAATGCTTTCCGTATCTGCTGTGAGTGCTTCGGGGGAAACGCTGATGCTGTCCCCTTCCGCTTTCGCTTTTACCGTAAAGGCTGTGCCGGGGTAATAATGCGTTTTATCTTCATCATCAACATAATAGATATAAGGAATAATCACATCCCCTGCCGTTAAAGCCTTTGTAATAGTGATTTCTACATTATCCCCACTGATAACAGGACTTTTACTGCCGACAGAAACGGGGTCTCCATATACATCAGCGTCTCCGTTTTCTTTTGCTTTATATAGGATAATCATTCCCTTGCCGGAGGGGATTAAATCCGTTTTGCTCACCGCAAGACTTACCTTGGTATCCCCTTCATATACATTCCCGTTCACAGTCAGTACGGGCTTTTCCATCTCTGTCTCCAAAACAACGGGAACCGCATTGGAATATGCAACAACCGTTCCGCCCTTCATCAGCACTGCCGCAACATATTTGTCTCCTGCCAATTCCTTCCCGTAGGAATTTTTCTCTACCGAAACCATTCCTGCTTCGGAAACACTCTTGCTGCCGAAAAATTCCCAATCGTTCCCCTGTACCGCATCCGCAGACGCATATTGTCTGATGATAAGGTTAGAGCCTTCTTCCACATCACCGGCAACCACAACGCTTACTGCGCTCGCACCTGCCTTAATTTTATCTGCGTTGATTTTCACTGTCGGCGCAACAGGCACAGCAGGAATCAAAACAGAATCATCAAGGATGCCTGCCGCCTCGTAGTCATTGCCTTTAGGAATATACAGCGCCGTAACCTGGTTCCAATATACAACGGCACGCACACGATAGCCTGCCAGAAGCGGTTCCTCCAGATTGATTTCATAGTTTGTCAGATTTTCCGTAAACTGCAGGGGAATCGTCAATCTGCGCATATAGTTGCCTTCAAAGTCGAATGTTTTATCCTGCGGATATTGCTGGATGGAAACTGTCATATTGAAATCTACATTTTCATCCTTTGCGTATGCAAGCAATCTCTCATCTGCGGAAAAATTGATGTGCAGCTTGGTATCGCCTGCTTTTAAATCCTTATCCGCAATGCTTACCTCGGGCCATGTGTAATCCCGAAAGCCCTCGCCGTTTTTATCCACAACCGTAAGCTCACGGGATTGCTTTTGCTTGTAAAAAACATCATTCTCCGTTTCTGCAACAGGCACATTCAGATAAGCGCATACCTTCTGCCCCACCTTCAAAGGGAGAAGGGACTCTGCGAAATTACAGGTATAGCTTTTTCCGTTTTCCACCCGTACCGAATAAAGCTGCTTTGTGGCGGTGCTGTCGGGATCAAAGACTGTATTTGCGGGATATACCGCAACAATCATGTAGCAGCTTTTCACACTGCTGTGCAGCTTTACATTTGCCGTAAGGGATGTTGCATCCTCTGTAATTTTTCCGCCTGCAAAACCATCTATTGTTACCTCGCAGCCTGCCAAAATTTCCGCCTGTGTCGGTTTGGTTGTTTCTCCGCCGGAAGAAGTGCCGGAGGCAGTGACCGTAATCGGTGCAGAAGTATATTCCTGCATTTCACCGCTTGATCTATCATGCAGTACCGCTATTACCTCTTTGCCTTCCGTTGGTGCTGTTGTAAGCGTAATCGTATTACTTCCTTCGTTCAAAGCTGTATATCCAATCACACCGCTCAAGTCCGTATAGCTGAAAAGTTTAGTCGTGTCATACTCTTCTCCGCTGTCAAGCTGTATGACCTTTGCAAAGCCGGTTGTAATACCTTGTGCAAGTGTAACCTCAATCGATTTTGTATTCGGTGTAATGGTGCTTGTTGTGATGGAAATTCCCTGTTCCTGCGCAAATGCCGAAGCTGCCGCAAAAGGAACTGTCGAAATTGCCATAATAAGTGCAACAAGCAGACTGAATACTCTTTTACTGATGCTGCTGTAAATTGTTTTCATTTTCCTCCACCCTTCTCTAGTGATTTTTATATTGTTAGCTGCGGCTAACTAAATTCCATTATAATTTGCCTCTTTTTCATTTGCAACCGCTTTTTTCCTTCTTGATAAGTGTTCTCATTTTGGCACTGCAATAAAAAAATACCCTCCCTGCCATTTGGCAAAGAGGGTATCCTCCATTTAACAAATCAATTTTATTTTACGAATGTTTCACAAAAGCGCCTCAGCATAGATGCCACCCTGAGATACATCTACTTCTTCCTTGGGTGCTTCCTGCGGCTCTGTTTTTCCTTCTTCCTTGCCCTCTGCGGCACCCTCATTTACCTCCGCCGCTGCGTTTGTTTCCTCAGCAAGCGCCGACACAGACGTAAGAGAAAGCGCTATTGTCACGCACACCAACTGACTGATTAGCTTTTTCTTCATAAAATCCCTTCCTTCTCTTGTGTCCTTCCATCAAGCAATATCCTGCGAACGCTGTATTTTTCGACAAAACCCGCGAAAATACTGCATTTGCCAAAATTATAGCAGATTCTTTTCGCAATGAACATCCTACCAAAGTATGAGACGGCAACCTTATTTTTTCGCCGTTTTTGTAATAAAAAAATCGGCTTCCGCCGAAACCGATTTTTCTTCTTACATATTCTGCTTCAAGCAGGTTTTGATATCATCCTCGGGGTTGCTGACAGCACGCAAATCAAAGGTATCCACCAGATACTGCAGCACATTCGGGCTTAAAAATGCAGGCAGTGTCGGCCCCAAATAAATGCCCTTCACGCCAAGGCTCAAGAGTGCCAGCAAAACCGCCACCGCCTTCTGCTCATACCACGAAAGAATCATGGACAGCGGCAAGCCGTTCACATCCGTCCCAAAGGCATCTGCCAAAGCCGTTGCAATGCGGATGGCGGAATAGGCATCGTTGCACTGCCCCACATCAAGCAATCTCGGCAGACTTGCCACCTCGCCGAACTCCAGCTTATTAAATCTGTATTTGCCGCACGCCAAGGTTAAAATGATACAATCCTGCGGCACCTTTTTCGCAAATTCCGTATAATAATTTCGCCCCGGCCTTGCGCCGTCACAGCCGCCAATCAAAAAGAAATGTCTGAGCTTTCCGCTCTTGACCGCCTCCACGATTTTATCGGCATAGCCTAATGTGGCATGATGCCCGAAGCCGACCAAAATTTCATGTGCCTCCTCATCCTCGGGATAGCCGCCCAATTCCAACGCCTGCGCAATGATTTCGCTGAAATCCTTCTCGCCGTTTTCCTTCTTGCCGATATATTTCACGCCCTCCCAGCCGACCACATTCGTGCTGTAAATACGGTCCTTGTAGCTTTCTCTCGGGCGCATCAGGCAGTTGGTTGTCATCAAAATACACCCCGGCAGATTGTCGAACTGCTTTTGCTGATCCTGCCACGCACCGCCGAAATTCCCGACCAAGTGCGGATATTTTTTCAAGCCCTCGTAGCCATGGCAGGGCAGCATTTCCCCATGCGTATAAATATTGATGCCCTTGCCCTTCGTCTGCTCCAAAAGCATTTCCAAGTCCTTCAAATCATGCCCGGAAACCACGATAAACGGACCTTTTTTCATGTGAACATCAACGGTATGCGGAGAAGGATTGCCGTAAACCTCGGTGTTTGCCTCGTCCAGCTTCTGCATAACGGCAATCGCCATCTCGCCTGTGCGCATCGTCAAGCGAATCAGCTCCTCTACCGTCAGGGTATCATCCGTAATTGCCTCCAATGCCTCGATATAGAAATTGTCCACCTCGTCACTGTAATACCCCAGCTCCCTCGCCTGATGCCCGTAGGCACTGATGCCCTTCAAGCCATACAGCACCGTCTGCCGCAAGGAGCGGATATCGGGATCTAAATCCTCATACATAATGCCTGCCATGGGTGCATCCTTGAGCATTTCGGTTTTGGTTTCGGGGAGGGTATAGGTAACGTGTGCCGTATGATTGTCAATCTCCCCTGTCATGCCTTTCAGCGTATCCTTGATTTCCTGCGATTCCTTCAGCAGCTCCACATGAACCGCCGCATCAAAGTTTACATTCGTCAGCGTGGTAAACAGCACATTTTCGATAAAGCGAATCACGCTTTTGTCAATCTCCTTCCCCTGCGCAAGCAACGCCTTGCCGTAACAGCTGATACCCTTAATTTGAAAAATCAGCAAATCCTGCAAATTGGCAACCTCCGCCGTTTTTCCGCAAACGCCCAGCTTCGTACAGCCCTTGCCGTTTGCCGTCTGCTCGCATTGATAGCAAAACATTTCATAGCCTAAGTCCATATTATTACTCATCTTTGCTGCCTCCCTTACTATTTGGTAGCAGTATGCACTGTCACGGTTCATTTTATGCAGAGACAGCATAAAAAAAGACAGCCCTACAGGCTGCCCTTTTCCAAGATTATGTTTTTTTAGTTTATTTTTTCAAATACCATCGTTGCCTG
>ERZ773143.3209-NODE-3209-length-10529-cov-2.763319_pt1 | contig 10529 bp, 8 predicted proteins | sample MGYA00580852_ERZ773143 | MGnify/ENA primary metagenome ERZ773143 (study PRJEB29015, sample SAMEA2737853) | human gut metagenome | biome: human gut; feature: human-associated habitat; material: faeces | place: China | collected 2012 ... | reverse complement strand
GATGAGGTGCTGATTCCGCAGCCGAGTTATGTGTCGTATCTGCCGTGTGCAGTCATGGCGGATGCCGTGCCGGTGCCGATTGAATTAAAGGCGGAAAATGATTTTAAGCTGACAAAAGAACAGCTTTTAAACAGCATTACGGATAAGACCAAGATACTGGTACTGCCATATCCGAATAATCCGACCGGTGCAATTATGACGAAGGAAGAACTGGAAGAGCTTATTCCGGTGATTATTGAAAAGGATTTATATGTGATTTCCGATGAAATTTATGCGGAACTGACATATGGAGGAAAGCGCCACTGTTCGATTGGTTCACTGTCTGGCATGAAGGAGCGGACCATTGTGATTAACGGCTTTTCAAAGGCATTTGCAATGACCGGCTGGCGCTTAGGCTATGCCTGCGGACCGGCACCGGTTATTGAGCAGATGGTAAAACTCCACCAGTTTGCGATTATGTGTGCACCGACGAACAGCCAGTTTGCGGCAGTGGAAGCGTTGAAAAATTGTGACATGGAGGTTGAAATGATGGTAGAGGCATATGATCAGAGAAGACGTTTCCTGCTCAATGCCTTTAAAGAGATGGGACTGGAATGTTTTGAGCCGTATGGCGCATTTTATGTATTTCCGTCAATTAAGAAATTTGGAATGACATCAGAGGAATTTGCAACAAGGTTACTGAGTGAACAGAAGCTGGCAGTAGTACCGGGAACAGCTTTCGGAGCATCAGGTGAAGGCTTTGTGCGCATTTCTTATGCGTACTCCATCGAAAATTTAAAGGTGGGATTAGAAAGAATACAGAAGTTTATAGAGTCCTTGGGAGGAAATGATGGCAGAATTTAGCGTAGAATATATCAATCCTTTTTTAATGGCGGCAACCAGCGTGATTAAAGATATTTGCCAGGTTGATATGAAAATTGGCAGACCGTATGTAAAGACAACGGAGTTTGCAAGTGATTCCGTGATTATTATGATTGGTGTGACAGGAGAAGTGCGCGGACAGGTTTTAATGTCATTTCCGGAAGCACATGCGCTCCATGTAGCCTCCAAGATGATGATGGGGATGCCGGTTACGGCACTCGACGATATGTCTGCCAGTGCGATTAATGAGCTGGGCAATATGATGATGGGAAATGCGGCAACGATTCTTTCGACAAAAGGCATTGCCATGGATATCACACCGCCGACTTTATGCCGCGGAAATGTTTATTTAAAGCAGTCTTACAGTCAGAATATCTGTGTTCCGCTGACAAGTGATGAGATTCATATGGAACTGGATATTGCAATTAATGTGAATTAATTATAATACACGGCGGAGGCATTGACGGATAGGACGGTGCAGTTGTGTAACTGGTTGATTGCAGGATCAGAAAGGGGAAAAGATGTTAAATATTGTATTACATGAACCGGAGATGCCGGCGAATACCGGAAATATCGGAAGAACGTGTGTGGCGGCGGGCGCAAGACTGCATTTGATTGAACCGCTCGGCTTTAAGTTAAATGAAAAGATGTTAAAGCGTGCCGGACTGGATTACTGGGTCAAGCTGGACGTAACCGTGTACGATGACTATGCGGATTTTCAGAAAAAAAATCCGGGTGCAAAGATCTATATGGCAACGACTAAGGCACAAAAGACTTACTGTGATGTGTCTTATGAGGATGACTGTTATATTATGTTTGGCAAGGAAAGTGCCGGAATTCCGGAAGAAATTCTGGTCGATAATGAGGAAACATGTATCCGTATCCCGATGATTGGCGATATCCGTTCCCTGAATCTGTCCAATTCCGTTGCAATTGTACTGTATGAGGCTTTGCGCCAGCACAATTTTGAAACAATGAATCTGGAAGGACATCTGCACAGATTGCACTGGAAAAGTGAATGAATATAAGAATAGCATGAAAAAATGGTAGTCGTAGACATCTCTATTTTAAGAGGTACGGAATTTGTTCATCAGTTCCCTGGCGGCGTTGAAGTAACATTAGACATTCCGGCAGGCTGCAAGGACGGCAAAGCAGTCTTTGTAACCAACCATTTCAGTACCTATGTTATTGCAGAACAGGCAAAGACGGCAGAGGAAGCACCGAAGGTTGTGAATGAAAATGTTTCAACCGCACAGACCGAAGCTGCAAAAGCAGAAAATACAAAGAATGAAACTGTAAAAACAGGCGATACCGCCAATGCAGGATTATATGTAATGCTGATGGCAGTCATGTTTATCGGTGCAGGCGTTCTGGTCATCGGAAAACGTAAAGATTTATTTACAAAATAGAATTAGAAGCAAAAGTAAATATAAAGTTGTAAAAGACTGAAAATAAAAGCCGGCGTATAAAGTAAGCAGAAAAGCAAAACTTTATACGTCGGCTTTTTACAGTGTAATATTTTCCAAAGCCAAGTGCCACCGGCGAAAGCCATTGCCATCCCGCCCGCCGCCGTTCCAGTAAAAAAATCATCCGCTTTCTAAAGCCAAGTGCCACAGGCGAAAGCCATTGCCGTCCCGTTCGCCACGCCCCCGGTAAAAAAATCATCCGCGGTCCGAAGTCAAGTGCCAACGGTGAGGAACGCGGATGATTTTTTTACCTATTACTTACTTAAAGCCAGTGTAAAAATAAACTCTGTACCGACGCCGACGGTGCTGACGACATCAATCGTTTCATTGTGTGCCTGTAAAATTTCCTTAGTGATAGAAAGTCCAAGGCCGGAGCCTTTTTTGTCGCGGCCGCGGGATGCATCGGATTTATAAAAGCGGTCCCAGATTTTATCAAGACTTTCCTTTGAAATACCGGAGCCGTTGTCCTTGACGGAAATATAGGCTTTCTCACCTTTTTCCCGCACGGAAATGTAAATCACGGAATTTTCGTGGCTGAATTTAATTGCGTTGTCGACAAGGTTGTAAATAACCTGTCCGATTTTGCTTTTATCGGCTTTGACGGAACAGGTTTCTGCGGAAAAGGTCAGCTGGAACTGAATCCGCTTCTTTTTACACGTTCCCTCAAAGGTTTCAATCGTGTGCTTGATAATCGAATTGACATCAAATACGGACAATTCAAGCCGCACGGTTTTCGGGTCTAATTCATTCAGCGTTAAAATGTTGCTTGTCAGCTTTGTCAGCCGGTCCGTTTCAAACAGTACAATATCAATATATTTTTTTGTCATTTCCGGCGGAATCGTACCGTCTGCAATGGCTTCCAGATATCCCTTAATTGATGTCAGCGGTGAGCGGAAATCGTGGGAAATGTTGGATAGGAACTTCTGCTGGAACTGGTCGGATTCGTCCAGCTTTGATGCCATATAATTTAAGGAAGCGGACAGCCGTCCGATTTCATCAATATCATTTTTGACATCAATTTTATAGGCGAGATTTCCTTTTCCGTATTCCTTTGTCGCTTTGATAATGCCGTTGAGCGGTTTGTGAATCTGGACAAAGTACAGTGCGATAAAGCTGAGGCTTAAAAGCATTACCATAACCAGTGTGATGTAGTTGGTATTAAAGGTTGTGTATACATTACCGGTAATCACATTTTCATCTAAATGCACAACTACATAGCCTTTCATCGTAAAGGAGCTGGTTATCGGTGCGAAGACACTTAAACAGGTACAGTCAAGCATACCGTAAAAATCGCCGGTCTGCGTGTGTTTTGTCCCCAGACTGGTATAATCAAAGCCATCAATGGTGTATAAAATATCTTTTGTGTTATGCTCCTGTGCATAAGCTGTATCCAGAATGATATTGCCTGCGGTGTCGATAAACATAATGCGTGTATCGTTGAGCAGGGCAACGGTTCTTAATTCGGTTTCAACGATACGCAGGTGTTCCTCACTGAAATAGTCATCGGCGTATTCACTTGAAATCGACAGTGCCTGCTTGTACAGGGCATCTGTATAGTAGTTGTAAACCTTTGCATAGTCGATGCGGTAGCTGATAAAAGTCACGCCTAAAAAGCCGAGCAGGGCAACTGCCGCATAGACAAAAAGGTATTTGGTTAAAAGATTAAATTTCATAATTGAAAACAATCCTTTCCGGTGTTATGACGGTTTTATTTCATCTTTGTGGATTACCGGCGTGTTACGAACTTGTAACCGATGCCCCATACCGTTTCAATCGACCAGTTTGCGTGGTCTTTGATTTTTTCACGGATTCGCTTGATATGGACATCGACCGTCCGGGTATCTCCGATATATTCATAACCCCAGATGTGGTCTAAAAGCTGTTCCCTTGTAAAGACCTGATTCGGCGAAGAAGCCAGAAAGTAGAGCAGTTCCAGTTCCTTCGGCGGCATTTCCACCGTCTTTCCGCAGTATTGCACGGAATAATTGCTGAGATTGATAATCAGATCCGGGTATTCCACGCACTGCACAGTTGCACCGACCGGCGCGGATTCCGCCGGCATCTGGTAGCGGCGTAAAACTGCCTTGACGCGGGCAACCAGCTCCTTTGTTTCAAACGGCTTGATAATATAATCATCAGCCCCCAGTTCCAGTCCGAGTACCTTATCAAAGGTTTCGCCCTTGGCGGATAGCATGATAATCGGTACATTGTTGGACTTGCGGATTTCACGGCAGACTTGATAGCCGTCAATACCCGGAAGCATTAAGTCCAGTAAAATGAGGTTCGGGCGGAAAGTGTCAAGCTGGAGCAGGGCACTTTCGCCGTCATAAACAATCTTTGTTTCAAAACATTCTTTTGTCAGATAAAGAGAAATGAGTTCTGCAATATTTTCGTCATCGTCAACAATCAGTATTTTTTGTTTTGTCGCCATGTAAAAATCCCCCTTTTATTTAAAATCTACAATGGTTACACCGGTGTCGCCCTCGCCGATTTCGCCGAGACGGAACGACTTGATATAAGGAACACCGCGCAGGTAGGCGGTAACGCCGTTTCGCAGCGCACCGGTGCCTTTTCCGTGTACAATGCGTACCTGCGGAATTCTTGAAATGTACGCATCGTCTAAATATTTGTCCAGTTTGGCAACCGCTTCGTCAACGGTCAGTCCCAAAAGATTGATTTCATGGGAAATCGAAGCCGCCTTGGACATCTTGATTTTGCCGGAGCCGCCAGCTCCCTTCGGTGCTTTTTTAGCTTCTTCCGGGTCTTTGTAGCCGACAAGAATCTCTAAGTTATTGATTTTTGTCTTGGTGCTTAAACTGCCCATCTGTACGGTGATTTCGCCCTTCGGACTTGGCGGTGCGGTCACGGTGCCGATTAAGTTCATGCTTAGAACGCGCACATGTGTGCCGACTTTAAATTCGGAAATGTCGTGTGCCTTATGTGCTTTCGGCTTTGCTGCCTGGACGGAAAGTTTTTCCTGACGTTTATTCATCTTGTCACGGATGGCACTGCGCTGTTTTTCCAGTTCTTTTACGGTCATGCCGTGCTTGTTCATCGTCTTAATTGTCTGGTCGGCATATTCTTTGGCATCTTTTAAAATCGCCGCCGCTTCTTCGTTGGCTTTGCGCAAAATTTTGTCGCGGCGTTCATCTAACCGGTCGGATTTTGTCTTTAATTCGTCCTTTAACTGCTGGATTTCCTGCTTATAGGCATTGATTTCGGCACGTTCTTTTTCAATCGTAATGCGGCTATGCTCCAAATCGGAGAGCAGGTCTTCAAACTGTACGTCATCGGCATCCATGCGGGCAGAAGCATCTTTAATAATATAATCGGGCAGACCGAGCTTTTTGGAAATCGCAAAAGCGTTACTTTTTCCCGGAATACCGATTAATAAGCGGTAGGTTGGACGCAGGGATTCCACGTCAAATTCACAGCAGGCATTTACCACACCGGGAGTTGAGAGTGCATACACCTTAATCTCGCTGTAATGTGTGGTCGCCATGGTTGTAATGCCGCGTTTGTGCAAATCATTTAAAATGGAAATGGCAAGTGCCGCACCTTCTGTCGGGTCTGTTCCCGCACCGATTTCATCAAATAAAATCAGGCTGTGTGCATCGGCTTCCTTTAAAATGCTGACGGTGTTTGTCATATGGGAAGAAAATGTACTTAAACTCTGCTCAATGCTCTGTTCATCACCGATATCGGCAAATACATTGTCAAATACGGCAAGCTCGGAGTGGTCGAGAGCCGGAATGTGCAGACCGGACTGCGCCATTAAGGTCAGCAGTCCCACGGTCTTTAAAGAAACCGTTTTACCGCCGGTATTCGGACCGGTGATAATAAGCAGATTAAAATTCTTTCCTAAATAAATGTCGATTGGCACAACCTTATGCGGGTCAATCAGCGGGTGACGTCCCTTTTTAATATTGATATAATTGTTGGTATTCATAACCGGGCAGCTGCATTTATATTGCTTGGACATCTGTGCCTTTGCAAAAATGAAATCCAGCGTAGTCAGTACCTGAAAATCCGTTAACAGTTCATCGGTAAATTCAGATGCCTTTGCGCTTAATTCTGCAAGAATGGCTTCAATTTCAGCCTGTTCCTTTAATTCAAGCTCGCGGATATCATTGTTTAATTTGACAACCGCCGCCGGTTCGATAAAGAGAGTTGAACCGGTTGCGGACTGGTCATGCACCATGCCGGGTACCTGCGATTTGTATTCGGCTTTGACCGGAAGACAGTATCTGCCGGAGCGTGAGGTGATGACAAAATCCTGTAAGCAGTTACGCACGGAAGATGAATTTAACATCTTATTTAATTCGGTGTGAATCCGTTCAGCGGCAAGCACCTTCTGACGGCGGATACTGCGCAGATTTGCACTGGCATCATCGCTGATTTCATCTTCTGAGAGAATACAGCGCTTAATTTCTGTATTTAACGGTGTCAGCGGTTCAAGTGCATGAAAATATCCCGTTAAGGAATCGGTGGTATCTTCGTAATAATTTTTTACCCTTGCCGCCGCGGTCAGCAGGGAACTGATATGCAGTAACTCTACCGTATTTAAGGAGCTGCCGATTTCAAGACGTTTTACGGAAGCGCCGACATCATGTACACCGCCAAAAGAAACAGCCCCCTTTGCATAGACACGGGAAAGGGCATCACTGGTTTCTGAAAGAGCAGCGTTAATATCGTGGATGTCCGTCATCGGCACCAGCTTTTTTAAGCGTTCCTTTGCTTTATCGGAAGCCGCAAAAGATACTAAGCGGTCAATAATTTTATCATATTCAAGAGTCGTTAAAGACTTGTAATTCATTCATTTCTCCAATCCGGAAATGCAGGGTCTTGCAGACACGGAATCTGTGGCATTTCCGGCACAGATTCCATTTTATTGTACCGCATTTGAAACAAAAATTCTACTATGGATATAAGAATTTACAAGTAGGTCATAAATTGTTCATAACTGTCCGTTATAATAAAATTAATTTTGCAGTTCAATAAAAGTTAGGTTATGGTGACAGAAAAAATGGGAAACACAGAACATAAGGAAGAAGACTCCTTTGCTTTATATACGGAAAAAATCGTACCCAAGCCGTCCGTGAAGTACCGCAGACTAATCCGCGCGGCAAAGTTTTTTGTGGCGGCAGTGCTGTTTGGTTTGATTGCAAGCGGTGTGATGCTTCTCGTATATCCGGCATTGGAAAAAAGAATGGTTCAGAGGAATACGGACAAAGAAATTCTGACCATTGAAAAGGATGAATATCCGAGTGAAGAACAGGATAATACGGAAACAAAAGAAACGACAGCCGATGACAATTATGAGGCAGTGTTACAGACAACCGATGCGGCAGCTTTAAAAAATGTTGCTACGGCGGCGATTAAATCACTGGTATTAATTGACGTCTATAAGACCGATATGGGAAATATCCTGACGGAAACACAGAGTGCGACAGAAACGGTCGGACTTGTAATCGGACAGGTCAATTCAGAATATATTATTTTGACGAATGCGGAGGTTGTGCGTGATTCGTCGTCACTGGTCGTAAAGGTTTCAAAAGCGACAGAAGTCGATGCCGAGCTGGTTGGAAGCGATACGGATACCGGCATTGCGATTGTCAGTGTCAAGGAATCGCAGATTCCGTCCAAAGAAAGAAGTTCGATTGTAACAGCGCAGTTAGACAACTCTTACAGCATACAGCAGGGGGATATTGTCGTTGCGGCAGGCAGGCTTTACGGACAGAATAAGACGGTTGATTACGGCATGGTTTCAGGCATTTCAACAAAAAGCGGTGTCGATAACAGCTATGAGATTATCAGCACGGGACTTGCGGGCATAGAAGGCGATTACGGTTATCTTTTTAATATGAAGGGAAATGTTGTCGGCATTTCCATGAAGAATACAAAGACGACATTTTCAGTGCTTGGCATTTCGGATTTAAAATCAATGATACAGGAATTATCTAACGGAAACAGTCCGGTATATTTCGGCATTAAAGGGCAGAATGTAACCGGTACAATGGCAACGCGCTATGGACTGCCGGTGGGAATTTACGTAACGGATATTGAACTGGACTCTCCGGCATATGCGGCGGGAATCCAGCCGGGGGATATTATTACCGGGATTGACGGAAATATGGTTTTGACAATTCAGGCATTTAGTGAGAAACTATATCAGTGTGAAAGCGGTCAGCAGATTTCTATTACAGCCAAACGGTTTGGCGGGGATGAATATAAGGATATGACATTTAACGCCGTAATTGCGGTGAAATAAAGCATATAATCTGGCTGGCGGCAGGAGAAATGAGAAAAGGAAAGGGCAGATTATGCATTTTATTGAAAAATTTAAGGACGGAGACAGAATCTCCGATGTTTACCTTTGTAAGTCCAAATCAACAGCACTCACAAAGTCAGGAAAAGAATATGAAAATGTGATGCTTCAGGATAAGACCGGACAAATGGATTCCAAAATATGGGACCCGTCTTCCGGCGGTATCTGTGACTTTGATGCCATGGATTATGTTGCGGTAACGGGACAGGTTATCAGCTTTAACGGCGCATTACAGTTAAAGATTGAAAGAATCCGCAAGGCAGACGAAGGAGAATATGTTCCGTCTGATTATATTCCATGTTCTAAGTATGATATCGAAGAAATGTATACAGAACTCATGCAGTATATAGGCAGTGTGAAGAATGAGTATCTTTCGGCACTGTTAAAGAGCTTTTTTACAGACGATGCCGATTTTATTGCAAAGTTTAAGAGCATTGCGGCAGGAAAGACGGTACACCACGGCTTTTTGGGCGGATTATTAGAGCATAGTTTAAGTGTAACCAGACTGTGTGTAAAGATTGCGGAAAATTATCCGTTTTTAAACCGCGATTTACTGATTACATGTGCGGCGCTTCACGATGCCGGAAAAGTAAAGGAACTCGCACCGTTCCCAAAGAACGATTATACGGACGAGGGTAATTTCCTCGGACATATTGTAATGGGTTATGAAATGATTCAGCAAAAGATTGCAGGCATTGAAGGTTTTCCGCCGGTGCTGGCTTCCGAAGTCGGACACTGTATTTTATCCCATCACGGCGAGCTTGAATACGGTTCTCCAAAGAAACCGTGTATTATGGAAGCGGTAGCACTGTCCATGGCAGATAATATGGATGCCAAAATGGAAACGTTTAAAGAGGCACTGGAAGCCAAAGACACCAACGAATGGCTTGGTTTTAACCGGTGGCTGGATGCAAATATCAAAAAGACACTGTAGAGGTAGACGTGAAAAGCGAATTTAAAAAAGACGATTGTGTGACACTGCACATTGAGGATATCGGAACGGGCGGCGAAGGCATCGGAAAAGCGGACGGATTTACATTTTTTGTAAAAGACGCCATTGTCGGCGATGTTATCGAAGCCAAAATTATGAAATTAAAGAAAAATTATGGCTATGCAAGACTGATGAAAGTGCTTACACCGTCTAAAGACCGTGTAGAGCCGAAATGTCCGGTCGCAAGGCAGTGCGGCGGCTGTCAGATACAGGAAATGCGTTATGAAGCCCAGCTTGCCTTTAAGCAGAAAATGGTACAGAACAATTTAGAGCGTATCGGCGGACTTTCGGACTTTGAAATGTACCCTGTAATCGGCATGGAAACACCGTATGCATACCGTAATAAGGCACAGTTTCCGGTCGGGGAAGATAAGGATGGCAATATTGTCATCGGATTTTATGCCGGAAGAACACATCATATTGTGGAGCAGACAGACTGCTGTATTGGTGCGCCGGAAAACGGCGAAGTGCTTCGCAAAGTCAAGGCATATATGCAGAAAAATCAGATTCGCCCGTACAATGAGGAACACCACAGCGGGATTGTGCGCCACATTTTAATCCGCACCGGCTATCATACTAAAGAGATTATGGTCTGTCTGATTGTCAATGCGGCCAAGGCTTCCTGCTTAAAAAATGCAGAACAGCTCACAGAATCGCTGCGTGAAATGGACGGCATGACTTCGGTGATGGTGAATTTCAACACGGAAAAGACGAATGTGATTCTCGGTAAAAAAAGCGAGGTGCTGTGGGGACAGCCGTATATTGAAGATTTTATCGGCGATGTAAAATATCAGATTTCACCGCAGTCTTTCTTTCAGGTAAATCCGATGCAGACGGAAAAGCTGTATGCAAAGGCACTTGAATATGCGGGACTGACCGGAAA
>ERZ773143.3208-NODE-3208-length-10532-cov-2.861697_pt1 | contig 10532 bp, 9 predicted proteins | sample MGYA00580852_ERZ773143 | MGnify/ENA primary metagenome ERZ773143 (study PRJEB29015, sample SAMEA2737853) | human gut metagenome | biome: human gut; feature: human-associated habitat; material: faeces | place: China | collected 2012 ... | reverse complement strand
TTTTTGTTAACCTAAAATGTAAAAAATGTTGACAATTTGGTGTATATCGTCATATAATCACTATATGAAAAGTGATATATATTTTAAGAGGGGAAAAATATGAGGTATTTAGAAAATGTTAATCAGTCAATTACTGAAAAAAGGGAGATAGTAATTGAAACAGCTTTTAAATTATTTGCAGAGAATAAAATTGAACCAGTGACGATGACCGTTGTGGCTGATAATTGTAATATGGGTGTTGCAAGTATATATCGCTATTTTGGGACGAAAAAAGAACTTGTAATAGCTGTCGCTGCTAAAAAATGGAGAGAATATTATAGCGAATTACAAAAATATTATAAAGAGCTAAACGTAGATAAAATGACTGCTGCACAGGAGTTGGAATTTTATATAGACAGATATATTGATTTATATAATGAAAATAACGATTTGTTGAATTTTAATGCTAATTTTGGCATATATATTGGCTCAGAAGATACAACAAAAGACGAAATGAGGCCATATAACAGTATAATAGATAAATTTGTAAATAGATTTCATATGCTGTACAAGAAAGCACAGGACGATAAAACAATACGTACAGACATTTCAGAGAGAAGTATATTATACAACATAATGTATACTATGATGTCAGCCTTGAGTAAGTATTCTACAAATATAATACATAGTGCGGACCAAGATAGAAATTACGAAAAAGAGATTTGCCAGTTAAAAGATATGTATTTGGAATATTATTGTAGAAAATAATTTGTATAGTACCATTTATAGGATAAAAGTATTGATATAATAAAAATATAAAGAAAAAAGCTACTGAAAATAGAGAGAAGGTTGGTATTATGAAAAAAATTTTGATTGTTATTTGTTTAATAATTTTAATGATTGGTATTGGTATTGTCTGTAAGTATAGCTTTAATACCTACAATCCTTATGAAACAAAATGTGTTGAGCCAGAGTGCAATAATGAGAGAGTTGAGGAAAGTATTTATTGCAAAGACCATAAGCCAAGTAAAGAAGATGCTGAATTAGATGACTGTTTACACGATATGGTTCCTTATGTAGAAGATACTACGGAGGAAAATACAAAAGAAACAACTACTTATTCTTACTATAATAGCAGTGGCTCAAGTTCTTACAGTAGTAGCTCAAATTCCTATGGTGGCTCAAGTTCCTACAGTGGTAGTTCTTCAAGTTCTCCATATAAATCTTATGATGAAGGATACGAGGCTGTATATGATGATGACGACTATGATTGGGACAGATATAATAGCGATTCAGACTATGCCGACGGTGTAGATGATGCTTTAGATGAATTAGACGATTAATTAAACGTGAAAGACTAGATAAACTGATATAAAAGGCTGTTTGTCTAGTCTTTTTATTGTGCAAAAATTGTTGACATAAATAATTTGTACTAGCTATATATTAATAATGTTAAAGCTATTGACATACTTACATTTTTCGACTATGATTTTATTGAAAATATTTTATCGATAAGGTTGTGATATGTTGACATTAAAAGATTTGCCAATAGGAAAAACAGCCACAGTTAAAACTGTTGGTGGTGACGGTTCTTTAAGACAACATTTGTTGGATATGGGTATTATTCCAGAGGCTGATGTTACTATGGTTAAGTATGCACCAATGGGTGACCCAGTAGAACTTAGAATACATAGTTATGAACTTACTTTGCGTTTGGCAGACGCAGAAAGAATAGAAATAGAAAATATAAGAGATACAAAGGTAGAAAAGCATACGCTATTACCTAGAAATGACAAGAAGAATATTCCTCATCCCGGACTTGGTGAAGGGGGAAAGTACCATACAAAGGAAACAGAAAATCCACTTCCAGAGGGTACAGTACTGACTTTTGCACTGGCAGGAAATCAGAATTGTGGAAAAACTACACTTTTTAATCAGCTTACAGGCTCTAATCAGCATGTGGGTAATTTCCCTGGGGTTACTGTTGACAGAAAAGACGGTGCTATAAAGGAGCATAGTGACACTCTTATTACTGATTTGCCGGGCATTTATTCTATGTCTCCATACTCTAGTGAAGAAATTGTGACAAGAGAATTTATATTAAATGAACGCCCAAAGGGTATTATCAATATTGTAGATGCAACAAATATTGAAAGAAACTTAAATCTTACACTACAGCTTATGGAGTTGGATATTCCAATGGTACTTGCCCTTAATATGATGGACGAGGTTTGGAAAAATGGTGGATATATCCATGTAAATGAAATGGAACAAATGCTTGGAATACCTGTCGTACCTATTTCAGCAGCTAAAAATGAGGGTATAGCAGAACTTGTTGACCACGCATTACATGTTGCAAAATATCAGGAAAAGCCGGGTAGAAAAGATTTTTGTGATGTAAATGACCATAATGGTGCTGTTCATAGATGTTTACATTCTATAATGCACTTAATTGAGGACCACGCAAAGGCTGCCGGTATTCCTATTCGCTTTGCTGCCAGTAAACTGGCAGAGGGAGATAGTTTAATACTTCAAAGGCTTAAATTAGACCAAAATGAGCAGGAAACTCTTGAGCATATTATTCAGCAAATGGAAAGTGAAAGAGGTTTAGATAGGGCAGCATCAATTGCTGATATGAGATATAGCCTTATTGACAAGGTTTGTAAAGAAGTAGTGGAAAAACCTCACGAAAGTAAGGAACATAAAAGAAGTCAGAAAATAGATAAAATACTTACAGGTAAATATACAGCTATACCTTCATTTATAGTTATTATGGGTATAGTATTTTGGCTTACATTTAATGTTATAGGTGCAGGACTTTCAGATTTATTGAATATATGTATTGAATGGATTACAGGTATTGTAGATAATGGACTTACAATATGGGATATAAATCCAGTAGTTCATTCCTTGATTATTGACGGTATATTTACTGGTGTAGGTAGTGTATTAGGCTTTTTACCTGTCATTGTAACATTGTTCTTCTTCCTTTCTTTACTTGAAGATAGTGGCTATATGGCTAGAGTAGCCTTTGTAATGGACAAGTTGTTGAGAAAAATTGGACTTTCAGGTAGAAGTATAGTACCTATGCTTATAGGTTTTGGTTGTACTGTTCCTGGGGTTATGGCAAGCCGTACATTGCCATCTGAAAGAGATAGAAAAATTACAATACTATTGACACCTTTTATGAGTTGTTCTGCTAAGTTGCCTATATACGGGCTTTTTACAGCTGCATTTTTCCCTAAATATGGTGCAATAGTAATGGTATCACTTTACTTTATTGGCATATTTATGGGTATAGTTTCAGCCTCTGTTATGAGAAAAACTATGTTTAAGGGCGATGCAGTTCCTTTTGTAATGGAATTGCCTAACTATCGTATGCCAGGGGCAAAAAATGTTACTCAATTACTTTGGGAAAAGGCTAAGGACTTTTTACAAAGAGCATTTACAGTAATATTTGTTGCTACAATTGTGATTTGGTTCTTACAGACTTTTGATGTTAGATTTAATGTAGTTAGTGATTCTCAGCACAGTATACTTGCTATTATTGCTGGTATTGTTGCCCCTGTTTTCAAGCTTTTAGGTTTCGGAGATTGGAGAATATCTACTGCTCTTATTACAGGATTTATGGCTAAGGAAAGCGTTGTTTCAACACTTACTGTACTTTTAGGAAATACAGAGGGAATAACAGCACTTCTTACTCCTTTAACAGCCTTTAGCTTGCTTGTTTTCTGTCTTCTCTATACTCCTTGTGTTGCTGCTATAGCATCTATAAAGAGAGAATTAGGTGGTAAATATGCAGTATTTGTTGTAGTAGCTCAATGCGTAGTAGCTTGGCTTTGTGCCGGTATTGTACATATTATTGGGGCTTTTATAGGAGTGATGTAAATGAATATACAGAGTATAATAATTTTAGCTGTAATAATACTTGTCTGTTTTTTGATTTGTAGAAATTTATATAAGAAAAGTAAAAATGGCGAATTTTCTTGTGGTGGGAATTGTAGCTGTTGTGGAAAAAAGTGTAATAAGTAAAAAAAGCCATTGTTGAAATTTTTCAACAATGGCTTTTAGTGAATTGTTTATTTCTTTAAAGCATCTTCGTAAATAGATTTCAATTTTTTACCAACTTCTTTAATATCTCTTTCTTTTGCTATATTATAGCCACCCTCAACTACACTTGGCAATTTGTTTTCAAGTATGCCTGTAATTTTAGTTTCAAATTCAGAAAGAGTTTTTGCCTTGTAAACATCTTTGCTGTCTGTGAGCCAACCCTCATATACAGGAATATCCCTAATAAGAGTTGGAATTTTCATAGCTAAAGCCTCAAGTATAACGATACCCTCTGTTTCTTCCTTTGACATAAAAAGGAAAAGGTCACTGTTGTTGTAGGCATCTTTTAATTCGGCTTTACTGATATATCCAGGGAATGAAAGGTTAGGCAATTTTGTTTTGACAGCCTTTCTAATTTTAGCTGGAACAGTGTATAAATTAGACTCGCCATACCATACAAAATCGTACTGTGGCATTCTTTTGGCAAGTTCTACAAAGTCAGTTATACCTTTTCTGTCAATCCATAAACCGGCAGACATAATAACTTTTCTGCCTTTATGTTTTTTCTTAAATTCTTCACGCATTTCTTCATTGCGTGTGTAGTAGCTAGTATCAATACCATTGGATAAAACTCGTATATCTTTAGTTATTCCGTAGGATTGAAGAAGTTTTTTAGAGTAAATACTAGGGGTAATAATAATATCACCGGAATTGTAACACTTCATTATCCACCAAGCAAAAAGTCCGTCAACAAGATTAGAACCGATGTAGGAATTTCTAAAATCCTGTCTGGTAGAGTGTGCGTGGTAAACAACTTTTTTGCCTAATTTATGAGCCTCTTTTGCTAATTCATAGCTCTTAGGAAAAATTGTGTTAATATGTACAACATCTGCATCTTTAAGGTTATCAACTAATTCTATATCATTGAAGGCAGCAGCTTTTTTTTGGTGGTAAATAGCTCTGCCTACACCACTTTTTTCAATCATTTTTTGCATTCCCGAATACAAAAAAACTTTCATTTTTATCTCCCCTATCGTATAAAGTTTATTAAATAAGTATAGAATTTAGTTAATGCAAAACTATACATAAAAATGGCAAGAGGTTTGCCCAAAAGAATTATTATTGTAAATTTGCTTAATTTCATATCTGTAATGCCGGCAAGATAGCATAAAAAGTCATCTGGAGCAACTGGACTAAATATGAGTAAAGCAAAAAGAATAGTGAATTTTCGGCTATTCATAAAAGGGCTATATTTGTTGTAGAATTTTTCAGATGTTACACGCCTTACAAATTCTCTGCCATAGGCTCTGGCAATAAGAAATGCCCATATAGACCCACCACAAATACCTACATAATTATATACAAATCCCATTACTGGTCCAAAAAATATAACACCAAAAAGACAGCCTATTGAACCAGGTAGTATAGGGATAACAACCTGTATTGCTTGCAAAGCAACAAACATAATAGGAGCCCATACACCACAGCTTTTTAAAAGAGCTTCAAGTTTACTTTTGTCGGTAAAAACTCCTTGAGTGTAGCCATAAATACTAAGAAGTATAATAATAACTGTACTTACAAGACCTATTATATTCTGTTTAGCAACTACCCAATCTATAAATTTTCTCAAATCAATCACCTATGTTATTTATAATTAACGGAATTTTTTTCGTTAAATTTTTTAATGGTGTTTTTGTAAAGTTCAGCAACATTTTCTCCAAAGGCTTTACTGGAAAACTTATCTTTTACAGGTAAGGCATTTGCAATCATATCTTCTCGATTACATTTATCAGAAAAGAAAAAGTTTAAAAACTCTGCAAAATCATCTTCGTTTGTATATTGAAAACCATTTTTGTAGTTTATAAGTACACCGTCAAGGCAAGCATCTTTTTTGCAAAGGGCAGGAACACCATTTGCTAAAGCTTCAAAATATGTAAGACCCTGAGCCTCACTTGTAGAGGAACAAATGAAAAGGTCTGCAAGCTGGTAATAGGCATTTACGCTATCCATAGGCACAAGACCTGTAAATATAACATTATTTTTAATACTGCTTTTTTTAATATGTTTTTCTAGTCTATCTCTGTCAGGACCGTCACCTACTATAAGAAATGTAAACTTATTAATATGGCAATTTTCAATTAATTTAATAGTTTCATCTATGTTTTTTTCTCGTGCTAATCTGCCTAGAAATAGTAAAACTGTATTTTCCTCTGGAATACCTAAGGAATGTTTCATCTCTGAAAGAGTATTCTTATCTACAGGGCTACTACACTTTTGCAAATCAAGACCTGTAGGAATAACAGTTATAGGTGGTTTAACTTTGTATGAAGTTAAAATATCTTTTACCTTTTCAGTAGGGGCAATAATAGCCTGTGTATGCTTTAATATTTTACGAGAAAGGGTTTCAACTATTTCCTTACCAATTGTATGGCTTGGGGAAAAATAGTGAGTATAATCTTCGTAAACGGTATGGTAGGTATGAACTAAAGGTATTCTAAGTTTTTTTGCTATTCTGTTAGCAAAAAAGAAAGTGCTAAATTCGCATTGTGAGTGTATAATATCCGGTTTCCATTTCACAATTTTGTTGACAACACTTCTACACATACCAAACATTATTCTTGCGTTGGGATAGATTTTACCAGCACTTATAGAACGAAGTATGTATACATCATTTTCCCTAACTATGCCTGTTTGATTTAGAGTAAGAACTCTGACCTCGTGACCTTGTTCTTCTAAAGCTGATTTTAATGTCATTACAGAACGAACAACGCCATTAGTATTAGGCTTATAAAAATCGGTAGTTATTAAAACCTTCAAGGAAAACCCTCCCAGCAATAATATCATTTATTATTTCAAACATTACAAAAGCCCTTATTGAGAAAATGGCATTGTATTTACGTCATTGTAAAGCTAAAATAAAATTTACGCAGGCTTGTAATAGATGAGAAATAACCACCATTAACTTTAAGTCTGTGAATTAGATATATTATAATTCATAGAATATTTTTTGTCAATTAATTAAGAATTAAATATATATAAATTAGAGTTAAATTTAGGGGATAAAAATATATTAAATTTTATTTTCGAAACCATTTTTTCATTGTGTTTAATACCTTTACCAACTGTTCTTCTGTAATAATATAAGGTACCATAGCATAAAGATAATTGAGAAATGGTCGACTAAACACACCATTTTCAAAAGCAAATTGTTGATAACCTTTTAATACACAAGGGTCATATACTTCAATACAAACACAACCCCCCATAATTCTAATTTCTTTTATTCTGTTGTCTTCAAAATCTTTTAATTCTCGTTTAGTGATTTCTTCTATTTTATGTATTTTTGAAATATAGTTTTGATTTTCAAATAATTCAATAGATTTTAAGGACACACTACAAGCAGGAGCATTTCCCATAAAGGTTGGACCGTGCATAAGTGCGTGACTTGGATTGTTGTCATAGAAACCATTATAGACCTTTGTATTTGCAACTGTAACAGCATGACCTATGTAACCTCCGGTCAAAGCCTTTCCTAACACAAGTATATCTGGAGTTACTAAATCGGCAACAAAGCGATTTCCTGTTCTTCCAAAGCCTGTTGCAACTTCATCAAAAATTAGTAGTATACCATATCTATTGCAAAGTTCTCTTGCACGAACCAAGAAAGAAATATCATACATACGCATACCACCGGCACCTTGAAGTAAAGGTTCAACAATAAAGCAGTTTAATTTTTCGTGATATTCTTCAAAGGCTTTTTCAAGAGCATTTATTTCTGTTGGAATATGTATCACATTTTTGCTTTTACCATAGGCTTTTAGAACAAAATGATAGTCTTCATCATCGCCTACTTCCATAGTTTTGAAAGTATCGCCGTGATATGCGTGCTCAAGAGCAAGTACCATAGTTCTTTTTTCATCACCTTTGTTCATAAAATATTGCAATGCCATTTTGAGGGCAACCTCAACAGCTACACTTCCGGAATCAGAGAAAAAACAATAGTTTAAATCAGCAGGTAACCACTCTGCTAGTTTTTGGGATAGTTTTTCTACAGGTTCGTGAGTTAATCCACCGAGCATTATGTGTGAAAAATTTTCAGCCTGCGATGTGATGGCTTTTGTTAATTCAGGGTGTTTATAGCCGTGTATTACACTCCACCAAGAGGATACAGAGTCTATGAGTTTGTTATTTTCGGTGTAGAGATATACTCCATCAGCATTTACTATTTTGTAAGGTTGTTTCATTGTTTTCATTTGTTCATAGGGATACCAAATCATTGAATACTCCTCCTATTCGTATAGCTTTTCTAATTCTTCAAATGTAATATTTATGTCAGTATCTCCATCTTTGACACAGGCAATAACCTTTGAATCTGTTATGTATTCGCACATTTTAATATTATCTTCGTGTAGAATGTTTCCTGGAATATAGTGGTTAAATATTATTCCCTTTAGAGGAATATTATGATTTTTCATATATTCAGCAGTAAGACCTACACCATTAATAGTACCAAGACCGGCATCAGCAACAATTATACAGCTAAGATTGCAAGCCTTAATAACATCTGGTAACATTATTTTATATTCTTCAAATGTAATAGGACAGAGTATGCCTCCTGAACCTTCCATTGTTATATAATCATATTTGCTACACAAATCTTTATATTCGTTAAGTACAACATCCATTTCTACAGGATTACCTTCTATTTTTGATGCAAGATGTGGAGAAAAGGCATTTTCATATATATATGGACACATACTGTCTATAGGCTGTTCTGTACCGGATATGTATTTTACATAGGAAGCATCTCCGGCAATCAGAGAACCATCATAACAGCGAATATTTCCACTCATTGCAGCTTTGTAATAGGCAGATTTATTTCCCTTTTGTCTAAGTTTTTTTACTATAAGTGCAGATACGTAGGTTTTGCCTATATCAGTACCAGTACCTGTTATAAATATACTTTTGCTCATATGTTGTATCCTTTCTTTTTAATAATTGGGACAAGTCGATTTCCAAGTATTGCCCCTAAAATACAAAGTAAAATATCTCCAGGGACTGCCAAAATAAAACAGTACAAAAATAATGGCCAAAGTCCTATAGGTGTGCCTAAATAAAAGTTGCTCATAATGTAATAGTAGACCATTCCAAAAAGGTAAACTATTCCAAGACCTATAAAGTTAGCACATAAAAGCCTTTTTATTGTAGGTTCTGAATTTTTGTTTGCAATAGTTCCTGTAATATAAGAAGCTATAGCAAAGCCAATAATATAACCAAAACTAGGTTTAAATATATAAGCAAAACCACCACCTTCAGCAAATATAGGTAGGCCTATAAGTCCAAGAAAAATATATATTACTACAGCACGAAAACCATCTTTTCCTCCCAAAAGTATGCCGGCAAGCATAGTAAAAAGAAATTGAAGTGTAAATGGAACAATAGGTACAGGAATTTTTATAAATGCCCCAGCTGCAATCATAGCTACAAACATTGATGTTAATATCATTTTTCTAGTGCTCAAAATATCTCTCCTTTTTTATAAATTGATGATTTTCATATTAGCACAATAAAAATTAATTGTCAACTATATAAATGTTTATGGTTAACAATAAAAGCGTAAAAAAACTCGGCTGTTAACCGAGCTTTTTGCTTTGTGACAATATAAGTCCACCTAATGTAAGGCAAATACCTACAATAGTCATAAATGTTATATTTTCTTTTAGTACTATTGCAGAAGCAACTGTTGTAATAACAGGAGAGAGGTATATGTAAACACTTGTTTTTACTACACCTAATTTTTCTTGAGCTATGCTCCAAGTTGTATAGCAGGTAGCTGATGCTAGAAAACTGAGAAACAGTATGTTGCCCAATATTTTTATGTTTGTAAATACGGATAAATCCAATGGGCCATTGTGCAAAGCTATGGGAATAAGAAAAATTACACCGTACATAAATATTCTTCGAGTTGTCTGAAGTATATTATAGTTAAATGTACTTATTTTCTTTAGTGTAACGGAATAAAATGCCCAAACAATAGTAGCCATTAAAGCTAAGAAATCTCCTAAAGGGCTAAAGTGAACACTTGTAAAATCTTTTATTCCAATAATTGATATACCCATAATAGCAAGAATAAAACCAACAAAGAAACTTATCTTTGGTAAAGGTTCTTTAAGAAAAATGACAGAACAAATAGCTACAAAGAAAGGTACAACGGAAACAATTATTCCTACATTTGATGCCATTGTGTACAAAAGGGCAATATTTTCAAACAAGAAATAAAGTGTAACGCCAAAGAGTCCTGCTAATATAAAATAAATTTCTTTTTTTATATTGTTTATAATTAATGGCTTTGGTTTGAACACCCAAAGGGTAATATATCCTAGAAAAAATCGAATTATAACAAGCTGTGCCGGTGTCATATACTGTAATATTATTTTAGAAGATACAAATGTTGTACTCCATACAAATACAGTAAAAAACGCAAGCAAATGACCTATAATATT
>ERZ773143.3183-NODE-3183-length-10599-cov-13.711305_pt1 | contig 10599 bp, 10 predicted proteins | sample MGYA00580852_ERZ773143 | MGnify/ENA primary metagenome ERZ773143 (study PRJEB29015, sample SAMEA2737853) | human gut metagenome | biome: human gut; feature: human-associated habitat; material: faeces | place: China | collected 2012 ... | reverse complement strand
GTAAAGCTTTATCTCTTCGCCAGAGGCTCCCCTCGCTAGGGGAGCTGTCGAGCGACAGCGAGACTGAGAGGTTGATAAAGGAGGATAAACCCATGGATTTCAACAAAGCAGCTCTGGAAATGCACGAGACGCACCACGGCAAGGTGGGCATCGTGAGCAAGGTGGAGGTCAAGACCCGCGATGATCTGTCCACCGCCTACACCCCCGGTGTCGCTGAACCCTGCCGCAAGATCAAGGAAAACCCCGACGACGTCTACAAGTACACCTTCAAGAGCAATATGGTGGCTGTCGTCTCCAACGGCACCGCCGTGCTGGGTCTGGGTGACATCGGCCCCGAGGCAGGCCTGCCGGTCATGGAGGGCAAGGCTGTGCTGTTCAAGGAGTTCGGCGGCGTGGACGCCTTCCCCATCTGCATCGACGCCCACGACGCGGCCAGCGTCATCGCGGCCTGCAAGGCCATTGCCCCCACCTTCGGCGGCATCAACCTCGAAGACATCAAGAGCCCTGAGTGCTTTGAGATCGAAGAGACCTTGGAGCGTGAGCTGGACATCCCCGTCTTCCACGATGACCAGCACGGCACGGCCATCGTCGTGACCGCCGCCCTCATCAACGCCCTGCGCGTGGTGGGCAAGAAGATGGAGGACGTCCACATCGTCCTGAATGGCCCCGGCGCTGCCGGTACGGCCATCATCAAGATGCTGATGACCGCCGGTGCCAGGGACATCATCGCCGTGGACCAGTTCGGCACCCTGTACAAGGGCTGCAACAGCGCCGAGGCCCACAAGAACTGGCTGGGTGAAGTGACCAACCCCCGCCAGATCAAGGGCGGCCTGAAAGAAGCTCTTGAGGGCGCAGACGTCTTCATCGGCGTGTCCAAGCCCGGCATCCTGACCACCGAGCTGTGCAAGACCATGAACAAGGACGCCATCGTCTTTGCCATGGCCAACCCCACCCCTGAGATCATGCCCGACGAGGCCAAGGCCGGCGGCGTCCGCGTCATGGCCACTGGCCGCAGCGACTTCCCGAATCAGGTCAACAACGTCCTCTGCTTCCCGGGCCTCTTCAAGGGCGCACTGAGCGTCCGCGCCCGCGACATCAACGACAAGATGAAGCTGGCCGCCGCCTACGCCATCGCTGACCTCATCACCGACGATGACCGCAGCGAAGAGAACATCATCCCCGGTGCCTTCGATCCCCGGGTGGCCGAGGCTGTGGCGAACGCTGTGGCAAAAGCTGCCCGCGAGAGCGGCGTGGCCCGCCTGTAAACGGAGGGAGCTCCTATGAGAACCATTTCCGCGCAGCAGATTACGGACACCGTGGCCCGCCTCTGCATCGAGGCCAACACCCGCCTGCCCCTGGACGTGCAGGAAGCACTGGACAAGGCCCGGGCCGAAGAGCCCTGGCCGCTGGCAAAGAACACCCTCGACCTGCTCTGGTCGAACCTCGCGGCGGCGAAAGAAGAGGATCTGCCCATCTGTCAGGATACCGGCATGGCCTGCGTCTTCGTGGAGCTGGGTACGGACGTCCATATCGACGGCAGCTTTGAGGCTGCTATCCATGAGGGCGTACGGCGGGGCTACACCGACGGCTATCTGCGCAAGAGCATCGTGGCCGACCCGCTGCGCCGGGGCAACACCGGCGACAACACCCCCGCCGCCATCACGGTGCATCTGGTGGACGGTGACGGCTGCACCATCACCGTCGCCCCCAAGGGCTTCGGCAGCGAGAACATGAGCCGCATCCAGATGCTCAAGCCCGCCGACGGAGTGGAGGGCTTCAAGAAGTTCGTCATCGAGACGGTCAAACTGGCCGGCTCCAACCCCTGCCCGCCCATTGTGCTGGGCGTCGGCGTGGGCGGCAGCTTTGATAAAGTGGCCTATCTCGCCAAGAAAGCTCTGCTCCGCCCGCTGGACGTCCCGAACCCCGACCCCTATTACGCTGACCTCGAGAAAGAGCTCCTGACGGCCATCAATGAGCTGGGCATCGGCCCTCAGGGCTTCGGCGGCAGGACCACCTGCCTCGGCCTCGCCATCGAGCAGATGCCCACCCATGTGGCCGGTCTGCCGGTGGCCGTGAATGTTTCCTGCCATGTCACCCGGCGGGCAAGTGCCGCATTGTGAGAGGGCCAGGACGCTAAAGGAGAATACAAATGCAATACGAACTGACAACTCCCTGCACGGCGGCAGACCTCGCGCCCCTGAAAGCGGGCGATACCGTGCTGCTGTCCGGTGTGGTGTACACCGCCCGCGACCAGGCCCATAAGCGGATGCTGGAAGCGCTGGACAAGGGCGAAAAGCTGCCCTTTGACCTCGAGGGCAGCGCCATCTACTACGTCGGCCCCACGCCGGAGCGCCCGGGCGAAGTCATCGGCTCCGCCGGCCCCACCACCAGCGGACGGATGGACGCCATGAGCCCCCGCCTGCTGGACCTGGGCAATAAAATTATGATAGGCAAGGGCAAGCGGGACGCCGCCGTCAAAGAGGCCGTCGTCCGCAACGGCGCGGTCTATCTGGCTGCGCTGGGCGGTGCCGGTGCGCTGATGGCCCAGAGCGTCAAGACGCTGGAAGTCATCGCGTGGCCCGACCTCGGCTGTGAGGCCGTCCGCCGTCTGACCGTGGAAAAAATGCCCCTGACGGTCATCCTCGACGCCCACGGCGGCGACCTCTACACTTCCGGCCCGGCGGCCTATCTCGAGACGGTAAAGTGACGAAATTACGCGGGGTAGATTTGGTTTGAATAGACAAACTTTCTGCGAATGGCTTGCAACACGGTACGGAATGTGGTATCCTATAACAAACCGGACCGGAACGCCTGTGTGCCCCGGACAGGGAATTTACGAGGCAGGAGGCCGATAACATGCAGATCCACCAATCCGCAGAAGATTATCTCGAGACTATCCTTATGCTGACCCAGCGGATGGGCCGTGTGCGCTCCATCGACGTGGTCAACGAGCTGGGCTATACCAAGGCCAGCGTCAGCATTGCGATGAAAAAGCTGCGGGAGAACGGCTACATTGCGGTGGACGGCGAGGGCAACCTGACCCTTCTGGAGCCGGGCCGCGAGATCGCAGAGCGCATCTACAGCCGCCACCGTCTGCTGACCCATTTCTTCGTGCAGCTGGGCGTGGACGAAGAGGTCGCCGCCGAGGATGCCTGCAAGGCAGAGCATATCCTGAGCGAGCAGACGCTGGAAAAGATCCGGGAATATGCCCTGCTCCACGACGCAGAGGGCAGCGTCCAGAAGTCCGAGTGATCCATTCAATTTGAATCTCCAATAAAAAAGCAGACAGCCGCCTCCACAAGTGCGTGGAGGCGGCTGTCTGTCTTATCGCAATTTTCAAAAATAGTGCCGATCAAAACGGCTTCTCAATAGGAGCTGAGGCCGAGGCTTACATCCAGCGCCTGATCCACCCGGCGCTGGTCCTCGGCGGTGATCTGCCCGGCCCGCTCCCGCAGGCGGTGTTTGTCCAGCGTGCGGATCTGCTCGAGCAGGACGACGCTGTCCTTGGCGAGGCCCGTGTCGGCGGCCCGGATGTTGATGTGGGTGGGAAGCCTGGCTTTGTCCAGCCGGGATGTAATGGCGGCTGCGATGACCGTGGGGCTGTGCCGGTTGCCGATCTCGTTCTGGACGATGAGCACCGGGCGGACGCCGCCCTGCTCCGAGCCGACCACCGGCGAAAGGTCGGCGTAAAAAACTTCTCCTCTGTGTACCTCCATGGAATCTTCCCTCCCTGATTTTGGAGGATGCGCCCGCTATGTGGTGCGTTTTGCGCATCCTCAGTCGCTCTGCCTTTAGTATGAGCCGACTGCAGGGCCGCTATGCACGCGCGGGCTTATTCCATTGTATGCAGCTGAGAAGTTCAGGTTTCCGTTTCCAGGATGCAGTACGCCATGGCCATGCCGTCTTCATGGCTCAGGGAGAGATGTGCCCGCAGGCGGCGTGCTTCCACCCACTGGGCGCTCCGGCCGGAAAAGCGATAGGCCGGTGCCCCGCCGGGCAGGCGGATGGCTTCGATCTCGCAGAGGGAGAAGGGCTCCCGCAGACCGGTGCCCGCCGCCTTGAGGAAGGCTTCCTTCGCGGCAAAATCCGCCGCCGCGCTGGCGGATCTGTGGGCGCTGAGCGGGTCCGGGATGCCCCCTGTAAGGCCCAGAGCCTCCCGCTCGGACGGGCCGAAGACTCTGGCTGCAAAAGCAGGGCCGTGGGCACCGCCGAGGCTCTTTGCCATCCGGGCGGTGCTGCAGAGGTCGCAGCCGATGCCATAGATCATAATATGCCTCTTTCTGCAAAAACAGCTTTGCTGATTTGCATGATAAAATCGAAAAAATTTAAGCAAAATGTGCAAATCTCGCCGGGGAAACTTGAAGTTTTGCCGCAAGTCGTGTACAATGAATCATAGTTATTTAAGGGGGTGTATTTCGTGGGCGACGCTACTGCCATTTTTTCCATCCACGATCAGAAGGACATCGAGATCCATGAAGTCGTGCAGCAGGTGTACGACGCACTCAAGGAAAAAGGCTATAACCCCGTCAATCAGCTGGTGGGCTATATCCTGTCCGAAGATCCTACCTATATCACGACTTACAAAGGAGCGCGTTCCCTTATCCGCAAAGTAGACCGCGACGATTTGCTGCAGGCCATGCTGCGCAGCTATCTGAACGTCTGAGGTTCCTTCGCCTTCTGGCCTGCTGTCCCTCCGGGGCGGCAGGCTTTTTCATTTCAGAGGAAGAGTGAAGATCTGGTTCACGACCACCTCATACTCCCAGCCCTCCCGGGTCTTACGCAGCTGCTTTTCCAGCGCCTCCGACCCCTCGAACCGATAGATGAGGTAGTGCCAGTGGGCCTTCATCCGGCTGACGGCGCAGCTGGACGCGCCGAACAGTGCGGTGTAGCCGTGATACAGCTCGTCGAGGTAGCCGCGAAGCTCTTCTTTGCTGGCAGGGGCACCGCCCACGGCCTGCCGCAGCAGGGCCGGGTCGGCGATGAGGCCCCGGCCCACCATGATGCCGGAGAGGGACGGATGCTCTGCCTCCAGCGCGGCCAGCTGGGCCGGGGTGGTGATGTCGCCGTTGTAGCAGACGGGCATCCGGCAGCGGGGCAGACAGTCTGCAAAGGCGGCGCGGTCGGCCTCGCCCCGGTAGAGCTGGCGCATGACCCGGGGGTGGATGGTCAGCTCACAGATGGGGTAGCGGTTATAGATGTCGAGGATGGCGTCGAACTCCTCGGGACGGGTGACGCCCAGCCGGGTCTTGACCGAGACAGGCCCCTCCGTCCGGGAAAAGAATTCGTCCAGAAAGGCCTCGAGCTTTGCGGGGTCCCGCAGCATCCCGGCACCCTTGCCCTTAGCGGTCACAGTGCCGGAGGGACAGCCGAAGTTGAGGTTCACCTCCGTGTAGCCCAGCCTGCGCAGCTCTGTGACCATCCATGCGGCCAGTGCGCCGTCCTTGGCGAGGAGCTGGGGGATGACGGGCGCGCCGGGGTTCGCCGCCGGGTCAAGCTCGGCCATCTTCTTCTTGATGAGCACCCGGTTCTCGGGCGGGGAGAGGAAGGGCGCGTAATAACGGGCGGGTGCGCCCGGTGCGCCGAACCAGCGCTGATGTGCCTGCCGCCAGATGCGGTCCGTCAGCCCCTCCATGGGGGCGGTGTAGTATTGCATCGGATCGTTCTCCTTTTTTATCGTCCAGTCTGCTTCCGAGTATACCATACTGCGGGGCGGTGCGCTATACCCGGGAGCGAAAACACTGCGGCCCGGTTGACGCATCCGTCCGGAGGCATTATAATCGAAGCATGGCAAAGTTTGCCGAAGCCCCGAAAAAATAAAGGCAGGAGCGCTGAAGCATGGACTATCATTCCCCCGACCGCACCTACAAAAAGAGCCGCTTCCGGCGGGAACTGGAGCGGAGCGTTTCCCGCAGGCTGGTCACGAGCCTGCTTCTGGGGTGTCTTTTGTTCCTCGTGGCCATCGCCGCCGTGAACACCCTGAACCAGAACGCCCGGCGGGAAGACCATCTCGCGGGCGTCGCCGCTACCTTCCAAGAGGTGTACAACGACACGGCGGCGTTCCTGCTGGACACAGACCACACCGAGCTGTTCCTCTCCGACCGGCGGAAGGATCAGGACAATCTGCGCTATCTCATCAGCCAGTACAATGTCTCGGCCCTTGTGGAGCTCCAGCTCATCCTGACCGACTCCAAGGGAGAGGTGCGGTTCACGACCTTCTCGGAGGGGGAGATGAACCTGCACCGGCAGGAGTTCAACCGCATCGCGGAGGAAAACGCCTGCCACCTCATGCGGGCCGTCTACACCACGGTCTACCACTTCCGGGCCAACAGCTCAGAATACGTCATGATACACCCCCTCTACCGGGACGGCGAATATCAGGGTGCGGCGGCGGTCTATCTGAACGAGAACGACTGGACGAAGCTGTTCAGCCGGTACCAGTACGACGCTATCCTCACCAAGCCCAACGGCGATGTCATCGCCTGCTCGAACGCTTCCTTCCTCTCCCAGAAGAACGCCAACAAGTACCGTCCCGCCGACGCGGCGCGGTATGTGAAGGTAGATGGGAGCCGCTATCTGTGCAGCAGCCGCTCGCTGGAAAACGGCACGGTGCTGGCCTATTCCTTCATCTACTCGCCCCCGAACTACGATTATCTTCTGGTGGGGCTGTTCCTGATCTTGATGCTGGGCCTGAGCTGGTCGGCGATGTTCGTCCGCATCATGCACGTCATGACCGAGCAGATGGTGAAGTCGGTGGACACCCTCGTGCAGGAGATCCGGGTCATCCGGAAGAAAGACCCCGACCATATCATTGAGATCGACACCGGCGACGAGATCGAAGAAATCGCCCATCAGGTCAACAAGATGGTGCGCAGCATTCAGGAGCTGAGCCAGCGGAACATGGATCTCGTCGAGGTGAACAGCCGGATGGAGATGCAGAACCTGCAGGCCCAGATCAACCCCCACTTTATCTATAACACACTGGACAACATCCGCTATCTCATCCCGGCGGACCCCCAGCGCGCCCAGCAGCTCATCGGGCGGTTCATCGGCATCCTGCGCTACAGCATCAACAACACCAAGCATAACGTCACCGTCCGGGAAGACCTGAAGTATCTGCAGGACTATCTCGTCATCCAGTCCACCCGCTTCGGCGCGAACTTCTCCTACGAGATGGAAATCGACGACGCCTGCATGGAGTTCATCATCCCGAAGCTGCTCTTGCAGCCCCTGCTGGAGAACAGCATCAAATACGGCTTCCAGAAAAAGCCCCGCATCCACGTCAGGACGCGGGGCTGGCTGGAGGAGGACGCGCTCTATTTCACGGTAGAGGACAACGGCGGCGGGGTGGACGCAGCGACGCTGGAACAGCTGCGGGGCATCCTGCGCGCAGAGGAAGTGAACATTGAACACAACGGCCTGCAAAACATCAACCGCCGCATCTGGCTGGGCTACGGCGGCGACAGCGGCCTGACCATTGACAGCGCCGAGGGCGAGGGCTTTACGGTGAAGCTCAAGCTCCGGCGGGGAGGGAGGTAGACCATGTATCGCGTTCTGCTGGTAGAAGACGAAGAGATCATCCGCAAGGGCATCCGCTATTCGGTGCCGTGGGAGGAATATGGGTGCAGCGTCGTGGCGGAGGCCGAGAACGGGGCAGTGGGCGAAGAAAAGATCGCAGAGCTGCGGCCCGATATCGTCATCACCGACATCACCATGCCGGTAAAGAGCGGCCTCGAGATGATCACCGACACCCGGGAGGAGTACAAGTACATCGCTATCATCCTGACGGGCTACTCGGAGTTCGAGTATGCCCAGCAGGCCATCCGGAACGGCGTGTCGGACTATGTGCTCAAGCCCCTCGACATGGACGAGATGGGCGCTGCGCTGGAAAAGGCCGTCCGCCTCGCGGGGGACAGCCAGTATCTCCAGAAGCGGGAGGATGAGGCGGAGGCCGTCCGCAGCCGGACCGCCCTGCCGCCCCTGAGCGAGGAAAAAGTCACCGACCCGCTGGTGCTGCGCATCGTGGCCTATCTGAAGGAGAATTACCAGAGCAAGATAACGCTTGCCGACCTGCAGGAGCAGTTCCACTACTCGGAGCGGTACATCAACCAGAAGTTCCAGAAAGAGCTTGGCACGACGGTCATCGACTACCTCAACCGCTGCCGCATCCAGAACGCTCTTGAACTCATCCGGAAAGGGGAGCTGCCCATCTCGCAGATCGGATGGGAGTGCGGCATCGGCGAGTACAAGTACTTCAACCACGTCTTCAAAAAATACATGGGCTGCTCGGTGCGGGAGTACCAGAGCACCCTGAAATAAGAGAGAACGAAAAAATACCGAACAGCTCCCGTTCGGTATTTTTTCCATTTGTTCTGCAAATTGAGTATTATTTTTGTACGGAAAGCATTAAAATGGGACTATCGAAAGGTTTCAGGTAAAAAATGGAGGTTTTTACTATGAAAAAGATTTCTCGTCGTTCGTTCCTGATGGCTACCGGTGTTATCGCAGCTTCTGCTGCTCTGAGCGCTTGCGGCGGCTCCTCCGCCAGCACCTCTTCTGCCGGTTCTACCGCTGCTTCCACTGCCGCTTCTGGTACTGCTGCACAGGGCGGCGGCGACCTCGTGATCTACTCGCCCAACTCTGAGGGCCTGCTGAACGCCACCATTCCTCTGTTTGAGGAGAAATACGGCGTCAACGTCGAGCTGATTCAGGCCGGCACCGGCGAACTGGTCAAGCGTATCCAGTCCGAAAAGAACGATCCCTACGCAGATGTCCTGTTCGGCGGCTCCTGGTCGCTGATGTACACCAACGAGGATCTGTGGGAGCCGTATGTTTCCGCCAACGATGCAAACGTCATCGACGCCTATAAAAACAAGTGCGGCTTCATCACCGGCAACGTGCTGGACGGCAGCGTCCTCATCGTCAACACCGACCTCATCGGTGACATCAAGATCGAGGGCTACGAAGATCTGCTGAACCCGGCCCTGAAGGGTAAAATCGCCACTGCCGACCCCGCCAACTCCTCTTCCGCTTTTGCACACCTGACCAATATGCTGCTTGCAATGGGCGGCTATGAGGACGATAAGGCATGGCAGTACGTCCACGACCTGTTTGAGAATGTGGACGGCAAGATCTGCGAAAGCTCCAGCGGCGTTTACAAGGGAGTTGCCGATGGCGAGTATGTGGTGGGTCTGTCCTATGAGGATCCCTGTGCTCAGCTGGTTCTGGACGGCGCACCTGTCAAGATCGTTTACATGAAGGAAGGTACTGTCTTCCTTCCTGCTTCCGCCACCATCATCAAGGGCGCAAAGAACATGGACAATGCCAAGCTGTTCATTGACTTCATCCTGAGTGAGGAAGTCCAGAACATCTGGGGCAGCACCCTGACCAACCGTCCTGTTATGAAGGACGCTGCCACCAACGATGCCATGACCCCGATGGCAGACATCAATGTCATCGAAGAGGACATTCCCTACGTCAGCGCCCACAAGTCGGAGCTGGTGGACAAGTACACTGAGATCTTCACCGATCTGCAGAGCAAGTAATTCAAAGGGCAGCAGGAGGCTAGTATGAGCAGAATATCAGTCAAAGACGCAGTAAAGCGCTACGGGAATAATACGGTCATCCCGGACCTGAATCTGGAGATCGGAGATGGTGAGCTGTTCACCCTTCTGGGTCCCTCCGGCTGCGGCAAGACCACTCTTCTCCGTATGATCGCAGGCTTCAACTCCATTGAGGGCGGCGACATCTTCTTCAACGAGAAGCGCATCAACGATATGGACCCCAGCAAGCGCAACATCGGCATGGTGTTCCAGAACTATGCCATCTTCCCGAACCTCTCCGTCCGGGACAATGTGGCATTCGGTCTGAAAAACCGCAAGGTGGACAAGGCCGAGATCAAGAAGCGGACGGATGAGTTTCTGAACCTGATGCAGATCATGCAGTATGCCGACCGGATGCCCAACCAGCTTTCCGGCGGTCAGCAGCAGCGTATCGCACTGGCTCGCGCACTGGTTATCTCGCCGGATGTGCTGCTGATGGACGAGCCGCTTTCCAATCTGGACGCAAAGCTCCGTGTCGAGATGCGCAGCGTCATCCGCCACACCCAGAAGAGCGTTGGCATCACCACTGTGTATGTCACCCACGATCAGGAAGAGGCAATGGCCATCAGTGACCGTATCGCCGTTATGAAGGACGGCGTCATCCAGCACGTTGGCACTCCCCGCGACATCTACCAGCGCCCGAAGAATGTCTTCGTTGCCACCTTTATCGGTCGCACCAACATCGTGAATGCCCACGTCAAGGACGGCATCATCACCTTTGCCGACGGCTACCATGAGCACATCGACGCTCTGGACAAGGCTGCCGAGCAGGATGTGCGCTGTTCCATCCGCCCGGAGGAGTTCATTATCTGCAAGGACGGCACCGATGGCATCCACGGCACCGTGCAGGAATGCACCTACCTCGGTCTCAACACCCACTACACCATTGACACCGATCAGGGCGACTCGGTGGAGATCGTAGAGGAGTCCTCCATTGGCGAGGGTCTCAAGAAGGGCGAGAAGGTGCTGCTGAAGGTCAAGAAAGAGAAGATCAACGTCT
>ERZ773143.3182-NODE-3182-length-10603-cov-3.239287_pt1 | contig 10603 bp, 9 predicted proteins | sample MGYA00580852_ERZ773143 | MGnify/ENA primary metagenome ERZ773143 (study PRJEB29015, sample SAMEA2737853) | human gut metagenome | biome: human gut; feature: human-associated habitat; material: faeces | place: China | collected 2012 ... | reverse complement strand
AATCTTCTTAACACCACCGCAGTAGAAAGAAGCTGTAGACTTTATTACGCCTTCTTCAAGAGCCATAGCCACTACAATAGGCTTATAAATAGAACCTGGTTCAAAGGTATCTGTAATAGCAAAGTTTTTCCATGCCTTGTTTGCCAAATCGTTTTTCTGCTTGTCGGTCATTTTATCCCAAGTAGATGAAATATTAGTTTTACCTAAATCAGTAAGTTTCATTGGGTCATTTAAGTCAAAGCTAGGATACTGTGCCATAGCATATATTTCGCCAGTTTTTGGATTCATTACTATAGAATCTGTATATTCTGGGTCATAGGCATCGTAGGCAGTTTTACATACATCTTCTGCAAACTGCTGTATGTTTGCATCAAGAGTTGTTACCAACTTGTTACCCTTAACAGGGTTTTCTCTCTGGGTAACAATAGAACCGTTTCTTTCATAAGTTCTAAATGTTCTACCTGGAATACCTGTCATATCATCATTGTAAACAGACTCAATACCCCAAGACGCCTCGCCTCTTGTAAAGCCAATTACCTGTGCTGCAAGAGTACCATGTGGATAACTTCTCTTTGTATCCTGTTCAGCATAAAGCCAGTTACAGTTAAGGTCATTTATTTTTCTACCTACACTAATAGGAACTTTCTTAGCAAGTATGAAGTAGTGTGTATCCTTAGCCGGTTTTTTATTTGCATCAAGGGCTACATAACTTCTTATTGTTTCAACAGGAATACCAACAATCTTATTTATGTTGTTAATTGTTTCTTCTTGCTTGTCCTGTTTCTGTTCCACCATAAGACGCACATCAAGTATAATGTTAAATACAGTTTCGCCTACAGCAAGAGGTTCGCCATTTCTATCTACAATATCCCCTCTGTTAGGACTTACAATTTTGTCCTGTATTCTATTTACCTGATTGTAAATAGCAGACTTTTCGTAATCCTTTCCGTCAGCCTTAATAGCAAAAACTCTATAAAGACCTACATATGAAAGAAGTATAACAAAAACCAAAAGCATACACAAAAGCCTACCTGTAACATTGGTAGGCTTTGTAGTATGTGCTTTTGCCTTTGGTCTTGAATTATTAATTTTATTAGCCATAATTATCAACCCTCAAAAATTCTCTGTATCTTAGACCAAACCTTACTTAAATAACTTTCGTTAGCATTACTTTGGCTATACTGAACTGTATAGCTTTCCTTTGGCACTTGTATATGCATAATCTGATATTCTGCTGGCTTTTGTAAGCCCAACTTTACAGCCTCATTTTCAATTTTCTTCAAATCAAGGCTTTCTTCAATACTGTTTTCCAAAAACATATTTTCTTCCTGTAGCGTTGCCACCTGTTCCTGCATACCAACTATACTATCTCTCTTTGTACTGTTAGATGCAAAAACAATTAAATTGACCAAAGCCATAGTAAACAACAATGCAATAGTTCCATAAGTCTTTACAAGACTTAAAGGAGCAACTTCTCTAGCTCTGGCAAAAACAATTCTTTTCTTAGGCTTACGAGGAGCAGATACCCCGGCATCTGTTGCATAATCAAGTGCTTCAGATGTATAGTTATATCTATTACTGCTGTAATATCCTCTTTCAGCATTGTTCATTCCATAGTTAGGATAATTCCTACTGCCATAGTTTCTGGAACTAGAATATGTATTTCTGCCATATCTTGTTGAGGAGGAATTTCGTGAAGAATAAGCATTTCTTGTAGCAGGTCTTGTCTTTACTGTGTTTTTGCCATTATTCTTCATACATATCCCTCCTTTCTCTTTTTCCCATTATAATTTTTCTACAATACGAAGTTTTGCACTTCTTGAACGATGATTTACCTCCAACTCCTCTTTAGATGGAGCTATAGGCTTTCTTGTAATGACTTTTACTTTAGGCTTTTTGCCACATACGCAAATAGGGAAATCCCTTGGGCAAGTACAAGGATTTTCCAAATTTCTAAAGACATTTTTTACTATTCTGTCTTCAAGAGAGTGGAAAGTAATAATACATATTCTTCCACCAGACTTTAATATATCTACCATACTGTTAATGGTATCTTCTAATATTCCCAATTCATTATTTACTTCTATTCTGATCGCCTGAAAAGTACGCTTTGCCGGATGTGGTCCGTCAGCTCTCGCACCCTTTGGCACAGCCTTTTTAATAACTGAAACTAATTCAAAAGTAGTTTCAATAGGCTTAATTTCTCTTTCCTGAACAATAAACTGAGCTATTCTCTTTGCCCATCTTTCTTCCCCGTACTCCCTTATAATACGGTTAAGCTCGTCCATAGAATACTCGTTGACAACCTTATAAGCAGACAATGGACTACGAATATCCATTCTCATATCAAGAGGTGCATCGTGATTATATGAAAAACCTCTTTCTGCCTCATCTAACTGATGTGAAGACACACCTAAGTCTAATAAAAAGCCGTCAACACTTTCTTGACCTAAATCAAGACTTTCAATTATATTTTCAATATTTGAGAAATTGTCGTGAACATACTTTACATTTGTATAATCCTTTAATCTTTCTGACGCTGCTGCAATAGCATTACTATCCTGGTCTATGCCAATAAGCATACCCTTGTCAGAAAGTCTTTTAACTATTTGAGAGGAATGTCCCCCTCCACCTAGTGTGCAATCAACATACACACCATCAGATTTTATATTAAGTCCCTCTATACATTCATTAAGAAGTACAGAAACATGTTCAAAATTCATTTTCTCAAATCCTTATAATCCAAATTCAGCCATATCCTCAAACAGGCTTTCATCAACAGGGTCGGAATTGTATTCTTTCCATTTTTCCCTGCTCCATATTTCAGCTCTATCGTTGCACCCGATAGAAACTATTTCTTTTTCCAATCCTGCAAACTCTCTCAAAGTTTGGGATAATGTAATTCTGCCATTATTGTCTGGCACACATTCCATAGCACCAGAAGTATAATAACGCACTATTCTTCTGGCATTAGGATTTGTTAGTGGCAGTTTAGACAGCTTTTCTTGCAGTTTTTCCCAACCTTCAGTAGTGTAAACAAACAAACATCCGTCATTTCCTTTAGTGATATAAAAACAATCACCAAGAATATCACGGAATTTAGCTGGCAAAATAACTCTGCCCTTTGAGTCAATATTATGATTATATTCCCCTATAAACATAACAACACCACTCTCTGGTTATGTAAAACCACTTTCCACCACTTTCAACCACTTACATAATATAATAATACATTTCGGGCAAAATTACAAGTGTAAATTTATTAACATTTACTTCAGGAATATAGTAATTATGCTGAATTTTCGACATTTTTCTACTTTTAAAATCCCATTTCAAAAGCACCAAAAACAGCCTAAATACAGTATATCACACCTTTTTTTACTTACACAGGGATTTTAACATTTCTTAAAAAACAAGTAATACTTTAGTAATATTTATTTTCCATACAATAATTTTGTTAATTATTAATAATTTTCATTTACATAACCCAAAGGTAAATTGTCTATAATCACAACCAACATTACACTTATGTTACACATACAATACAACCTCTTATCAATTTTGACTTTAATATGTAATATGCTTTCCCTTATTTTCCTAAATTTATAACAATTTTGTAATATATTTTATTTTTTATCAGAAAATGAAACAATTTCAAATAAATTCTTTTTGCCACTTTTTTTTAACAACTTTATTTATATTCTATACGGAAATTACCAAGCTCTTTCATTTTTTAATCATAAAATTAGCCTATTTATCATCTAATACATAAAAAGGAGGTTTTTATATTGTTAAAAAAATTTATTGCAACAACTTTGTTACTTGTACTTACACTTAATTCAACAGCCTTTTCTGCCACAGCTCCGGCTATAGATGCAAAAGCCTCTCTGCTTATGGAGGCATCTACCGGTAAAATATTAGCCCAGCAAAACTCTGACACAGCACTTCCTCCTGCCAGTGTTACAAAGGTAATGACATTACTTTTAATATATGATGCTGTACATAATGGAAAGATTAAATGGACAGATAATGTCACTGTATCCGAACATGCTGCCAGTATGGGTGGTTCTCAAATCTTTCTTGAGCCAAATGAAGTACAAACTGTGGAAGTTTTGACAAAATCCATAGCTATTGCATCAGCCAATGATGCTGCCGTTGCTATGGCTGAGTTTATTGGTGGTAGCGAAGATGCTTTTGTTGAATTAATGAACCAAAAGGCGAAATCCTTAGGTATGAAAACTGCTCATTTTGAAAATGCCTGTGGATTAGACACTGACAATCACCTTTTAAGTGCAAAGGATATTGCCATAATGAGTAGAGAGCTTATTACAAAGTATCCTGAAGTAACAAAATATACTACAACATGGCAAGACACAATCACACATACAACAAAAAAAGGCACAACAGAATTTGGACTTACAAACACAAACAAACTTTTAAAGTGGTATAACAATGCTACAGGGCTTAAAACTGGCTCAACAGGAAAAGCCCTTTACTGTCTGTCTGCAACAGCTAAAAAGGACGGTATGGAGCTTATAGCCGTTATTATGGCAGCACCTGACCCTAAATTAAGATTTAGAGAGGCTATACAGCTTTTAGACTTCGGTTTTGCTAATTATAAACTAATACATGGTAAAAAAGTTGGAGAAGAAATAACTGATGTGCCTATTTATAAAGGAGAAAAAGACACCGTAAAAGCCGTAGTACAAAGAGAATTTACAACTCTTGCCAATAAGGGTTCAAAAGCTGAATTGACGACTAAAACAGAAATTATACCATCTGTTCAAGCCCCTGTAGCAAAGGGAACTAAATTGGGAGAATTGGTATATTACATAGGAAATAAGGAAATGGGTAGAGTAAACTTAATATCCAAAGACGCAGTAAATAAGGCTAATTTAGGCACTATGTTTCAACGATTGACTTATTTATGGTTTAGATAGAAAAAGGCTGACTAGCATTTGCTAGTCAGCCTTTAGTGAATCGGAAAGATATATCCGATGACTTGTTTACAAGTCACATTTTGCAAAGCAAAATGTTCTGAATAATGAACCGAAAGATTAATCGGTCACACAAAGTGTGGCTTTCAACGAAGTTGAAATTTCTGAATACATCTAAGCTACACTATTTTATTGTGGACCACCGTAAGGTACAAGTTCGCCACTACCTAATGTATGAGTTTCGCCCTGAAGGAAATCATTTAATGGGTTATTCATATTGTAGTAAAGAATATTACCGGCAAGGTCAAGGTTATTAAATGCTGTATCTTCAAGTTCGAGAGCATCTACATAACTTGTGTTAGTAAGTGTAAGTTTTGCATCTGTAGCAAGTTTTACATTTACAACCTGACGGCTATCTACGTCAATAGCACCCTTGTATGAAGAACCACTACCAATGTTAAGATTTACCTTTGTATTGTAGTCCGGAGTAATATCTCCAGTAAGTTCCTGATTTTTCAAAGTAATATTAAGTGTTGAGCCCTTTGACTGCTTAACACCATTGCTAACATTGTCAAAAACAGAGTCACAAGTAATATCAGAATTTGAAATAACAACATCTGCTACGCAATCTGTAAGCTGTAAAAGAGGAGCTTTATTTGTTGAAATAGTAGACTCATCAATATTAATATTTGTTGAATTTGTATTTGTATCGTCTACTTCACCCTTACTAACTTCGTTACCGGCTATAACAATAGGAGTAACGCCCTTGTCAGTTACTTCTAACTTAGAACCGTTAGACATTTCAAATGTAGAACCACCTAAAAGTGAAACAGATGAGAACTTACTAGTTGCTATTGTAGACTTATCTAATTCAAGAGTACCACCCTTAACAACTGCACCAAACATTGTAGTAATCTTACCGTCTGACTTTATTGTACTGTCTTTAAGTGTTACCTTTGATGTACCGTCAATATTTAAAGTATTTGCTTCACTAGCTGAAACTGTAGAATTTTCTACATTAGCTCTACCATTGTCTGAAACAACAATAGCATCATAGCCATAAGACTTAACAGTTGAGCCAAATACACCAAGTGTGCCATTAGCCATCTTCAATACGCTGTCTTTCTGAGAAGCAAAGTCTATTGTACAATTTGTAAATGACGCATCTTCTCCGTCATAAGCCTTTGATTCTGTTACAGCAGTCTTCTTATAGTCATTACCCTGAATTTCCTGTTCTGCGTTCTTATCAGCTTCTTCTTTATCCTTCTTAGCCTGTTCCTTATCAGCAAGCATTTCCTTAGCTGTATCTATGTATGAACAAGTTTTGCTGAAAATAGTAGCCATTTCTGCTCTTGTCATAGTATCGTTAATGTTAAGTTTTCCGTTACTACCACTTACGATACCCATTTTTGTAAGTGTACCGGCTGCAAGCTGTAATTCAACACTATTAAGAGTATCACTGTCGCTATACATTGAGCAGTCAGTTGTCCCATTACCAAGAATATAGTTCTGGTTTAAAAGACCTCTGTAAATGTAAAGCATAGCGTCGCCTCTTGTAATTGGGCTATCTGGGAAGAAAGTATTTGAATTATCAAAAATACCATTACCTGTACAGTTAATAATATACTGATGATAATAAGAATTTTGGTCTACATCTACATAGCCAAATGCAATTTTAGATGCTTCCTTTAATTCAAAAGTCTTGCTAAGGAAGATAGCAAAATCCCCTCTTGTAATTGTTCCACCTGGATTAAATTTATTGTTACCAACACCAGAAGCAATTTTTCTTGATGCAATATCGTCTACAAACTGAGCTGACCAACCATAGCTATTCTTATTTACATCAGAGAAGTATATAGAATTGCCAGTTGAATTAGAAGAAATTACATTTATTTTTGTGCTACTGTCTGCACTACCAATAGTAGTAGTTTCAGTATCTTCTTCAGTAGTTTTTTCTGTTGTACTTTCCTTTGTAGTTACTTCTTTATTTGCACTACCCTCTGTTTTAAGACCAGTTGAGCTTTTCTGTTCTTGTGTTGTAGTTTCAGTTTCTGCCCCTGCACCTACAGAAGATGTTTTTGTAGATGTTCCCATAGATTTAGTCTTACCATAACAGCTAATTGAGCCTAAAACCATAGCAAGGCATAAACACGCTGATACAGAAAGATTTAAAAACTTTTTCATTTATTTATCCTCCTATCAATATACATTTTCTTTCACTTAAAAACATTGTCGCATAAATACCTATTTTTTGCAATAGATTTTACATTAAATTTTTATTTCAAATTTGATTTATATAGCATTTTTGCCAAATATATGGTACTATTTATCCATATTATGTTTAAGGAGGAAAAATAATGAAAAAATTATTCTCTACAATTGTAATTTCTGCTCTATTATGTGTAAATACATTTGCCACACCAGTAGTTGTAAACTCAAAAACAGTCACATTCGAAAAACCTGTTATTATAAGACAGAGTACAAGTTTTCTTTCATTGCGTGAAATTGCCTCTAATCTTTTAGACAATGTAAATTTACAATGGAATGCTGAAAACAAAACAGCTATACTTACATCAAATAATATTACTGTGCAAGTTCCTATTGGAACAAATTACATAATTGTAAATGACAATACAAGACCTATTGATGCCAACAATTCACAGGTAACAAGTTTTATTGAAAACGGAACAACTTATGTTCCTATTCGCTGTATTGCAGAGTCTTTTGGTTATGTTGTAAACTATAGTGACAATACTATATATGTTTCAAATAAAGACACACAAAATTCAACACTTCCTCAATTTTCAGAAATGAAACAGGGAGAAACTATAGCTACTATGCACACATCAATGGGAGATATTGTATTCAGATTTTTCCCACAATATGCCCCAAAGGCTGTAGAAAACTTCCTTACCCACGCAAAAAATGGCTATTACAACAATGTGGAATTTCACAGAGTTATAAACAATTTTATGATACAGGCCGGCGACCCTACAGCAACAGGTGCAGGTGGCGAAAGTATATGGAACAAGCCTTTTGAAAACGAAGTTACTTTAGATTTGAGAAACTTCAGAGGTGCTTTATGTATGGCAAATGCCGGTCCAGATACTAATGGCAGTCAGTTCTATATTGTACAAAATAAAAATGTGGGAAATATGTTTGACAGTATTGCTAATGCAAAAAATGAAATATATTATAGCAAAGACGGAAAACAAATTACTGTAGGTCAGGCATTTTCTGATGATGTAATAGAGCTTTACAAGAAATACGGTGGTTACCCTAGTCTTGATATGGGTTATACAGTATTTGGTCAAGTAATAGACGGTATGGATATTGTAGACAAGATTGCATCAACAAAAACAGACGATTTTAACAAGCCTGTAGAAAAGGTAGTTATACAATCTATTGATGTAACAGAATATAAATAAATACATATCACAACAAATTCAATTTGCCATAAGATACAAAAAGAGACTCTCCACTTTTTAAGTGGAAAGCCTCTTTTTTATTTATCTAGGGGAAATTATTAATGACAAAGAACACACAACTATTTTTAGCCTTCAATAGCTACATAATTCTTCTTTTCAATCTCTGGTTTCTTTTCTTTCTTAGGTACTTCAAGTTTCAAGATACCATGCTTAAATGAAGCCTTAATATCTTCCTGAGTTACGGCATCGCCTACATAGAAACTTCTTCTGCAATCGCCGGCATATCTTTCTCGGCAAATGTATTTAGAGTTCTTTTTATCTTCCTTATCCTCGTCAAGACCCTTAGCAGCCTCTACAGTAAGATAACCATTTTCCAAAGAAACCTTTACTTCGTCTTTTGTAAATCCAGGTAAATCCATATACAATTCGTAACCCTCATCATGTTCCTTAATATCGGTATTCATAATGTTTTTACCTCTATGACCGTAAAGCTTCTTTTCAGCCTTTCTCATATCTCTGTTAAACCAAGCATCATCAAAGAAATCATCAAATAAACCGTTAGTAAAAATGTTAGACATTAACATAAACTCACTCTCTTTCTTATTCTTCAAAACAATAACTTTAAATCAACTATAAATCAGCCCTCAATAGGAATATACTTCTTTTCCTCTACCTGTGGCTTTGGTTCAATCTTTGGTACAAACATCTTTAAAGTGCCATTTTCAAACTTAGCCTTTATATCCTCCTGAGTAATATCATTACCTACATAAAAGCTTCTGTTTGCTGTACCATAATATCTCTCTCTACGAATGTAGTTGCCCTTTTCATCTTTTTCATCATTATTACTGTGAGAAGTAGCTTCTACTGTTAAATAACCATCTTTCAACTCTGCGTGAACATCTTCTTTATGCACACCTGGAATATCCATTGTAATCATATAACCTTTTTCATTTTCTTCTACATCAGTATTCATAAATGTACTTGAATTATTTGAAGTTTCAAAAGGTTCAATAAAATCATTTAAAAAACTTTCTCCAAAAATACTAGGCATCAACATAAGTCATCCTTCTTTCTATAATCATAAGCCGAATTTTTTATATCGAACCCGGAGCGTTTTGGAAATCAAAATAGACACAAACCAACGGGAACAACTTTCACATCAATAGGTGTCTTCATTCTTTCCTTTTCCTTTGTTCTGATTGTATTATAGCACTCTTGTTAGCACTCGTCAATAGTGAGTGCTAATAATTCATAATTTCTTCATAATTTTATTTATAACATATAACATAACAATAAAAAAGCCCACTCAAACTACAAAAGTAGTCTGAATGGACTTAGTTATAGTAATAGTATTATCTACCTTTTACCTTTAATCTTGTCATAGCTCTTGACAAGGCAGCCTGTGAATGATTGTATTCCAAAATACTCTGTTTCTGACGCATAGCTTCCTCGGCTCTAATCTTAGCCTCCTCAGCACGCCTTGCATCAATTTCTTCTGGGTATTCTGCAGTATCAACAATAACTTCCACCTGTTCAGGCTTAATTTCAGCAAAGCCCTGACCTACGGCGATAATATTTTGTTTACCATTTGCAGTAAATCTACATTCGCCACTAACAATGGCTGTAACCATTGGTTCATGGTCTGCAAGAACACCGTGTTCGCCATCTATTGCTGGCAATACAATACTTTCGCAAGGGCCAGAATAGAAACTTCTATCACAGGTTGTTATTTTAAGATTAAATTCTTTTGCCATAAGTCACACCTCTTTCGGCATTATGCCTCCATTGTTTTAGCCTTTTCAATGACATCTTCAATAGTTCCAGCAAAGAGGAAAGCAGCTTCTGGATATTCGTCCATATCGCCATTAATAATAGCCTTAAAGCCTCTAATAGTTTCCTTTAATGGAACATACTTACCTTTGATACCTGTAAAGACTTCACCAACAGAGAATGGCTGAGAAAGGAATTTCTGAATTTTTCTTGCTCTATAAACTGTAAGTTTATCTTCATCGTCAAGTTCTTCCATACCGAGGATACCAATAATATCCTGTAATTCCTTGTATCTCTGTAAAATTTCCTGTGTCTGTCTTGCTACTGTATAATGTTCTTCACCTACTACGTCAGGCTCAAGAATACGAGAAGTTGATTCCAATGGGTCAACTGCTGGGTAAATACCCTGTTCAACAATCTTTCTTGAAAGAACTGTTGTTGCATCAAGGTGAGCGAAAGTAGTAGCAG
>ERZ773143.3177-NODE-3177-length-10625-cov-4.100284_pt1 | contig 10625 bp, 7 predicted proteins | sample MGYA00580852_ERZ773143 | MGnify/ENA primary metagenome ERZ773143 (study PRJEB29015, sample SAMEA2737853) | human gut metagenome | biome: human gut; feature: human-associated habitat; material: faeces | place: China | collected 2012 ... | reverse complement strand
CGTCCCTGGTCGCGTTGACCATCATCAGAAGAAACGGGAACAGGCACGCCGCCGCGCCGCATTCGAAGCCCTGCCGCAGGAGCAGCTCGATTCGCTCATCACGCAGAAAGGCGACTCGCTCGAAGGCCGCGGAGCGGACACCATCGCCCGCGACACGGTGAAAGAGAAAAAGCCCCAGAAACCGGGGGCGTTCCTCGACGACCCGATCTCGGGCAAGAACAAGGATTCGCTGGTCTACGACGTGCGCAACAAGATGGTCTATATCTACAACGAGGGCGACATCACCTATCAGAACAGCAACCTCAAGGCCGACTACATGCAGATCAACATGGACAACAAGATGGTCTATGCATACGGCAAGCCCGATTCGCTCGAAGGCAAACCGATCGTCACCAAGCCCGAATTCTCCGAGGGCGACGCATCGTACACGATGGATACGATCACCTACAACCTCACCTCGAAGAAGGCCAAGATCAAGGGCGTGGCAACGCAGCAGGGCGACGGCTGGCTGGTCGGCGGGAGCGTGAAGAAGATGCCCGACAACACGGTCAACATCGAAAACGGCAAATACACGACCTGCGACGAGACCGACCACCCGCACTTCTACCTGGCGATGACCAAAGCCAAGGTCATCCCTGGCAAGAAAGTCGTCACGGGGCCGGCTTACCTCGTCATGGAGGACGTGCCGATCTACTTTCTCGGCATCCCCGAGGGTTTCTTCCCGATCAACATGGGGCCAAAATCGGGTCTGCTGATGCCCACCTATGGCGAGGAATACACCAAGGGGTTCTTCCTGCGCGACATGGGTTACTATTTCACGCTGGGCGACTACGCCGACCTGGCCGTACGCGGCGGGTTCTACACGCTCGGTTCGTGGGAGGCATCGGCCGCATCGCGCTACATCAAACGTTACAAGTACAGCGGCAGTTTCAACATGCAGTACTCGAACATCAAAACGGGCGAAAAAGGCGAACCGGACTATATCAAGCAGAGCAACTTCCGCATCCAGTGGACACACTCCCAGGATCCCAAGGCCAACCCCGGGTCGACCTTCTCGGCATCGGTAAACTTCGCGACCAGCGGTTACAGCAAATATTCGGCGACCAACCTCAACGACATCCTCTCGACGCAGACCAACTCGTCGATCGCCTACTCGAAGAACTGGGCGGGCACACCCTTCTCGCTCTCGGCGAACATGTCCATCTCGCAGAACTCGCAGAACAAGAGCCTCTCGGTGACGCTGCCGACCGTGGTCTTCAACGTCTCGCGTTTCTACCCCTTCAAACGCAAGGAACGCATGGGCAAGGAGCGGTGGTACGAAAAGATCTCGATGCAGTATACGGGCAAGATGACCAACTCGGTGACCACGACCGAAGACAAGATCTTCTCGAAGGAGACGTTCGACAACATGAAGAACGGTATCGAGCATAACATCCCCGTCTCGGCGTCGTTCAACCTGTTCAACTACATCAACCTCTCGCCGTCGGTCAACTACAACGAGAAGTGGTATTTCAAGAAGGTCGAGTTCGAGTGGAACCCCGTCACCAACCAGACCGACACGCTGCCGACGAACTACGGTTTCTACCGCCTCTACAACTACAACTTCAACGTCTCGGCATCGACGACCGTATACGGCATGTACGACTTCACCAAGAAGCGCAAAGACCGCAAGATACAGGCCATCCGCCACACGCTCACCCCCTCGATCGGATTCTCCTACACGCCGGACTTCGGCGACCCGAAATACGGCTATCACAAAACCATGCAGACCGACTCGACGGGACGCTTCACCAGCTATTCGCCCTATTCGGTCAACGCATACGGCGTCCCCAGTTCCGGACGGTCGATGTCGATGAACTTCGCGCTGTCGCAGAACCTCGAAATGAAGGTACTGTCGAAGCGCGACACCTCGGGCGTGAAGAAAATCAAACTGATCGACGAGCTGCGCATCAGCGGGTCGTACAATTTCCTGGCCGACTCGATGGGGCTCTCGACCATCCCGATCTCGTTCCGCACGACGATCTTCCAGAATTTCGGCATCAACCTCTCGATGACGCTCGACCCCTACCGGCTGACGCCTGACGGCAAGCGCTACAACAAGCTCTTCTTCCCGGGGCGTATCGTCTCGACGGGCTGGTCGTTCGGTTATACGTTCAAATCGCGCGACGACCGCTCGCAATCGGCCATCAACGACATTACGAGCATCCCGCCCGAATACATGAACCCCTACTACGACCCCTACGGCAATATGGATCCCGTACTGCGGCGGCAATACATGTCGCAGATGTACTACGATTTCTCGCTGCCGTGGAACTTCGGGTTCAACTATGCCATCAACTACAACATATCGACAGGCAACTACCCGCCCAAAGGCTACAAGAAGAACGTCACGCAGACCGTCAGCTTCAACGGCAGCCTTACCATAACGCCCAAGACCGGCATCACCTTCCAGGGCGGTTACGACATCAAGGCGAACAAACTCACCACCTCGTCGATCTCCATCTCGCGCGACCTGCACTGCTGGCAGATGTCGTTTTCGTGGATACCTTTCGGGTTCCACCGCAGCTGGAGCTTCAACATCGGCGTAAAGGCGGCATCACTCTCAGACCTCAAATACGACAAGAGCCAGTCGATGTACGACAATATGTACTAAATCCCCACCCCGGCTTATCCCCCGCCCTCTTCCATCCCGGACGATCCGCATTGCCGCTGCACAATGCGGCACGGACGCCGTTTCCCGTCGTCGGTACCGGTTGCAGTATCCCAAACGGGCAAAATCGGCAAACGAACAGACGTTTGTGTATATATTTTGACCGGAAAGCGGAATTTCACAGTTTTTTAAACGGGAAGAGATTATTTTTTGCTATATTTGGTACGAGAGTGTTTTTAACCAAAAAATTTAGCCTTATGAATTACATTCTGTCCACCAGCAAGGGGGGGGGAAATCCGACCTATCTTCCGCCCGTAATTGAGACGATCGACATCGTGACTGAAAAGGGGTTTGCAACATCGCCCACACCACCCGACGCCTATGACGATTGGGGCAGCGGCGGCGGTGCAGGAGGTATCGGATCGGGAAGCGAACACGAACTCTAATACCGCAGCCCTATGAAAAGTCTCTCTAAAATCACACTGTTTGCAGCTCTCACCGCTGTAACAGCCACAGCCTGCCAAAAGGAAGACAATGGCATCGACACCTCTTCCGGCAAACTCGTCAAGATGACTTTTACGGCCGGGAACCCTGAGCTCAAACCGGAAGTCCGCACCGAGATCGACGGATTGACCCCTTATTGGTCTGTCGGCGATCAGATCGGCATCAGTACCGACGGGACGAAGTCCAACTACCCCTTCACGAACGATGCGACGGAGCGCGCCGCAACAACGACTTTTTCCGGTAACGCGAACATTTCATCAACGATTTACGCTTATTATCCATTCACGGCCAACGGAATCGACAAAGTAGGCGATAATACGGGCGCAAAGGTCGATCTGCCGGCAAACCAAACCCCGACAGCCAACTCGTTCGACGGCAAAGCCGACATCCTGGTCAGCAAACCGCTCACACTCGATTCCGAGGGACAGCAAGTCGCCAATCTGGAATTCAGGCGGTTGAGTGCCATTGTCAAAGTCGTACTCAAAGACCAGTCTACAGACACCAAATTGGCCGACCAGCACGTATCGTCACTGTCCATTACGACCGATGGCGACAACACACTGGCAGGCCGGGTTGTTGTAGACCTCTTGAACTACACGATGTATGCACCCTATTTTAACGGCTCCAACACCGTAACGGCGACCTATACGACAAATACGGAATACGTTATCAACGGTGTCAGCGGCACCTATTTAAGCGTGTATCCGCGATTGTTGGCTGCGGGATCGAAACTGGTCGTCGAAGCAGCGACAGAAGGGTTTGTCATCAAAAAAGAGATTGTCCTATCCAATGAAATCAATCTGGAAACAGGAAAGATCACCACTTTGAATGTCAATCTTTCAGACGAACACATCACAGCCGCGGCAACCGGTCTGAGCCTGCCGTTTACCGACGATTTCAGTAACCTGACAGGAAACTCCGCAACAAATATCCTGTCCCGCAAAGACAAAAACGGAAACAACTTGTATGTGGCGAACTCCTATGTTTATCAATACAACTCCCCGCATGGCCTACGCATGAGTTCGAGCGACAACTCCGGGTATATCGTCACCAGCGAACTGGATCTCTCCGCACCGTTCTCGGTACTGATTTCGGCCAAAGTCTGGCCGAAAGATACTTCCGGAATCAAAGTAACCGCCGGAGAATCCGCGGCAATCACGACCGCAGACCTGACCGAGGAGTTCAAAACCTACCTGCTGAAATTCGACGCACAAAATTCGAAAACGAAAATCAGGATCGAGCCCTCCGCCGCAAAAGAAAGAATAATTATCGAAAGCATACAGATCGTTCCCGGCCATGACATCACCCTGCCGCCGGTACTGAAAATCACATCGGAAACGACCTTGTCCGTTCCTGCGGAAAGCGCTACCAAAACCATCAACTATACGGTTGATAATCCCACAGACGGGGTGTCGGTCGTCGCATCGTCGAACGTTTCCTGGCTCAATTCATTCGTTTATGACGTCGACGGCGTTTCTTTCACGATAGACGCAAATCAGGGCGAGGAACGTTCCGGCACCATCACATTGTCGTACGAAGGCGCCGAAGCGCAAACCATAAGCGTCACCCAGACAAAACCGGGGGCTGTAATGTGGGAAACCGAGACTTTCGAAAATTACACCGTGCCCAGCACTACCAGTTATGGTTCCAGCGGCACATTCAACGGAGTAACCACTGGAACCCCGCAATGGAGTTATAGTGGCTGTGGTAATCCTAATCAGGCCAACACAGACAAAACGGCGCTTGCCAATGCCGGAGTCGTGGTAATAAACGACAAATATGCAGCCATCGGTAAAAACGGCTCAATGTCCGTAACGATCCCAGGAGGCATTACAGCCCTTAAATTCAATGCGTTGACCTCAAGCAAGGGTTCGGCAACAGTCACCATAACAGCCAATGGTGCCACGGTAGCAAGTATCACTATTCCGGGAAACAGTAAAAGCGCATTCGAAATACCGACAATCGACTGTCAAGGTTATGACGCCACTATTACCATAAAACAAAATAATCAGAACAGAACGACGATAGGCGACATAACCTGGCAACCGGCGAATTGAACTCCGGGCGGGGAAGGAGGCGATCCTTCCCCAGACCCTACCCCGGGAACAGGAACAGCGGCATTGGGAAAATCGTGGGCGGAACTGCCCGCAGCGAACACTTCGGTGACCGAGATATGCCACTACATCACCGACGTGGCGGCGACGGGTAACGGTTCCTACCCGCGCAATTTCGCAATGGGTTATGACAAGGCGAAAAAGGCGGCCCTGTGGGCGGCATATCCGCTGCACGCCTATTACACGGCCCCGAACGCTTCGAAAGAAAGGGCCTACTCGGCCGACCTGTCGCTGGGAAAGACCGAGCAGATGGTGGGCGGCGTGGGAGCACCTTACAACAAGGGACACCAAGTCCCCAACGCCGACCGGAAAGTGAGCAACCTGGCGAACAAGCAGATTTCCTACTATTCGAATATGACGCCCCAGCTCGCTACATTCAACAGCGGTGCATGGGGCACCCTGGAAACCAGAGTCCGCGGATGGATGTGCGACGATACGCTCTATGTGGTAACGGGATGTTATTTCGATGGGACAGAGGGTACGACGACCGACAACGGCGGTAACCCATGCCCCGTACCGACGCATTATTACAAGGTATTGCTGCGCACCAAGCAGGGCACCACGGGACAATCCGTAACCACCCTTGCGGCCGACGAACTGCAATGCATCGGATTCTGGTATGAACAAACCACAGACAAGACCCAGACACCGGACGGTTGTGCGGTACCCGTGACGGAGATCGAAGCCAAATGCGGGTTCGAATTCTTCGTCAACGTGCCGAACGCTCCGAAAAGCAGCTACTCCCCGGGGGAGTGGGGCCTTTCGGGCAACTGACACCGAGCCGCAAAGGAGAAGCGGCCCCTGCACAGCAGAGGCCACTTCTCCTTGTATCCCGGCGACAACCGGGTGGAGCGGACAGATGACGCGAACCGCAAAAAAACTCGAAAAAAGCAACTGAAATATCCCGGGCACAGCTCCGGGAAGCCCCGCAAGCCTATCTCCGTTCCAAAGGGGAAGGCGTGCGGTCGATATAATTCGGGTAGCGGAACTGCGGCATCCCGAGCGCCATGACGGCACAGATACGGCGGCCGCCGAGCCCCAGCATCCTGCAGAGCCCCTTTTTCCTGTCCTGCCGCACGGCGGTCAGCACGAAGCCCATATATATCTGGCTCACCCCGAGCACCTCGGCCATCAGCGAAGCGTTCTGGTAGGCGAGGTTGGCATCTTCGGTGCCGAAACGGCTCTCCTTCGGCGCATGGATCAGCAACACGGCCGTCGCACCCCTCAGGATGCGGTCGTTGCCCCCGGCATATTCGCGGCGCATTTTCCGGAAAACGGGGACATAGCGGTAGACGTCGGGCAACAAACGGCTCAGCCACGGGCGCACGAGCGGGTGGGAAAGGCGATCCGCGAGTTTGCCGAACACGCCGAGCGTATATTCGCTCATACGGCGCAGCAGCACAGGGTCGGTCACGAGCGTATAGCCCAACTGCCGGGCGTTGGTGGCCGTCGGAGCGAGGTCGGCGGCCGCAACAATCCGATCGAGCATCTCCTGCGGCACGGGGCGCTGCGAGAGCGCCCGGTTCGAACGCCGCGCAGCCATCAGCAGTTCGACCTGAGCAGGTGTGGGCATGGCCGCATAGTCGACCGGATGCACCTTGGCGGGCGGGAATTCCGCATGTGCCACAGACCCCGTCGGGCAGGCCGCGACGCAGTGCCCGCAGACGATGCAGTTCTCGGGTTTCGAGAGCGCCACGGGGCCGCCCGCCTTCTCCTGTACGAAAATCTGCGAAGGGCACACCTTCACACAGCGGCCGCAACGGATGCAGCTCGAACCATCCACACGGATCGTATCCATATCTTCCGAAATTTTAAGTACCTTTGTCATCAATTACAAACCGCCATGTCCCCTGTCCTCACAAAACATTTCAGCGAACTCTCCACCCGGGAATACCACCGTATCGTGCAGGCACGCGAGGCCGTCTTCTTCCTCGAACAGCACATCACGGAACCCGATGCCGACGCCATTGACCCGCAGAGCGTATTCATGTGGATGGAGGACGGCGGCCGCGTAGTGGCCTTCCTGCGGATCATCCCGGCGGGGATCGCCTACGCCGAAGCCTCGGTCGGCCGCGTGCTGGTCGATGCTGCATACCGCCGCCGCGGGCTGTGCCGCAGCCTGATGTCCGAAGCGCTGCGCTATATTGCCCGGACATGGGGCCCGCAGCCCATCCGCATCTCGGCACAGGAGCACCTGGCCGGATTTTACGCCACCCTCGGGTTCGCACCGGTCTCGGACACCTATTTCGAAGCAGGTATCCCGCACGTCAAAATGCTCCGCCCGTAGCCCGGCACCCGGGTAAAAAAATTCCGGCGGCGAGAGGTTTCCCCGCGCCGCCGGAACCATACTTATATTAATGGTTCACCGAGACCATCTCTTCGGGGTTGTGCTTGTATTTGAACACGAACGCGAAGACCACGGCCACCACGAGGGCATAGCCGGCGAAGATATACCACGAATCGGGCCAGCCCCAGGCATCGACGACGGCACCGGCGGCATACGAACCGAAGAACGCACCGAAGCCATTGGTCATAATCATGAAAACGCCCTGTGCCGAGGAGCGGATCTCGCGGCTGGTCTCCTTCTCGACGAACAGCGAACCCGAGATATTGAAAAAATCGAATGCCACGCCGTAGACGACCATCGAAAGGATGAGGAACGCAGCACCCGAGCCCGGGTTGCCGACGCCGAAGAACCCGAAGCGGAGCACCCATGCCAGCATCGAGATGAGCATCACTTTCTTGATCCCGAAGCGCCGCAGGAAGAACGGGATCAGCAGGATGCAGAACGTCTCGGACATCTGCGACAGCGAGAGCAGGATCACCGAATGCTTCACGATCGCCGAATCGGCATACTGGGGCATCGAGCCGAAGCTCTGTATATAGGAGTCGCCGAAGGCGTTGGTTATCTGCAACGCGGCGCCGAGCAACATCGAGAAGACGAAGAAAATGGCCATGCGCTTCTCCTTGAAGAGCGTGAACGCACGCAGCCCCAGCGTATCGACCCACGACCTGGCCTTGACCGTGCGGTCGACGGGGCAGCCGGGCAGCGAGAACGAGTAGACGGCCAGCAGGAACGACAGCACCGCCGAAACATAGAGCTGCCACTCGGTCAGCTTGATCTGCACGCCGCCGATATGCGTCAGGTCGACGAACCACATCGCGGCGATGAAACCTACGGTACCCCACACGCGGATCGGGGGAAAATGTTTCACGGTATCGAGCCTTGCCAGGTCGAGGGCATTGTATGCCACCGAATTCGACAGGGCGATGGTCGGCATGTAGAACATCACGCTCAGCAGCATACAACTGTATAAAGGCCCATAGGCCGTTTGCGAAGCCGCGGCAATCAGGAACCCGCCGCTCACCAGATGGCAGATGCCGAGCAGCTTCTGCGCCGGGATCCACCGGTCGGCAATGATACCCATCACTGCGGGCATGAACAACGACGCAACGCCCATCGTGGCAAAGAAACTTCCGATTTGCAGCCCTGTGAAGTCGAGGCCACCGCCAAGGTAGGCGCCCAGCGAGATGAGCCACGAACCCCAGATGGCATACTGGAGGAAGTTCATGACGATAAGGCGGAATTTAATTCCCATAATTCTCTGATTTTAGGTTGTTTTTATTTACAAGTTCATTCGGTCGGAAAATGATTAAAACAAATGTACTAATTTTTTTTGTGAATTTTCTTTGCAATTGAAAAATAAAGTTCTACTTTTGCATCACCAAAACGTCATTGAGCTATGGTGTAATGGTAACACAACAGATTCTGGTCCTGTTATTCTTGGTTCGAATCCAGGTAGCTCAACTGAAAAAGCGAGGAAGTCTCCTCGCTTTTTTCATTCTTCCTCCACGCTCCTCCCCCCACCCGAACAGCCTGTTTCGCAATGCGAAACAAACAAACCACGCTTCCGTCGGATATCAGCATTATCACCCACATCTGAAATTTTAATTTCAAAATCCGAGCCGTACTCAAAACCAGGCATCAAAAACAGACAATCAATCTGCACGCACACCCGTTTTCCGTCTTGTTTTACCCGAAGCCTTACCCTACTTTTGTATTGCACAGGAGATATGAAGAATTCAAGTGGGATTGTGCAAGGGGCGGGCTACACCCGCAAAAGTGACGCAAGTGGAAAATCCGTCAGGATTTGAAGCACAGGATAGACACCAAGGAACTAGACGCAAGGTTCCGTTTATTCCTGGAAGACTTCGGGGGAGGGTTCTAAGCCCTCCCTTTCCAATTCTGCCACGACAGCTCGCTGCCGCTTGAAGAAATGAATCCGCTGCAACTCCCCGCTGCACGATATCAATGTCGCAAACCGACTCAGGGCCAGCACCCAGCGTTTGGTGTGCTCGAACATGTCCGGATCGGAGCTGCGCAGCGAGTTGATCGAGAACGCCTCGAGGCAACTCGCCCGGTAATGCCATGCCGAAAGGTAGCAGTAAGTCGCCTCGATATCCATATCCGAAATAAAGACCGACACAGGCCGCCCGCTGCGGAACTGCCCGGAAACACAAATCTCTTCCAGGTCGTCGAGCATTTGCAACAACTCGGCTTTCAGCACTTCGACGCTTTCGTCCCTAATCAGATGCATGTTGCGGAATGCGCAGATGGCGTTGACCCAGCGTTTGGTACAACTGCCGTCGAATATCAGGGTCGTGGCAGGCATCAGCTGCGCTTCGTGCACTAGGTCGCGGTAGCTCTGCAAAAGCACCTCCGGCACTTTCATATCCTCGAATTTAGCCCCCGAACAGTCGATGAGCCCCTGCTGGTAGAGCCATTTGAAAAGTTTGAAATTGGTCGGTTTCGGATAACGCATGTAAAGCATCCGCGGAAACGAATTTCCGGCGATGGCCTGTTCGGCATCGACGTCGGAGGAAACCTCGCGGTAGAAAAGGGTATCCTGGTCGATAACCCCCGTGTAATCTTCGAGCGCCGTATGGTAATCACTGAAACTCAGCCGGAAAAGCACATTCCCGAAATCCAAGGCTCCGACCGTGCGGTCGAGCGAAAAATTCATCTGCGCCGAAAGTACGCCCGCCTCCCCGAAGGTGAAAGGCACTTCGCCGCGCAGCCGGCGGTAAGCCGCCTCGCGGCCGATATTGAGCTTGTCCGTCAGAATGGCCGCCGCATTGGTATATTCCGGGGTACTATTTTGTATAGCACCGATCAGTGCCGCATTTAGTTTTTCCAGAGGCATAGTGCAAGTGTATTAGCGTAATAAAATTCTCAATCCCAACCGCAAATTTAGTAAAATATTCATCACAAGGAACATTTCAGGGCAAAAGAAATGCACCGTAAAAAAGGGAACCTCCCAACAGGGCTGACTGTTTTTGAGATACCGTTCTGTAAA